>JGI20171J14444_1000415_pt1 | contig 12186 bp, 11 predicted proteins | sample TergutNc150P4_FD_14444 | JGI IMG/M metagenome (IMG submission 14444) | reverse complement strand
ATACCACTCCCGAATATAATTTTCGCGCTGTGTGGCAGTGCTTTCTTTCCGTACGGTAAGGATTGCTTTATCACCTGACAATACAAGCGAATTCTTGTTTTCGTGTTCAACTTGCAAATAATAATGTTTTCCCCAAACAAACAGCGTTTCCCCTGAAACATGCTCGCGTTCAGATTGACGAGGTTGTTCCTCAAATTTTCCTACTTGTCTTTTTATCCAACTGAATTTCGTTCGCACAAAACGCTCTATCGCGTCATCGCTCATAGATTGCGGAGCGGAAACTGTTACTCTTCCGTTTGGCGGCTTTACATAAAGGTGCATATTTTTTATGTTTTTTTTACATACATCAATCGGTATGTTAGAAATAATAAGCGCCATTTAATATTCCTTTTGCTTTACTACAATATCAAAAACACTTTCAACTTTTGTTTCATCTTTAAGAACCTCAAACAATGCTTTTTTAATTCGACGCCCCTTAACATCATCTTCTCTAAAACCCTCCAGTTTACTTTCAATAACAGCTTGGTTAAGCGCTATTGTCAAAGCCTCATCTTCTCCAAAATTATCATAGAATGCCCTAAGAGCGCCGCTATGCTTTATGGTTTCGGGATAATCAGGATTAGTTTCAGGATTTTCTGATTTTTTAACCAGATCAATATACAATTTCAGCATTTTTTCATATTCAGCAGCATCTTGACGCCGCATTTTTATTAGCTCATCAAGGATAGCAGACATTTTTTCGTAATATTTTGGATTGATAAGTATTTTTTCAACGATTTTCTTACGGATATTGTTTTCGATTGCTTCGGCGGCGGCCTCTTTGTTTTTACCGCCAAGATTCTTACCTTGCAACACAACAAAATCAAGCAATGTTAAATCGTCAAATTCACCAAGTTTACGGCTTTCTTCCGCTTTGATATAATCGTCAATTAAGCGGCGCATGTCCGATTCAAAAGATTTAAGATCAAGAAAATCGCCGCTTGTTTTGCCGATTATATCTTTTATAGCGATATAAAACAAAGCATCTTTTTCAATCTTTTCGTGCTCTGAAATCGTATAACCTGCATCAGCCATATCACCTTTAATTTCGGCGTAGGCGCATATTAAACGATTTACAAGCCTATACAATTTTTCACGGCTGCGGGTACACGATTCATCGTCTATACCGCCAACACCATTCTCGCCGCAAAAATAATGGATATAATCAATTTCCGCTCTCGGCGGCTTAACACCTCCGCACAGATCTCCAATTTCTTCAAGCGTATCATCAAGATATTTTTTTGCTTCACTTAAACGCTCTTTTATCATGTCTTTAATATCTTCGCTGTCATAATTTTCAAACGCTCCCGCAGTGAATTTTTTTATTGCGTCTGTCAAACTGCCGAATAACTGCTTGTAGTCAACGATGTAACCAAAATCCTTGTCCTCTTTGTCAAGGCGATTAACACGGCAGATGGCTTGGAAAAGTCCGTGGTCTTGCATTGATTTATCAATGTAAAGATATGTACAAGGCGGAGCGTCAAAACCTGTAAGAAGTTTATCGACTACAATCAACAGCATCATATTAGCGGGTTCTTCGGTAAATTTCCGTTTTGCTTCTTCTTCAAAATCCTCTACACTTTGATCACCCAGCATTTTTTTATATGTTTCGTATTTTTCAAATTCTTCGGAATCTTCGGCTTCTGTGCGAAGATTACTTTCCAAAGGTTGGAAAGATGAGATAATAGCGCACTTTTTAAAACCTTTGTACTGAAAAATCTCATAATATTTACAAGCGGAATAAATAGAATCGGCAACAAGAAGCGCATTTCCATTACCATTCATAAGCCGCCTTTTAACGTCAAAATCGCGAATAATATCTCCGGCTATTACTTCCAAACGGTTACGGGAACTGTACATCGTCTGCATATTTGCCCATTTGGTCTTTAATTTAGCTTTTGCCGAATCGTTGAGCCCCCGTGTTTTGATGTCAAAATATTCGTCTATTTTTTCCTGCGAAGTTATTTTTTGGTCAATGTCTCTTGCTTCATAGCGCAAGTCAAGTATAATACCGTCTTTAACGCCTTCGTCATATTTATAAGTATGAATATAGCCGCCGAAAACCTCGACGCTTGTTTTTTTATCTTTAACAAGCAGGGGCGTTCCTGTGAAGCCGATAAAAACGGCATTAGGCAGAATTGTATTCATTCCTTCGTGTAACAGTCCGCTTTGGGTTCTATGACATTCATCGACAAAAACAATAATATTGCCTTTTGCTTTAAAATTTTGCGGTAAAGAAGCTCTTAATTCTTTTATAAATTGTTCAACGGATCTTTTTTGTTTAATTTCTTCATTTTCTTCTTTACTATGTACGCCGAATTTATGAATTAATGTACAAATAAGCCTTTTATCGGTTTTGTCCAATCTTTCTATAAGGTCGGAACAGGAGCCTGTTCTGTAAACCTGTTCGTCTACACCCTTGTAAACTTTTTCCATTTGATCATCTAATTCTTCTCGGTCGGTGATAATTAAAACACGGGCATTGGGATTATTTGCCAATATCCACTTGGACAGCCAAACCATTGTAAGTGTTTTTCCGCTTCCTTGTGTGTGCCAAATGATACCACCTTGTTTTTTTGGAATACGCATCTGCGCTTTTTTTATGGCAAAATACTGGTTATAGCGGCAAACCTTTTTTTCGCCTTTATCAAAAATAATAAAATTATGAATTAAATCAAGAAAACGCCATTTATGGAACATACTGTAAATTTGCCAATCGAGTTTATCGGGGAATTGACTGCACTTTTCTAAAATTTCGAGAGACAATCCGTCAAGAGGTTGCGCCGCGGTATTGGCGGTGTCATTTTTCCATTCCATGTAATACTTTTCATTCGTTTTAGTTGTGCCGTAACGCAATCCTTCACTGCTGTTACCCGCCATTATAAATTGACTTGTGGTAAAAAACGGCTCATTGAAATGTTCGTTCTGATTGGATATATTCTGCCTTATGCCTTCCGATACCGATACAGTTGATCTTTTAAGTTCTATTACGGCGACAGCAATACCGTTTATATATACTACAAGATCGGGACGGCGTACACATTTATCTTTTATAGTTACTTCTTCTGCTATGGCAAATTCATTTTTTTCCGGACGTTCCCAGTCGATAAAATAAACTGTTTTTTCAGGTGCGCCGGGTTTTTCTTTTACCTTTGCTCCGTATTTAAGTAGCGTATATACGTCCTGATTAGCTTTATAAGGACCCTGTTGTAAATTACCCGCCGTTCTGACAAGTTCGTCAATAGCTCTTGTTATCAAATTTGCTTTGCAACCATGCTCTTTTAAATACGCCGTTAACTTTTCGACAATGATGTTAGAATTTATCTGTAAGTGCAGATTACCGTAATATTTGTAATTAAGTTCTTTTTGGAAGAACCGTACAACTCTGTTTTGAGCGGTGCGTTCGCTTTCGTTAATTTTTGCCATTATCGGTATCCTCCTTCTGAACTAACAATTATTTCTTGTAAGTTCAAAAATACATATTTATTTACCACGAACCACACGAACCAAACGAACTGAGAAGCAAAGGGTAGAAAAATACAACTTATCATCTCATTTCCTGCTCCAATAGCCGGATTCTGCCTGTCAGTAATTCGCTCATCATGCCTTGCTTGATATTGCGAAGTTTGTTCAGTTTTGCCGTTAATGTGTCAATTTCTGCATCCATGTCGGAGAGGATTGAGGCAATGGCGGTTTGTTCTTTTATATCCTTTGGAAGCGTAATATCAATTCCGCGCATAACAGAACCATTGAGTTTCGCTCTCGTTCCACCAACCAATATGCTTTGAAAATCAATAGTTCTTAAAGCATAGGAAAGATACTTTGTATTGGTAACGCCTGAAATCCCACTTATAACATGAGCATGATTATTAACCCATACTTTACTATATACATAATTAACAGGATAATTTTGTAAGTCATTTGCCCCATCCTCAGCTAGAAGAACAAATTCTCCATCGTGCGTATAACCTTTAACATAGTCTTGTATTCCATTTGCACCGTAGTATGGGATTAGTCCATCTTCACGAAGCGATTCAGCAACTGGAATACGGAGATTATCGAAAACTTCTACAATATTCCCTAACTTCCTTTCCATCCACTTCCCACTAAACCCCGGTAACCGTCTTTTCCCCGTCAGCAGTTCCTGCATTGCACCTTGTTTGATAGCACGTTTCTTGGCGATTAATTTTTCTAATGTGGCGATGAGTTCATCGGTGTCGGAGAGAACTGCGGCTATGCGGCGTTGTTCAGGGAGGGGTGGGAGAGCTACCTCTATGTCCTCAATAACTTTTGTCGATAGGCTTGGAACACCTGAAGCCTCATTGTGTTTGTTCCAATCAATTGTACAAAACAAGTAGTATAGATATTTTGCTGAATGATCTTCACTGACTATGCTGTAAAACAGCGTGTCAATGGTCCAAAACGGCGTATCCATATACTGTGGTTTGTCAATAGTACCTTTACGACCAATTAAAACAGACGGCTTGTCGTAAAGAAAAGAATCGGTATGCCCTATTTTGCCGCTCGTTGCAAGAATAGGATATTTACCGTTTGTTTTTTCAATTTCATGTTGGTTTTTACCGTGTCCTATTTTTAGAACACCATCACCAAGCCGCTTTGTTTCCCAGTTCACCATACAAACTCCAATTTTATGCTTAATTATCCACATCAACTGATTTCTGCGGAAAGCGTTCTGCGGCGGAACGCGCTATTTCTTCAACGGACATACCCTTGTAAAGGTTATCGCGCCGCCATTCGGTATAGTTGGCTTTGCTGGCGGAAATAGCGGATATGAATATTTCCGTTTCAATCGCGCCAAGTTTCTCGTTGAGTATGCTTATACCTGCTGTCATAATCGCATCAACATTATTATACATTGTTACCTCCCCTTCAAAATTTCTATATAATCAACCGGGTTGATTATGCTTATCTTGTCTGTTTCATATTTCAATAACCGTTTGTCGGTAGTTATAAAATAATCACATTTCGCTATAATGGCACAAGCTATGTGGAGAGCATCAACATCTTTAATGCCCGTATTCTTTATCCCGTTAGCGATTTGAATTGAAATGTCCTCATATTCCGCTCCAACATAAACCGATGCATTATCACTTATAAATTTCAGTATGCTAGTTTTATTAGTTTGCGCTTTGTTTGCCTCTATCTCATCAAGCGAGATGTACGAATAAACCAATGTTAAACAATCGTATTTAACCAACTCTTGAATATAGAGCTTCGCCATAGTTTCGTCAAATATATCCCGTTGTTCCTGATTGTCAAACGGGCGATTGTAACAACAATTATCCAAATATATCTTATATTTTACCATACAAACCCCATCGTTTTAATATGAGATTTCACTTTGCTTTCCAGTTCCGCGATTTTTGATTCCAATTCCGGCAAAGTTAGCTCATAGCGATCGGCGAGTTCTGTTAATTTATCGGCAATACGGTGATTTATTGATTCGTACAATACAAAAATATCACGGAGAATAGCGGTGTACCATTTACGTTCAAGCAGTAATTCCAGACATTCCTCATCGGTTAATTTATCGTATTTATCTTTTGTTTTTGTATCAAGAACGATTTTTAAACCTTTTAGCGTCTTGTTCTTTTCGGCTATTTCTTTTTTACTTTCTTTTATTTTTTTCTCAATTTCTTCTTCATCATCTTCTTCGGAAGCATTTTCAATTAACTCATCCAATTCTGTTTGTGCCGCCTGAATAATGGCTTCAAAATCATCAATGGCCTTTTTCTCATCGGCAAAAAACATATCTATAACAAGATTTTTCGGTAAAAGCCTGCCTTCCCAATCTATACCTGTCTTTTTTGTATTAACTTTCTTTTTGTCAGTTTTTGTTTTATCTTCAGTATCACGAATAACTTTGTATCCTTCTTCAACGATAAGATAAACATCATCAGACATTACGCTGTTCCAATATGAAAGTAAAACTTCATAAGCATCGTACTTGTCCAAAAGAGTTACATTTTCAAATTCATTGATTATTTCTTCGGCAATTTCCGCAATTACGTGTTTTGGTTTTGTAGTTTTTTTAATTTCCCTAAGTTTTTTATTTATGCGATTTTTCCAGTTTTCAAAAGCGTTTTTTACTTTGTCGGCATAAGCGATAAATTCCACATCGCCGTAAATTGTATCACGCACTTCGTCTTTTTTTACGGCAAGAGAAGCAAAACCGGTTCGCAGCGGTTTAAATAATTTTTGGCGTAATTTAGGGAAGGTCTTCCAGTAAAGCGAAAGATTTTCAATGTCTGTGTCCGGTATACCGCCGTTCAAATGGGCATCGATATTTTGTAAATCTTCGGAAGAACCGCCGTCTATGTATCGAGGAATATTAAGATTGTATGCGTTTTTGTTTTTAATTTCATCATTAGATACAAAGCGGGAATACTTATCAATATTAATCTGTTCATTAAATACCGTAACAATTTTGTAAATATCACGTTCTCGCAGTCTGTTTTTATTTCCGTCTTTTATAAACTCCCTGCTTGAGTCAATCATAAAGATACCTTCACGCTCGTTTGAATTTTCTTTATCAATTACAACAATACAAGCGGGAATTCCTACGCCGTAAAACAAGTTTGCAGGTAAACCGATAATTCCTTTAATGTATCCATTATCAATAATAGCACTGCGGATAGCCGCTTCGGTATTGCCTCTAAAAAGCACTCCATGAGGCAAAATGACTGCCGCTTTTCCGTTGCGTTTAAGCGATTTTATTATATGGAGAAGCCATGCAAAATCGCCGTTTTTCGGCGGCGGTCTATCATTATAGCCGTCAAAGCGTCCGTATTCTTTTAATCCATGTGTCCAATTCTTATCCGAAAACGGCGGATTTACCACTACAAAATCAAATTGACGTAAAGCACCGTCGTTTTTTTGATTAAAAAATTGCGGATCTGAAAAAGTACTGTAACCGCCTTTTATTTCAGCAGTACCTTTGTTATGCAAAAAAAGATTCATTTTTGCAAGTCCCGCTGTTGTTATATCTTTTTCCTGTCCGTAAATTGTTACTTCAAAAGGCGCGGCTTCGGCGGTACGAATTAATAACGAAGCGGAACCGCATGCGGGATCATATAGTGTAATATCTTCGTTTTTTCTTTTTATTTTATTTATTCCGACAACATTTGCAATTATACGTGACACTTCCGCAGGAGTGTAGTATTGACCTTTGCTCTTACCGCTTTCTGTAGCAAAATTACGCATAAGATATTCGTAAGCGTCGCCGATGATGTCATCGCCGTCTGCTCGGTTGCGGCTTAAATCGGGAATTTGGTCACGGAAGATGGCGAGTAATTCTCCAAGTTTATCAACCATTTCCTGCCCTTTACCGAGTTTTCCTGGATCATTAAAGCGGGCATTATCAATAACACCCCGAAGTTTACTATTCTCATCTGCAAGTTTTGAGATAATTTTGTCCATTTTTTCGCCGATGTTTTTATCGCCGATAAGTTTAAGCATATCATCAAAACTGCCGCCTTTTGGAACAATAATATCTCCGTAAGCGACACCTTTGAATTTATCAGAAACATACTTAACGAACAGCAGTGTTAAAATATAATCCTTATATTGCGAACTATCCATTCCGCCCCGCAAGCTGTTGCAACTTGCCCAAAGACTTGAATATAGCTCACTTTTCTTAACCGCCATAGGTTAGTTTTCTCCGTTTTTAAGCGAATGGTTTGATATGGGTATTATATAGTATTTTTATGGGAAAGAAAAGATGGAAGAAATGTTGGTTTTTGGGAAGGGTGGAGTTATAGGAAAAATCTTGACAAATATTGAATATTGTTTTATAGATTAATTGGAGGATTTTATGTATTTAATAATAGGTAGACCAAAGACTTTTACTGATTTAAATGGTCATTTTGATTTATCAATAAAAACTCTTAGAGGTGAAACACAAATATGTATTATTGACGATGATATTTTTCCTAAAAAGAATGCTTTGAGCAAGCATGACTATCAAATTAAAGAACTTGGAGATATTACTGATATTAATGCTATCCAAGCTTATCAAATAATTCTTTGTGATATAAAAGGGGTTGGTAAACATTTTGAATCAGAATATGAAGGTGGACATATTATTGAAGAAATAAACAAATATTATCCACATAAGGTAATTATTGCATATACTGGCGAAAAACTTGAACCAACTTATAATCGATTTCTTAATTTAGCTGATATGTCAATAAAGAAAGATGCAAGTAATGATGAATGGATCGATTGTTTAGATCTTGCTTTAAATATTGTACATAATCCATTAGAACAATGGAAAAAGACTAGAAAACGTTTATTGCAATTGTCAATAAATTCAATTGATCTTATTAGAGCAGAAGATTTATTCGTTGAAAGTTATTTAAAGAAAAGTAATCTATTTAAAAATGATAAATACTTTAACAAAATGCCAGAAGAAATCAGACAAGTAATATTGTTTTTAATTGAAGGTATATTGTTAATAAAGGGATAATTTTTTGGATTTCATACCTGTTTTTGATACAAAAAAAAATAAGCTCAATGAAGGTGAAGCCTTTACAATGAATAATTACTGTTCAAAAAAAATTAACCAGAAATGCAGGTTGTTTTATTCAAATATCAAAGAACTAGGTTTTCATACTTGCCCATATGGATTTCATTCATACGCAACAAAATACTCACTAGAGAATAACCAAATCTATACTTCACTATATATTAAAAAATTGACAAAAAATAAACTAAAAAATAAAGGATTTGTAAAAAATGTTTTTAATAAAGAAGAAATAATTAGATTAATAGGATTATTTGAACAACAGGAAAAAACAATATCATCAGTTAAAATAGAATCAAATAATGAAATTGAATTGATTAGCACTATGTTTCATGAGATAAGAAAACTCAGCCGTAATATAAATGAAGCGGGAACAGTTGTCCAGAAAACAATTTTACATAACGATGATAAGTTAGTTACAAATCTTATTGATGACATTGTTCATTTGATAAGTATGATTATGATACGTGTAAATTCTTATGAATTAATAAAGAACCCTGGAGCAATTACTTCAGCAAAGCAACCTGGAATTAGTGTTTATAAAAAATTTGATAAAAACAGATATTTTTTTAAACAAACTTATAAATCTAAAGGTATTGAAATAAAATTTTTAAATAATTGTAATCTCTCAATTGATGGATATGAAATATTTGATATTCTTCCTTATATTCTATTAGATAATGCTGTAAAATATTGTCCAAATAACAACGAAATTTTAATAAATTTTGATGATCAGAGAAAAATTATTAGTATAAAAAACTATGGTCCAATAATTGAAGATGATGAAATTGTTAATTTAGGGAAAAGAGGCTATAGAGGAAAGAATGCCAAAGAATATTCTGGTTCAGGATTAGGTTTAAATCTTGCACGTCAAATTTGCGAATTACATAATATTAAAATGAAATTTAGAACAGAAGGCTCAAAAAAAATTATATTGAAAAAAGAATATACGCAATTTGTTGTTGAACTCTATTTTAAATAGGAGTCCCTAAGAACCTCCCCCTCGAGCAATTCCCCATTAGCATACTTGCTCCCACAGCAGTTTAATCATCTCTTGCCTCCAGTCTTTGTTTCTTAAACCGAGAAAGTCCAGTCCTCGTTAATTGTCTCCGCAGTGCGGAGACAATGTCTCAAATTTCTCCCTCATTATTAATATTAATTTCGGGAAAAAGAATTTTTACATAATCACGCCGCCCATACAAAATTCGGTCAACAAAAATTGTTTCGTCTTGATATCTATAAAAAGCCAAGTAATTCCCGCAAACTAAAAAACGATAATCAGTATCAAAAGGAAGTTTTGAAGACAGCGGCGTACCGATACCAGGCATATCTTTAATTTTTTTTATTTTTTGGATAATTCGAGAAACAACATTCACTGCAGCGACAGGGTTTTCTAACTTTTCAGTGATATATTCTTTTATTTCTACAAGGTCTTTACTTGCTTCCGGTGAGAAAAAAAGTTTATTCATCAGACACCCAAAAGCGCTTCTACTTTCTCTATTGTTTCCCAGCCTTGCTCTTCTCCGGCTTTTCTGCCTTTAGCAAGCTCGTACAAAAGTTTTAAACTTGCGTCTGTTTTTTCATAATCTTCCATATCAAGAAGCACATATTTTCCCCTTCCATTTTTGGTAAGGAAAACCGGATTTCCTATTTTTATGTCCCTAAGAACTTCCGTATAATTTCTTAAATCAGATACCGGTTTAATACTTGGCATATCTGCCTCCTTTTCTTGCTGATAAAATTATAGCTGAATTTTACGATAAATTCAACAGCATTTATTTGTCATTATTTTGAGGGATACTTATGATTATAGTAGACAATGACTAAACCGGCAGCATCTGCCTTACCTCGCCCTTCAGCAGTTTCCCATTGGCATACTTGCTCCGTTTAACGCCATCGGCGCCCCAAGCGCCCCATTGCTTAAAGAAAAAAGCCGAGCCGCTGGAAACTGCCTGCTCTTCTATGGAAAGCACCCAATCTTCTTTCATTGGGCGGGCTCTTTTCCCGCTTTCACCGCCTACAATTACCCAGTTGATATTTGAAAGATCAATTTCCCCTAAATCTTCAAGCAGTGGTTCACAGGAAAGAAAACGTATTGTTGCCGGAATATCTCTAAGTGAATCTATTCTATCCTTGGCGGTCTTTGCTTCTACGGTAACGCCAAGCCAGACATTATTCGGGACTTTACGGTTTGCAAAGTATTTTGCCATACGTTTATCACGTTTGGTTAATAATTGATACCGGTGTTGGGGAGTTGCCTCAATAGTTTCAAGCACTTTGTCGATAAAGCAAAAACTTACTTCCTCATGAAAAAGGTCGCTCATTGAGCAGACAAAAATAGTATGCGGATTTTTCCATGCAAGAGGTTCCTTCAAGACATCTTCATGGAGTGTCAAATTGAAACCGTTTTTATATTTTTCCTGACCCATTGCGCAAAGACGGCGAGCCATTATTTCCGCATAACAATTAGCGCATCCTATTGAACGCTTTGTGCAGCCTGTTATCGGGTTCCATGTTTTGTCTGTCCATTCAATCTTTGTAGTTTTCATTTAATTATGTTGATACTTTCTGTTTAACGCTTAACTTAAAACCCAGATTGTCTAATACTCGCGCTATTGTAATAAAAGACGGGTTTCCTTGCGGAGACAGGGCGGTATACAGCCCTTCTCTGTTAAGGTTCAGTTCTTTGGCTATTTGCGCCATACCTTTTGAACGGGCTATGTGTCCAATCGTCTTGAAAAGAAATTCGGGATCGTTTTCTTCAAGAGCGCCCTTAAGAAAAGCTATAACATCCTCTTTGGTTTCAATGTATTTGGCCGGATCGTACCTTGAAAAAGTAATTTTTTTCTTAGCTTTAGTTTTCATGGTTTCATTTCCATATCTATTATAATGTATGTTATAACCTACAAAATGTCAAGGGGTATTTTCAGCCAGAACCGGGAATCGAACCCGGGACCTGCACATTACGAGTGTGCCGCTCTGCCAACTGAGCCATCCTGGCGTATTACAACAACTATTCTCGTACTACCGCGCACTCGTAATGCTTCGTAGGTTATTACCTGATAACACGCATTACGAGTGAAGAGGTAGCCGCTTACGCGGCATCTGGAGGCTCTGCCAACTGAGCCATCCTGGCTAAATAAAAGCACGGCGTAGCCGTGTTATTTTCTATTATATCAACTTATGTCCAAGATATTCAACAACACAGTTTGTCCGCTCTTAAAACTCCAATTCTACCGCACCCCTGGACCTTATCCGCAATACCGTCAGAGAGTCTGCGCCGAATACGGCTTCGATGTGGGTGCGGTAGGCGTTTATTGCGTCTATGGGGATATAGGCTTGAATGGTTCCGGCGAAACCGCCGCCGTGGACTCTGCATGCGCCTTGCAGGTTTTGTTTGCGGAAAAAATCTTTTGTCAGAGCGAGAGCGGCGGCGATGCCTTGATCTTTCGGGCGGGCGGGGGAAAATACGTTTTGTAAAAACTCCCATGAGGAATCGCCCGACTCGTTGACCAGTTCCAAATAGCGGCTTAATGCCCGTTGTTTGTCGGCGGCTGTAGCGGATTTTTCCATTTCCAATAAAATTGCGGTCATTGCGTCTA
>JGI20171J14444_1000414_pt1 | contig 12216 bp, 7 predicted proteins | sample TergutNc150P4_FD_14444 | JGI IMG/M metagenome (IMG submission 14444) | reverse complement strand
GTTTCTTAAACTACATCAGCAATGCATCCATTGAAGAATTGATATCGTATGCTAAGGTGCCGCCCGGCGGTAGCGGACCTATATATACCCTTTCTCAATATAACCTTCATCCTCCTAAATCAGAGAACTGTTATAAAAGAGGATTCGAGAATGAAGGGACAAAATATAACACTGTGCAAAGATAGTAGGAATAAGGATTACAGAAGTTTTTAGCCTGAAATTTGTCCATTACTCCTATAATTATAATTTTGGCTATCCCATTTGGTCTTCGGATACTCCGGGCGAATACGAAATGATAGATTATTTTGATATGGGTAGATGGAAGGATGTATCGAAAATCAGTTGTAATCTACTTGTAGGGATAGGACTGTACTATAAATTACCCTACGGAGATTTGGTTAGATTTACAGCGGGAGCTAATGTTTCTTTTAACCCAATTATGGAAGGTTATTACGTGTATCATCTCACAGACAGTTACGGTACATTTTCAGTTAAGAATGATTTTATTTACACACAACTTTCGTATATTCACACATTTAATTTTTTAAAAGCAAAGAAATATCTAAAAAGACAGGAGTACTCATTTTCTTCAAAGAAAGAGCGGAGGAAGAAGATAATAGATTTATTACGTTAATCTGTTTTTAGTGTCTGAAATGCCTTTTCCCCGTAAAAATCATACTAATCCCTAATTCGTTGCAGGCTTTTATGGAGTCTTCGTCGCGCATGGAGCCTCCGGGTTGAATAATAGCGGTTACTCCGTATTGGTGTGCCATTCTCACTACATCGTCAAAGGGGAAAAAAGCGTCGCTGGCAAGTACCAGCCCTTTGGTAAAGCCTGCTTTTTGGGCTTGTTCCAATGCAATGTGCGCTGCGCCAACTCTGTTCATCTGTCCGGCGCCCACCCCCACTGTGCGCATCTCTTTTGCCAAGGTTATTGCATTCGATTTTACGTGTTTGCACACTTTCATTGCAAACAACAGATCGTTCATTTCAGATTCAGTCGGAGTTTTTTCTGTTACCACGTTAAATTCATAATCCTGAATAGTGGCGTGGTCGGCTTCCTGAACTAATAACCCGCCGTTTACGCTTAACATTACATTTTTATCTTCGTTTTTACGAGAAACCTCAAAAGTCATTAGGCGAATATTTTTCTTGGCAGATAAAATTTCCAATGCTTTTTCGGTAAATTTGGGCGCCAAGATAATCTCCAAAAAAACATTTTTCATAGCCTCTGCCGTATGTTCGTCAATGGTTTGGTTGGTAGCCACGATACCGCCGAAAATAGAAACGGGGTCTGCATCGTAGCAACGTTGCCACGCTTCCAAAACGTTTTTGCCAATCCCTACGCCGCACGGATTTTTGTGCTTAACGGCAACCATAACAGGTTCTTCCATAAACTCTTTTACAATATTCAACGCGGCATCACCATCTTGAATATTATTGTACGACAACTCTTTTCCGTGCAGTTGTTGGGCAAAAGCCATAGAGAATCCTTGCGGTTTTCCGGCGTAGAAACAGGCTTTTTGATGGGGATTTTCGCCATAGCGCAACGACTGTTTTTTGGTAAAAGTAATGGTAAAGTTTTCGGGTTCATTCTCGCCCAATCTGTCTGATAGATATCCTGCAATCGTTGCATCGTAGGCTGCGGTATGGCGAAACACCTTTGCCGCCAACTGTTGTCGTGTTTCAAAAGAGGTGTCGCCGTGGCTTTTTATCTCCTCAATTACTTTGGGATAATCGTTGGCATCGCAAATTACCGTAACAAAAAGATGGTTTTTGGCGGCGCTACGCAACATACTTGGACCACCTATATCAATATTTTCAATTGATTCTTCTAAGGTTACGTTCTCCTTAGCGATTGTTTCTTTAAATGGATATAGATTTACAACTACCATATCAATCATATCAATGCTGTTTTCTTTTGCCTGCGCAATGTGGCGGTCGTTGTTCCGCAAACAGAGAAGTCCGCCGTGTACTTTAGGGTGTAGCGTTTTCACACGTCCATCCATAATTTCCGGAAATCCGGTAACCTCATCAATCATTTTGACGGGTATTCCGTTTTCGGATAACAGTTTGTATGTGCCTCCGGTAGATATTATTTCATAATCGAAGGTAATCAATTGTTTCACAAAGTCTAACAGACCTGTTTTGTTGCTCACGCTAATAAGTGCTTTTTTCATAATCTATTTTTTAAAATCCATTCTTTTTCATCAGCGCATCAATTTTTGGTTCTCTTCCTCTAAATGCAACAAAGAGTTCCATCGGTTTTTTGGAGCCGCCTTTCGAGAGAATGTTTTCCACAAAGGAGTTTGCAACCTCTTTATTCATTACTCCTTTCTCTTTAAAGAGTGAGAATGCGTCTGCTTCCAGTACCTCTGCCCATTTATAACTGTAATATCCTGCTGCATAGCCGCCGGAGAAGATATGATTGAACGATGTACTGAAGCAGGTACCGGGTGCTTGGGGAAGCAAATCTACCCGTTGTATTGCACCTAATTCCAATTGAACAACATCATCAATCTTTTTCGGGTCAATGGTATGCCACATCATATCAGTAAAACCGAACATTAGTTGTCGGCAAAAAGCATAGCCTGCCAGATAGGTCTCCGCTGCTTTAAGTTTTTTAATCAACTCCTGAGGAATTAATTCACCGGTTTGATAATGATAGGCAAAGGTTTTCAAAAAATCGGGTTCTGATGCCCAGTTTTCCATAATTTGCGAGGGTAACTCCACAAAATCGCGGGCTACGCTTGTTCCCGACAAAGATTCATAATGCACATCGGAAAATAATCCGTGCAAACCGTGTCCAAACTCGTGTAAGAAAGTTCCTACTTCACTGAAAGTCAATAATGAAGGGTTGGTTTCGGTAGAAGGCGTGAAGTTCATATTCAGCGTAACTATCGGGCGAATATCGGTGTCGCCCACTTTATGTTGTTCGCGGTATGAGTTCATCCACGCGCCGGCACGTTTTGACTCGCGTGGGTGAAAATCCAAATAGAGAACACCCATAAATTTTTTGTTTCTATATACTTCATACGCCGTTACATCGGGATGATATACCTGAATAGATTCATTTTTTTTGTAAGTTAAGCCGTACAGGTTTTCGGTTAATTGAAATACGCCTTCAATCACTTTTTCCAATTTGAAGTAGGGTTTTAACAACTCATCATTCAAACTGTACTTTTTATCTTTCAGTTTTTCTGTATAATAAGAGAAATCCCAGCGTTGAATTATGTCATTAAATCCTAATGACTTTGCAAAATCCTGTACCTCCTGCACCTCTTTTTTTCCGGCAACAATAGAAACTTCAGCCAAATCATTCAATAATTTATACACATTATCAGGATTTTCTGCCATTCTGTCTTCTAAAGCATAGAAGGCATAATTTTCAAAGCCGAGTAGTTGTGCCATTTCATATCTGGTTTTTAAAATCTCTTTTATCAGTTCCGAATTGTCGTATTTTCCTTTAAATGCTCTTGCGTTATATGCCATAAAAAACTCTTTACGCAGGTCTCTGTCATCCGCGTAGGTCATTATAGAGAGATAACTTGGCTGACTAATATCAAAGAGATAGCCTTCCATATTTTTATTTTTGGCTTTACTTTTTGCAATTTCCAAAGCGGTTTGGGGAATCCCTTTGAGTTTGGAATCGTCTGTGAAAAGTTTACTGTATTCGTTGGTATAATTGAGTACGTTTTCGCTAAATTCGAGCGAAAGTTTCGACAACTTCATAGAAAGTTCACGGTATTTTTCTTTTTGTATCTCATTTAATTTTGCGCCGCTACGAATAAAATTCTGATACATTTTTTCCAACAACATCATATCTTCCTCATTAGTAAGTTCATTTTTTTGGGAATATACCTGTTCTACTTTTCTAAACAGATTTTCGTTGAGGTAAATTTTGTTAGAATATTCGGTCATCATTGGGCTTATCTCTTTGGCGAGGGCTTGGATTTCTGGTGAAGTGCAAGAGCCGAGCAGGTTATAAAACACGCCGGAAACTTTTGTGAGCAGTTGTCCTGCACTTTCTAACGGAACAATAATGGTTTGGAAATTGGACATAATTTTAGAGGTGGCAATAGTCTCAATTTCCTGTTCTGCCGTTTCAATAGCAAAATTAAAAGCGGGCATAAAGTGTTCCGTTTTAATGTCATTAAACGGCGGCGTTTGATGTGGGGTATCCCAATCTTTAACAAGCGGGTTGTTTCGTAGGTTTTCCGGAATATTCATGTTTACATTGTTTTGGGCATGTATGCTAAAAAAGAAGCATAATACAAGGGTAAAAAGGGAGATTTTTTTCATATTTACGATTTTAAATTATTTTTTTATAACAAATGCCAAACAACCATCATCACATCACCACATCACCACATCACCACATCACCACCTCATCACCTCATCTAATCATTACCACTGCCTGCGCTGCAATCGCCTCTCCTCTACCAATGGCGTCTAATTGTTCGTTGGTTTTAGCTTTGATTGAGATTCTATAGATTTCAATTTGCAATATTTCAGATAAGCGAGTTCTCATCAAACTAATATATGGCTCTAATTTGGGTTTTTCGGTAATGATATTCAAGTCAATATTTTCAATAATATAACCGTTTGATTTGAGGAGTTGGTAACATTCTTGAAGTAAAATGGCGCTATCGGCGTTTTTGTATTTGGGGTCTGTATCGGGGAAATGCGTACCGATATCACCGAGTGCGGCGGCGCCGAGCAGGGCGTCTAATAGAGCATGAATGGCGACATCTCCGTCGGAGTGCGCCACACATCTTTTTTCAAAGGGTATTGAAATTCCGGATAACTTAAAGGTTAATTCATTACTTTCCACTAATTGATGAATATCATACCCAATTCCGACACGCATATTCCTTTACATTTTTAGTTTAATTTACCCTGAGTTTTAATATTTTCTTTATTAAAAGAATCTAACATAAAAGTAAGTGAAAAACGCATTGAGTTTTCAAGGGGATGATTTTGCGTAAGTGCAAATAAATACGACACATCAATAGAAAAAATGTTGTATTTAACTCCGGCTCCTACTGTAATAAATTTTCTATTTCCTTTATATTTACTTTCTATAAACGTACCGGATCTCACGAATAAGATATTTCTGTAAGAGTATTCTATACCGAACGACCATGCTAATTCTCTTAATTCTTCCATAAAACATCCGGTAGGGTTTATCTTGTATCCTCCGGCGCCATCAAAAAAAGAACGTGCAATCCCTGTGATAGGATTAATCTCATCTCTGTTTTTTCCGTTACCGTAGAATTTTCCGGTGGCAGTGTCAAGAATAGGAAGGCTTGGAACTAAAAGTTTTCCTATTTCCGTATTCAAAGTTAATGTATTGTAGTCGTCAATGTTCATAATGTATGAAAGTCCCATGCGCAGGTTGCAAGGCAGAAAGTCTCTACTTTCAGTATTACCGGTATATGATACTTTATTTCCTATATTAGAGATGTTAAGTCCAAACAATAATTCCGAGTTTTTAATAGAGCCATTTTGATGAAAGAACTCTTTATCTACGAAAAGAGAAATATCCACAGCGCCTGCCAGACCAGCTTTCATTTCATATCCTGCGCTTTGACTTTGAAATCCTGATCCTAAATTTGAATAAACAAATCGTGGGGTGATAGCCATAGATACAATTTTGGAAAGTTTTCTTGCATAAGTAAAGTCAAGCGTAAATTCATTTGGATTTGCTGTATATAATGCCGTACCGTTTTCGTTTGTAAATTGAATTTCTCCTAACGAAAAGTATCGTAATGCAAAAGCAATGGCGTCATTTTCGGTAGGCTTAAAAAAAGTGGAGAGGTAAGCTAAATGAATATCATTAATTAATGATTTTAGCCACGGACTGTATGCAAGTCCTATTCCGAATATTTCTTTATTAAACACATATTTTGATGGGTTGTGGTGTTGCGAGTAGTTGTCGGGGGAGGTAGCCACTCCCATATCGCCCATGGCGCCGCCACGGGCATCGGGAGCTATTAACAGGAATGGGGCAGCAGTAGTTATGGTATTCAGGTAGGGCGCTGTGGGGTTGTCCTTATCAAACTCCTGAGCCGATAAAGTCCACATAGTTAAGGGAAGCAATGATAAGATTAGCAATAGTTTTTTCATATTATAGATTAAGATTTAAGTTAATAATTTTCAAAAACGAAACATCAATTTTATTATTTTACAGAATAGCAATTTTTTCAATTTTTTCTGCGGTTTTTCCTTGCGAATTACGCACAGTCAGTCTGTATAAATAAACGCCTTTTCCAATTTTATCGCCATACTCATCCCGCCCGTCCCATTCAATAGGATCACTTCTATTGCCTTCTAACTTTTGTGTAGATTGCAGGGTTTTTACTAATTTACCCGAGACAGTAAAAATATGTATTAATATGTCAAAAGTTTCTGCCGGTTGGTTATGTTCAAAAAAGAACGAGGTTTTAGTGGTAAACGGATTCGGGTAATTTAGTACGTGGTCAAGTATTAATTTATCATCTGTTTTAACGACAAAATCAATGGAAGCCTCCGCAGGGTTGTTGCAAATATCCCAGGCGCGAACTTTAAGGGTATGCATTCCGGGGGCTAATTTTTGCAGCGGATATAGTACTGTTCCGGAATTGTAGCTGTCCTGATCTGCCAAATAGTAGTCATTCAACACCATCTGTTTTTCAATATTATTATCTAAAATTGCCACCAAATCGTGTCCAATGCCATTACCGGTGGTATTAATACCATATTCGTCTTTAAGTTTTACTAAGATTACAGGGTCGGGGTTTGTGATGCCTCCCGGAACAAATTTCTCATCATTGAGGAAGAGGGCAATTTCAGGACCTTTATCATCTGCAATGGGTTTGTCGCTCATACCGCCAATAATAAAATTATTGTAATAATCTCCGGCATCATCGTTTTCGGAAGCAGCATAATAACTGATTTTTCCTTTTCCATATTCAAAATTAATATCTTTGGGTACATAGAATGAAAATTCAAAAAGCCCGTTTGTTACTGTAGCATTTCCTTTGAAAATAATATTTTTTTGTATTGTAAACTCAGTAATCGGACTATTGGGTACTTGTCCTAATGTTTTTTGTTTAACTGATTTATCAAAAATAGAGGGATAAATATTTCCATTAAAATCAGAAAGTGTCTCTCCATCGTCTTTAGTAATTCTACCTTTAATAGTTACTTTCGATAGCGCTTTAATAGTATCAACTTTTTGGGAGTCTTCACCGAGTATTTTTTCAGTTGTCACATTATGATTAGGAATATTAATGGTCATAGCAGGGTCTCCAATCAAATATATCATATCTACTCCACTATCAAGTCCTCCTGAATTATTTTTAGCTAATTTTTGAATTTCTCCTATTGTTTTATATCGGTTATTCATTTTAGTTCCCATTTCAGTAAAAAGTTGTTTTCCATACTCCTTGTTAGAATAAGAGATACGTGAGGTAGAAATAAGAGAAGAAGCACCGCCGTTTTCGTTTAAGAAAACTAATTCAGCGGGTGATGGGACAGGTCTGTCATACCATCCGAAAGTACAGGTTAGCGTAATCATTAAAGGTTGATTATATTTATTTTTCCAATTGGTAATATTTGAAATCTCTAAAATTCTTTCGTGCGACCAACCGTTTATTCCGCCGTGTCCGAAATAAGCGATGGTTAATGCACCGCTACTCATTCTCATATTTATGGCATTATTGACTGCCGGATACCTCCTTCCGCCTGCATAAGAAACCGATGGATATGCATCGCAGTATATTTTATCCAAATTAAAAGTAGGATATTTGGCGGCAACTTCGTTCGTAGATACCTCCGCATTGTTTAAATGGTTGACCCCATCCCAGTCGTCTGCAACAAAAGCCATTACATTACGCCAATCTCCAAAGTTAGAAACTTGAGAAGCATTTTGTAGTGTAATCCGTTTTCTGTCGGAAGCATTGATAGTTTTATCTACGGCAATTTTAGCTTGCGCTAAGGTGGATACAGGAAAACGCCCCACTGCCACATCCATCAAATCACCACTGTCCAAATTGCCGGAGCCTACACCTAAAACCCCAAAAAAGTCATCACAAGACCTTAAAACATTTTCATTCCACCATTTGTTGCCCTGAAAATTTGGAACAAATAATTGAGTTTTCTCTACACGTCCCCTGTAATCGTAAGAAGGACTTCCGAAAAGGAGTAAGTATTTTATAGATTTAGGATTATTATCATATAAATATCTCATAAAGTTCCTTATTGCCGCAGGGTCTTGAGCGCCAGATGAAAATTCATTATACACCTGTTCGGGGGTCACCACCTCTACCTTCATTTTGTTTCTTCTAAATTGCGTCAGCCGTTCTGCTTCAGATAAGAAATCAGGATGAGCAACAATCACCATATCCACATTAGTAAATCCGTGCAAGTTTTGGTTTTTTATTTCACCCACAGGAGTAACGGAATTGTACGGTGTACCATTAAAGGCAATAAAACAGCGTGGTTTATCGGTAGGGGTTTTAAACGAAAATCGCGAGCCTGAGAGCGTTCCCTTTACAGCATACACAGCATTATGGTCGGTAACATCCCAAATTATAGTTTGTGCCGAAGCATTTTCCAATTGCACCAGAGAGATGTTGGAAGCGCCCACATTATCTGTAATAGCAAACGGCATAGCATCGCCCATCATTGATAATTTACATTGTGCCTGAATTTCGATATAATCCAGGTGCGCAACTGCCGAACTCTGCGCAGAACTATACTTTAGTTTCAGTTCTAAATTACCGGAAGTCAAAGGCAGATTTTGTTCATAAGTTGTGGCTTTTGCATACTCTTCTCCGTATGTGCTTCCAAGCGAAAACTGTCGGCTGTTATTTCCCCACGTCAATTCCATAGTGGAAGTTGTCGTGCTTGTGGTAGCCACTCTGATTTTAACTCTTGCATTCGTGTTATTTAATTCGGGTAACTGAAAAGTGTAGGATTTTGTAGAAGCAACATAGAAAGATTCATCAAACCAATCTCTTCCCGATTCTGCAAAAATCATCACATCCTTCTCATAAAAGTCGTAGTGTGTAAAAGAAGTGACGCTTCCGTTTTCAGTTTGATTTGAGAAGTCTTTTGTTTCAATTCTTTTCTTCTCTCCAATGCCGTCAATATTAATGAAATAGTAGGCGTTATCAGAATAGATATTATAGTTATGCGTAAATATACCCGTAGTTTCATTATATGTCCATAAATGCGGACCCTGTGCATAAAAAATGAAATAACTGTTTTCATTAAAAACGTTGTCTGCATTTACCATCCTAATTGGAACTTCGAGCAGTTCGTCCTTCTGTATCACAGGATTAACATTGGGGATCATTCCGCCGCCATTACCAAACAATGTAATGTTTGAAGAATGTAATCCCGATACGGGAACTCCCATCTTTTTGAGGTCTTCGTAAGTAACTTTATATAATCCGGAACTATTTACGGCAATTTTATACCATCTTCCGTCTTTTAATGCGGAGTTCGTTGATTTAACGGTTTTAGTAATCATAATCGGATCAGTACCTTCAAAACGAATATCACAAGATACCAACCGTTTGTATTGCCCGTCTCCGTCTTTTATAACAGGTAAAATACGCAACATCGCATAATATTTACTTTCATTGGTTGCGGTTTTCAAATGCACTGCAGGTTCTGCAAAAGTGCATTCATTTGGAATCAAAGCCGCTTGTTCGGCAGGCAACATTTCATATTTTGCGTTAAACAAAGTATAGGAATAAGAAGTATAGAGTTGATTTACTTCAATTTTATCCCAAAGAGCAGGCAAATCTTTAAATGCAGCAGTGGTAATTGCGCCATCAAAGGTAAGTAATTTTATCTGTTTGTTGTTGTCGTCAAATTGAAGAATTTCAAACTTGGGAAAATTGTAAGTTTTCGTTATACTTTGCGCATAAAAGTTATGATGTATAAAAAATAAAGATAAAAAAAACAAAAAATAATAACGGAAATAGGTTCTTTGTTTGTCCATTTGTACTAATAAAAGGGGTATTGCGTTAATAGCTAAAATAATTATGCTACATATAACGTTGATTTATTCAAAAAAGATATACACCTGATGATTTTATGTAAACGAAGAACATATTTCTTATTCATTTTCCTAACACTTATTATTTTAAATTTATTTGGTCAGGATGCTCATTATTCGCAGTTTTACGCTAATCCGCTCTATTTGAATCCTGCTTTTGCGGGAGCGAATAATTGTCCTCGTTTTTCTTTAAATTTTAGAGATCAGTGGCCCGCGATAAAAGGAAACTATATTGCTTTTTCAGGAAGTTATGATCAGCATATTAATGTATTACACGGAGGGATAGGCGTTTTAGTTGCAGCCGATATTGAGGGGCGCGGTATCAACGGCAGTGGCATTATGAATACTTACAATGCAAGCGCCATATATAATTTCAGAGTAAAAGTAACTCATAAGTTTAACTTGCAATTCGCTTTACAGGGGGGCTACCTCACTTCGTACATCAACTGGGAAGGTTTGCATTATGCCTCAGGAGCGCAGGGATTACCGCCACCTGATTATCCGGCGTTATATGACTATAAGAAAAAATCACAGTTCGATGCAGCATTCGGATTCACAGGTTATACCTCTTATCTCTATTTCGGAATGGCAATACATCATCTATTTCCTGTTCGTACCAGTTTCTTTAGCAGTTCAAACGATAAATATCAAACAGTTTGGCAACCTAAATATACTGCCCATATTGGAGGAAAAATTACAATTTTACAAAAAAACAGAACAGAAATAAATACAGGAGATATTTTTCTCTATCCAAATCTTGTTTTTATTTCTCAAGGTAATTTTGATTATTTACACGAAGGTTTCTACTTTAACTTCTATCCATTTACTATTGGCGCATGGTTAAGACATAACTTTAAAAATTTTGATGCGTGTATTGTTTCGTGCGGAATTGAATATAAATTACTGCGAATAGGGTATTCCTACGATTTTACACTCACTCAATTAGAAGGTACAGGAGGTGCGCACGAAGTCTCACTACAGATTACTATTCCGTGCGATAACGATAACCGTGACAGAATTAATTCAAAAAAGAAGAAGAAAATGGACTATGCACCGCTTGATTGTCCAAGATTTTAATTCTGTAAAAATTTTTCATATATAATAAAAAAAAAAAAAGTTCGTTACAAGAGATAAATTTTTAAAAAAATGAGAAAATCATCAAGACCATTGTGGCTAATTATTATTACGTTATGTATATTTTCGGCGTGTAAAAACAATCAGGAATCTTCTACAACAGGATGGAAATACAACAGTGTGAAAGAAGGAGCATTTGAAGTTGTTCCATACGTGGAACAGGCTACGGGTCCGGGGTTAGTACTTATTCCCGGCGGTACCTTCACTATGGGAAATATGGATCAGGATGTAATGTTCGATTACAATAATACACCCAAGCAGGTAACCATTGCGCCTTTCTATATGGATGAGTGCGAAATCAGCAACATTGACTATTTGGAGTATCTAAACTGGTTGAAAAGAGTTTTTGTTGAAGATAACCGCCCGTATAAAGGGGTTTATGAGAATGCACTTCCTGATGAAAATTGTTGGCGCGTTCCCGATGGCTATATGGAAGATATGGTGCAAAACTACTTCCGTTCACCCGCCTACCGCTATTATCCGGTTGTGGGTGTTAGCTGGCTGCAAGCCACACAGTATGCAGAATGGCGTACCGACCGTGTGAACGAAAAAATATTAGCTGACCTTAAATTTATTGATTGGAATGAACGCCCATCACCCGAAGGACACTTTACCACAGATGCTTACCTTAACTATGCTACCTATGAATCGGAAAATACTGATAGAAGATTACAATATATTACTACCAAAGAATATAGAAATGTGACGATGGAAGATGGTATTCTTTTACCTAAATACAGGCTGCCTACCGAAGCCGAATGGGAATATGCCGCATTAGGGCTGGTAGGAAATTCATCAGGTGAAAGAGTAATAGAAAGAAATAAATATCCGTGGAATGGCAGAGCGTTACGTACAGAAGATAAAAGATATTACGGAGAATTTCAAATGAACTTTAAAAGAGGAAAAGGGGACTATACGGGAGTAGCCACTTTACCTAACGATGGTATGATGCTGACGGCTCCTGTTACCTCTTATTTTCCAAACGACTTTGGACTGTATAATATGGCGGGGAATGTTGCTGAGTGGGT
>JGI20171J14444_1000410_pt1 | contig 12241 bp, 11 predicted proteins | sample TergutNc150P4_FD_14444 | JGI IMG/M metagenome (IMG submission 14444) | reverse complement strand
TCTGTGGCTTTTACAGGCGGAATTAATGTTGCCGACAGATATATTTACGGCAATTGGCTTGGGCAATGGCGCGATACACTTGTGCGCCTCGAAGGTGCGGTGGTGCATGGATTGCAGACGCTTTTTCTGACCGATTGGTATTTTGTTGATAAAAAATTTATCAACGATGCAAAATATTTCCCTGATGCGAAAATTTTTGATAGAGATAATTTGATTCAAGTTGTTGCAAGCGGACCAGATACCGATTGGCAAACTATTTTACAGGGCTTTGTCCATGCAATAACCACTGCAAAAAAATATGTTTATATTCATACGCCATATTTTATTCCGCCCGAAGCCATCAATTTGTGTGTTCAGATGTCGGCGTTAAGCGGTGTTGATGTTCGATTGATGATTCCGATAAAATCGGACACTCATTTTACGCATATAGGCACTTACAGTTATCTTGGGCAACTTTTGGAAGCAGGCGTGAGGATTTTCCGCTACAACAAAGGATTTTTGCACAGTAAAGCCACAGTGATTGACGACAGAATTTCCATTGTTGGCTCGGCAAATATGGACGAGCGCAGTTTTTCACAAAATTTTGAAACAAACGTTTTTATTTTTGAAAAATCTACCGCAGAATATCTTAAAACACTGTTTATTAAAGATTCGGAACATTGCCGCGAACTTACTCTCGAACAGTGGAATTCCCGCAGCCGCTGGCAAAAACTTAAAGAGGCATTCGTCCGTCTTTTCAGTCCGTTACTTTAACAACCGAAAATTAAGTTTTTATTAAGCATTTAATGAAAAACCAATTTTAGATTATAATTTTTGATATTATTAATATTGAAAATTATAATATGTTATTTTAAATCTATTTTATTAAATAAAGTTAAAAACATGCTAAAAAGCATAAATTTTCAATGTTTTTTTAAAAAATAATTTGCAGTTGTAATAATTCGTATTAATTTTGTACGTGATTTTTTCATAGTATTAGATTTAAGGTTAACAAAGAGGGTTTGGGTTGTCGAGAGACAACCTTATCTTTTGCAGGATAACCGTTCTTTTAATTTTTCAAATATTTTTAGAAAAATTCTGCTAAATTAAGGCGATAGTTGCAACAAAAAAGAGAGAGCAAAAATATTTTGTTCCCTCTTTTTCGTTCCTTTTTCCAAAGGAATTACATCAGCATAAAACGTGCTGCAATGCCAAAATTCCACAAACCGGGAACATGATACTGAACTCCAAATTTACCTGTATTGCTTTTTGTTCCCAAATCAAACCCGATTAGCGGACGATAATCGAAAGAAATTCCAAGCGGAAAGTTAGGAAATTTGTACTCAATGCCAACCAAACCCGCTACGCCCCAAGTCCAGTAATCTCGCAAAAACCACTTTACTTCCTGTGTTGGATTTGTTTCGTTGGCAGTAACTTTTTTGGGATACCACGAATTGTCGCCCCAAGTGTAACCGCCGCCAATACCAAAACCTGCGTAGGTTGTCCAATTCCCAGAATCGGTGCTGCTTATCCAATTGTAAGTAAGCGCACCCTGTAAGGCGTTGTGCCACGACATACCGAAATCAATTTCGAGCAAATTATCCTGACTGTTTACAAGTTGATGGAATGTGAGCTCGGCGCTGTTTGCCCCAATGCGCAATCCTATGGCACGTGGCTGTGCATAAGTTGCTAATACACAAAATGATAGAGCAATACTTAAAATAAATAATTTTTTCATAAAATAATTAATTTTTATCAGTTTAAAAAATTCATAGCGCAAAAGTAATGATTTTCCATGAAAGTTTTCGTATTTTTGCAAAAAATATTTATGATAAAAAATTGGAAAATATTCTTTTTAATTTTTATAGTAATAAACGTTAATACTCTGGCTCAAAGAAATTTAACTTTGGAAGAATGTCAGCGTTTGGCTGCTGAAAATTATCCGCTTATTGCTCAATACAATTTGATTGATGCCGCAAAAGATTTTACTCTTGATAATATTTCGTCTGTATATTTGCCTCAAATTCAACTTATAGGGCAGGCAACTTACCAAACCGAAGTTACAAAAATCAAACTCGAACCCGAAATTTACAAATATATTGACGATATAAATAAAATATTTAACAGCAATTTCTCTGCCGAAACATTTATTGGAACAATGCCCAAAGACCAGTATAAAGCATATTTGGAAGCGACGCAAATAATTTGGGACGGCGGACAAACAGCCGCAGGAAAGCGTGCAGCACGAGCGGCAGCCGAAGTAGAAAAACAGAAAATCACAGTTTCTATGTATGCTATAAAACAGAAAATCAGTGATTTATATTTTGGAATTTTACAAATTGACCAACAGACAAAAATAATTGATTTATATTATTCCGATTTAAAGGAAATTGAAAAAACGGTGCAATCGGCTGTAAATAACGGAGTTGCGATGACTTCGGATTTAAATCTTGTGCGTGTTGAATTTTTAAATCTTGAACAAAAGAAAATAGAACTTGAAGCGGCAAAAACTGCCTGTATATCGGTGCTTTCGGCTTTTGTTCATCAAAAATTAAGCGATTCTGTAAATTTTGAAATGCCAAACAACTTGGAAACAGTCGCTGCCGATATTTCCCGCCCAGAACTTACGCTGATTCAACGCCAGCGCGAACTTTTTGACGCTCAAAAAAGAACAATTACAGCAAAAAATTTGCCTGTTTTTGGTTTGTTTGTTCAAGGCGGCTACGGACGACCTGCCCTGAATATGCTTGATGCAGCGTGGCAGCCGTATGCTATTGGCGGTGTACAGTTTCGTTGGAATTTTTCAAACCTGTACAATCGTAAGCGCGATTTGAATTTGATTGACAATAATTTGAAAATTTTAAATGTGCAGGAAGAAACATTTCGTTTTAATACTAATTTGGAAATCAATAATTTACGCCCTGATATAAATAAATTTAAACAATTAATTGAAAAAGACGATCAAATTGTGGAACTTCGCGCACAAGTGAGAAAATCAAGCGAAAGCAAATACCGAAATGGAATTTATCAAATGAAAGATTTGATTGCCGACAGTAATGCCGAAAATCTTGCAAAACAAACAAAATCAATACATTACATTCAATATCTCAAAAGTTTGAACGATTTAAAAATTGCAAATGGGAATTGATAATTTTAAATTTTTATTTTACAAAAAAATATCATGAAGAAAATATTTATAATAATTTCAATATCAATAATTTGCTTTGGGTGTGGAAACGACAGAATGAAACACTCTGCATCTGGAATGTTTGAGGCGACAGAAATTATCGTTTCCGCAATGGCGACAGGTCAGGTTGAGCAACTGAATATATTTGAAGGTCAGATGCTTACAAAAGGTGACAAGGTCGGATTTATTGATACAACGCAACTTTATCTGCAAAAACTTCAATTGCAAACAGGCGTACGCACTATTAATGCGAGCAAACCTGATGTGGCGCAACAAATTGCTGTTGTTCAAGAACAAATTGAAAAAGCGATTACCGAAAAAACTCGCTTGCAAAACCTTTTAAACGACGGCGCAGCAACTCAAAAGCAACTTGATGATGTTGATGCGCAATTGAAAGTGCTGCAACGGACACTTGCCGCACAGAAAAATCAACTCAATACGGGAATTAGCAGTTTGACAGGCGAAGGTAATGTACGTAAAATTCAAATTGCGCAAATTGAAGATTTGTTGCGCAAAAGTCATATTATCAGTCCAATAGATGGAACTGTACTTGAAAAATACGTTGAACAGTCGGAAGTTGTTGCTCCGGGTGTGCCGATTTTTAAAATTGCGGATACAAAAAATATGTTTTTACGTGCGTATATTGTTGCTGATCAATTGAATAAAATAAAAATTGGAGATACGGCAACGGTTTTTGCCAACAATTCCGACCGAACACAACGTTCGTACAAAGGGCGTATTGCGTGGATTTCTGACAAGGCAGAATTTACTCCAAAAACAATCCAAACACAAAATGAACGGCAAAATCTTGTTTATGCCGTAAAAATTTCTGTTGAAAATACTGACGGATTGTTGAAAATCGGTATGTACGGCGATGTTGATTTTTAGTTTTTTTTAGTTTTTAAAATAAAAAATGTTCCGAAAAGCACAGGCAACATCGTGTTAATCAGCCAGATACAAAGTCCTGCAAATGCGCACGAGATTGGATTTGCACCAAAAGCGCCGAAAACAAGTGCGGCGTAAGAACCGCGTACTGCGCCTTCGGAAAATGAAAACGTGGGTGTGAGCGTTATAAGCAAATAATTGCTGAAAATGGCAGCAACACAGTAAGGAAACTCAATATTTATTCCAAAAAAACGTAAGGTGCAATACATCTGCACGCAGGCTACAGCATATCGCGCCAAAGCAACGCAAAGTATTGAAAATAAATCTTTTGCTTTGAAATCTTTGAGGTGGGAAAAAAATGTTTTCAGTTTTGGAAACTTTGTGCTTTCTGCAAATTTTTTCCCAATTTTTGGCAATAAAAAATAAATGCACAATAATAATACCGTCAAAAATATTGCAACTGAAAAATATACTAATCTATTGCCAATAAATGATGTGTCTGTAAAAAACAGAAATGCTACCAATGCAGGAATACCTGTATAGAATATTGTCAAAGTCATTGTAACTCCGCTTATCAGGCTAAGTACCACACCTTTGCGGCGATTTTCCGATGAAAGATAAAGTACTCTGCCTGCCATTTCTCCTATTCGGTTTGGAGTGAAAAAACCTGTAGAAACGCCCGCAATAACTGCTTTAAACGAAGTTTTCAATGAAATTCGTTCTGTCTTTTTGGTTAAAAGTTGCCATTTTCGCGCTTCCAGCATCCAATTTGGAGTTAAGAGCAAAAAAACTGCTGCAAGCCAAGTAAATTGCCTGATGTCAAACAGTTTTATGCCTGCCCAAAGTTCGCCATAATGTTCAAATGTAAATAATTTGTATGCCAAAAACGCATAGGCGACTATGGCAAATGCCCATTTGATAAATATGTAGAATTTTTTTTGCATCCAAAAAAATAAGGGCAAGGCACATTACCTTGCCCTTAACAAACAACAATGAAAAATTATCTCCTTGAATTTGAATACGCATCTAAAATTGCCTTAGCATTTGTGCTGTTGGGGTCAATTTCAAGCGCTTTATTGCAATATAATGTTGCCTGATCGCGATTATTTTTGCTGTAATAATAATAGCAAAGATAATTGTATGCTTCTAACAACATCTTTTTATTTGAGTCGGACACATTGCCGTCAGCGCTTGCAGCAAGAATTTTGTCAACCATTTGTTCGTAATATGGCTTTGCTGCGCCGTCTTCAATTTTATCGTTTAAACCGTGCTGAGTACGTGCTTTGCAGAGATAACCTGTGTATCCGTCCGGCAAAAGACGAATGACATTATCCACAGCCGCATCTGCTTTTTGCAAATAATATTGTTTCAAATATTTTGCAAAAGTTACAAGTGTCGGGTCAGCATTGATTTCAGCTTTCGCTGCTGGCGAAGCAGCAATTTTGTCAATCATTTTGCCCGAAGAGCGAATTTGAGTTACCAAAACAGAATCGTTGGCAGATGTCATTCCTGCATTGTAATAATATTGCCACAAAGCATAATAATTATTTGCATCCTCAGAGTTTGTTGCAGCCATATATTGTTGCTGATATTCTGCTGCAAGTCCGAAATTTTTCTTGTTAACCGCTGCCTTCAGTGCGTCCTGCATAGTAGCCATACGCAATTTGGCAACCTCTGAACGTGTTTTAACATCAAATTTTGTCGTATCAACAGCGATTCCCTTATTAAATTCGGCAAAAGCCAGTTCGGATTGATTGTTGCCCAAAAGCAATTGTGCATAATGACCATAATCGCTCGGTAGATATGGCGTATTGTTAGGGCTGGGAATTGAGAAAAACTTTTCAGCGGCTTTCAATCCATTTGCAATATTGTTTTCTTCGGCTGCAATATACATATTATAACGATTTAAAACATAATGATTCGGGTCGGCAGCGAGTCCTTTACTTACCCATTCCTGCGCCTGAACATAATCATTATGCTTTTGGTCAGCAGAAGCATCTTTTGAAAAATATGCGCGGGAGAAATATGCACGAGCCATTTTTTCAATGTCATTGGTTGTGTAAGCATTGCCTGTAAAGAACTTTTTATATGCATCAATTCCCATATTATAATTTCCCCTGTCAATGTACATAGTTCCAATTTCGCGATAAGCAATCAGATAATTTGGGTTTTTCTCAGTACATTTTTTAAGCAGTTCAAGAGCAAGATTTGGATTTAATGTTTCGTAAATTTGCGCACTTTTAACATAACCAAGTGCATAATTGGAGTCGTAAGTGTTCGACATTTCGTACTGTACTGCTGCATCGCCAAGTTTTGGCATACCGCCTTCGGCGTGAATAATATCGCCTTTGAGAATACAAACCTGCGGCGCTTTTTTGTTAATTTTAAGCGCATCTTCCATTTTTTTTGTTGCTTCAGCGTATTTTTTATTGTCCAAATAAGCGCGTGAAATAGCAACTGCCACATTTACATCTTTTTTGGCTGTCTTTTGAATTTCTGCAAAACCTTTGTCAATGGCTTTTGCATCGCCACCTTTTATTTGCAATTTTAACAACCCAATTTTATTGTACAGATTTGCAGGGTCGTCTTGCTGCCCTTTCTGATAAAAAGATTTGGCAGCGGCAACATTGTTTTCCTTAAAAGCAATTTCGCCGAGATAAAAATTTGCCTCAGCGGGATTGGCACTCATATTTTTTTCAAAATATGCTTTTGCTGCGGCATAGTCGCCAAGCAAATAATAGTCTGCGCCAAGATTTACTTGTGCAGATAAAACGCCAACTGAAACAGTTAGCAGCGATAATAAAATTATTTTTTTCATTTTAATATACCTTAATTTTCTATTGTTTATGAATTATTATAAAAATCTTTGTTTGCAGTACAAATTATGTTCCAAAATATTGATAATGCACCGCAAAGATAGTACTTTTTTTCAAAATGATAAAAAATAATTTGATTTCTGTTACATAAAACTATAAATAACACATTTTTTCTTTGTTTATTTTAGTTTTTTTAATATTTTTTTCTGAAACCAGATTTTGAATTTTAGGAAACTTCTGAAAATATTATTGCGATGGCATTAATGTTACTGCTGACTTTTGAAATAGCCTTTAGAACTTTTTTCACGCTTATTTCCCCTTTTTTGGTAATTTTCCTGTCGTTTTTTCGATGGATTTTTCGTTCTACCTTTTTAATATCTTCGGCAGGGGGCAATTCTTCGGGTTTTATTCCTCGTTTTCCTAACATTTCGCGAACCGTTTTGTTGTTTTGCACGTGTTCACGTGTAATGGGTTGTTCGCCAAGCAGATTTTTTTCTTCTACGTTGTAATTAGTCATTTCTGTTGCCAAATTTTTAGCAGCGATAGTTAATGTAGGCAAAAAAATCCGCCAACGGACGACTTGATTTTATTCCCAATCGTTTTTTCATATCTTCGGTAGTATATCCGCCAAACAATGCCGTATCTCCTTTTGAGCGGATACGTCCAAAACCTTTATCATCAACGCTGCGTTCATAGATATTTTGCGAAAGTTGTTTTTCGGCTGCCCGTAATTTTTCCCTTGTTTCCAAGCGGGACAGCAAATTAATTCGTTCTTCAATCAATTCGGTTTTGCGTGTTTGAATAGCGAAATAACTCTGTGCAAAAGCAATTTCTTCTTTTTTAGGGTCGCCGTTTTGTGCAATCAAATAACAAGCATAGCGGGTAAGCATAAAATCGGTAACTTCACGTTTACCTATTTCTATCATTTTCGTAACCTCACGAAAATGATCATCTACATTGATACTCTGTGTTTTACAAGAATCTACTGCTCGTTGAAGAGCAACAATAAAATTTTCTCAACGGGCATATCCCAATAACAATTGAAGTTCTAGTGCAAACCATATTTCTACTTGTTCGCTATCGTCTTCGTTGTTGATAAAATGTGCAATCTTATCAAAGTTGGATTGATGCTGAATGATGCGGAGTTTGTTCATAATCTATGTTTTTTAATTTTCCTCTTTATAATATATTTTGTAGAATTTTCCTTTTTTATTCGTACCACACATTTTCAACTTTTCCGCCCATTCCTTAAAAACTCATCTCACTGCAACATTCTAATACATTGACTTATCGTATTATTTTATTTTTTTTGATAAATATGTATTCGACTTTTATTTTACTAATTCACGTAATTATTTCCCTTTCCATTACATTTCTTGAATGCTTATCAGTCGCGTTGGGGCGGTTGCGGGTACAAGTCCTGCCTTATAAACAATTCTTTGCCCTGCATCTCCTGCAAAAAACTTCACAAATCCCGACGGCAATCCGCCTCGCGGGTCGGTAATTATCAGGAATAAATCGCGTACCAAAGCGTAATCGCCTGTGCGCAAATACGCAGGAATGGGTTGAAAACTGTTGTCAAGCGTTGGATTTGCGCTACGGCTTACCCACATCACGCGAATTGTTTGCCTGAAAGTCAGTTTTAACGAATCAGAAGGATTGCTCACCCAATTTACGCCGATTATACCAAGTGCATTTGGAGTACGAGCCACATAATCAAGCACTTCGGTGTTAGTCTTCAATGCGCTTAACCTGCCTGAAAGTTTATCGCCACGCGCAATTGAGTCGTTGATATAACGCAGCGTACTCGAATTTGGATTGTCGAAAACTACCTTAATCTCACCAAGTTTCGATTTTTCGGCGTTTGTAACTTCATTCCATTGCGTAATTTTGTCCGTCATTATTTTTTTCAAATCAGCAGTCGAAATCAGCGAATCGCGATTTTGTCTGTTGATTATCAGTGCAATACCATCAATAGCGATGCGTTGCGAGCGCGGCGTCTGTTTGCGTTGGCGGATAAATTCTTTTTGCTGGTCGGTGAGGTCGCGTGCAGCCATAATCAGTTGCAAACTGTCGTCCATCATCGCCTTAACAAGTTGCGGCTCGCTCATATATTCAACAATCAGATTTGCCTCAGGGTTCAAACCTGTGAATGCAGCAAGTTCTTCTTCAACAATCGGTGCAAAACTTTCGTCCGCACCAAACTTTGCTGTGCCGCTTGATTCGGTATCTGTACGAGTAACAGGACGGTTGTAGCACGAATTAAGCAGCAAGGTAAAAATTAAAATACTTGATAATATAAAAATTCTATTTTTCATTGTTAAAAACCATTAAAAATTTCAGTTAAAAAAACGTATTTTTTTTGCAAAAATTGTGTGCTAAATTACAAAAAGTATTTTTAATTTCGAAATAATATTTTAAATTTTTCATAAAATACATTGTATTAATTGATTACAAAAAAATATTTACAAATTATTTTTTAATATTATTCCATTTTTTTTCATTACAAATGTTAATTTAGCAAATCTTCAATCGACAAAAAGAGCAAAAACGCTCAAATTCGGCATCTTTGCTCTTTGTTCATAGTTTTTTTTGTAAAATTTAAAATTTCACCGATGCTCCAATTCCGAGAATTTCTTTAAACTGCACTCGCGGCTCTTTTTTTGTAACGCTTGTGCCGTCCGCCTGCGTGGTAACGATGTCCATTTTTGTGTTATCGTCATACATCAGATTGGTATTCAAATTGACAGAAAGATATTTATTCACTTTGAATGCAATCAAGGTTTCCCACGTTACAGCGATGTTTTGCGGATTTTTCAAATAATTGCTGAAAAGATCTAAACGGGTGGTAATACCAACATTTTTCAGCAATTCTGCTTTGAAATCGTTTTTTGCAAATTGAAAGCGCGCGTATGCACCAAACTCAAGCCTTGTGGTTTTGCCCGCTTCAATGCTGTAATTGCTTGCCAACGCAGTGTCGCTCACAATTACCAAACGCGCTGTTGCCGGCGAGAGGAACATATTCAAATACTGAGTCGGCTGATAACTGATGCCCACGCCTGCGGTGATATATGCAGGCGCAAAAAAGTCGGAAATCCGCTTGTTTGCATCATCGTAGCCGGGTGAGAATTGCGTTTTGAAATCGAACAAAGCCGCATAATACAGTTTTTTGTACGCCTTGTAGCCATACTGCGACGATAAATTAATTTTGTCGTCTGTTTTTTGCCATTTCTTGGTTGAGGCAGCAAGATTATCCTGATTGAGCAAGCCGTAACCCAAATCCAGCGTGTTTATCCACGAATTTTTACCTTTAAAATAATTTGCATACGCGCTAAAAATTCCGTTCAACGCCAAACTGCTATTGCCGCCTGCAGACCAATTTACAAGTTTTGTTTGGGCAAAATTCAGCCCCGCCATCGCACCAAATTTCCAACCGGCAGTAGAATCTGTGGTAACTTTTGTCAATTTGTCTGCCGCAGCCGTATCAGAGAGTTGAGCAAAAATACCAACATTTACGCCTAATACCAAAAAAATTGCAATTAATAATCTTTTTTTCATTTTTTGTTAAATATTAAATTTATTTTGTTTTATAATTATAATTTTGAAAATATTTTTTGTTTTTTAAATAATATTGGAAAACAATGCTTTGCGGAAATATTTCTGGAATATTTTCTATAACGGTTTCTTTCAAATTTTCTTTTCTTTTTTGTAAAAAACGATTTTTTATCTTACAAAAATCGCGCCGTGCATAAAAAATTTGCTTTGCATTTTTCCATTTTCCACTTATAACAAATTGAAAAGCAGCGAGATAATCGAAGAAAAAACGAACAAATAAAGTTTTACGCAAACGATTGTCTGGTAAATTTTTATACAAAAGTAAAAGATTGTTGCGAAAATTAAGATATGTTTTTTTTGGATTTTCGGAGGTCAAAGTACCGCCGCCAAGGTGATACACGATGCTTTGCGGCACGCATGTAATCTTCTTTCCGCGCGCTTTGAGCCGCCAGCAAAGGTCTATTTCTTCCTGATGCGCAAAAAAATCATCATCAAGTCCGCCAACCGCCCAATAATCTGCCGCACGAATAACAAGACACGCACCAGTTGCCCAAAAAACATCTAAAATATTATTATATTGAGCGTTATCTGTTTCAACCGTTCCAAAAATCCGCCCGCGGCAAAAAGGAAATCCCCACTTGTCTATAAATCCGCCAGCCGCGCCTGCATATTCAAATTTATTTTTGTTGGAAAAAGAAAGAATTTTCGGCTGAACGGCTGCCGTATCTTCGTGAGTGTCAAGATATTCTGTCAGCGGCTGCAACCAATTTTGCGTAAGTTCAACATCAGAATTGAGCAAAACAAAATATCTGTAATCGGAAATTTGCGCCAACGCTTTGTTGTAACCTCCTGCAAAACCATAATTTTCAGAAAGTTGAATTACTTTCACATCAGGGAAATTTTTCTTCAAAAAATCAACAGAATCATCAGTTGAGCCGTTATCAGCAACATAAATATCTGCCTGATTTTCAGAATTGTTACAAAGCAAAGACGGCAAAAATTTTTCTAAAAAATCTCTGCCATTCCAATTCAATATTACAACCGCTGTTTTATTCACAAGTACAAATTTTAAAAAAATTAAATGATTTATAATATCAAAATTTTGTTAGGCGTTAAAAAGCACAAATAATATATATTTCGCATCATATATTTTCAAAATATTTATCAAGCAATTTTTGCGCTCCTGCAAAAGAAGAAATTTTTTGCGCAAGCACCTGATTTTCCGTTTGCTTTAATAAATCTTTTATTTGCTGATTATTATAAAATTTATTTTTAATCTGTCGGTCAATGGTTTCGTACATCCAATATTTCGCCTGCTCGTTGCGTTTGTGCATAAAATAACCGTTTGTATGCACAAAATCAATATATCTTTCAACCATATCCCATGTTTGTTCAATTCCTGTTTTGTCTTTTGCTGAAGCAAGCAAAACCTCCGCCGTCCATTGCGATTCGGCTTGTGGAAACAAATGTAGCGCATTTTTGAACAGACTTTGTGCCACACGGCTTTTTTCAATATTTCCGCCGTCGGCTTTGTTGATAACAATTCCGTCAGCCATTTCCATAATTCCGCGTTTAATTCCCTGCAACTCGTCGCCTGTGCCTGCAAGTTGAATCAGCAGAAAAAAATCGACCATTGAATGTACGGCTGTTTCGCTCTGTCCTACTCCGACAGTTTCTATAATAATCGTATCAAAGCCAGCCGCTTCGCAAATCACTATTGTTTCGCGGGTTTTTTGCGCTACTCCTCCCAGCGAACCCGCCGAGGGCGAAGGACGGATAAATGCATTTTGCACAGCCGAAAGTTCTTCCATTCTAGTCT
>JGI20171J14444_1000409_pt1 | contig 12263 bp, 7 predicted proteins | sample TergutNc150P4_FD_14444 | JGI IMG/M metagenome (IMG submission 14444) | reverse complement strand
GAAGAAGGCGGGCAACTGACCGAAAAAGTACGCCGCAAACCATATTCAATAGTTTTGCTTGATGAAATAGAAAAAGCGCACCCCGATGTTTTCAATTTGCTGTTGCAAGTGATGGACGAGGGGCGGCTTACCGACAGTTTGGGGCGGAGGATTGATTTTAAAAATACAATTATAATAATGACATCAAATGTTGGTTCGCGGCAATTGAAAGAGTTTGGCGGCGGAATTGGTTTTACTGCCGATGAATATACTTCAAATGCAAATTATTCTAAAAGCGTGATTCAAAAGGCGTTGAATAAAACGTTTTCGCCCGAATTTCTTAACCGAGTTGATGAAATTATAACTTTTGAACAATTGGATAAAGAGGCAATTTTCAAAATTATTGACTTGGAATTAAAAGGACTTTTTGGACGCGTTACCGCAATGGGTTACACGCTTGAACTGACCGAAGAAGCAAAGAATTTTATTGCCGAAAAAGGATATGACTCTAAAAACGGAGCGCGTCCGCTCAAACGTGCAATTCAAAATTATCTTGAAGATACTCTTGCCGATATTGTACTTGAGGGCAAACTCGCCGAAGGCGATACTATTTTAATGGAATTGGATAAAGAAAATGAAAAAATTGAGGCAACAATAAAAAAGGATAATAACCTGAATTTTGGATAAGCGATAGCCCGTTAGAGCTTACATATCAATAAATTATGAAATTTCTTATCCAAAACTTATGTAAATTCAACTCACAAATGCAACTTTCAGACGGAAAAATGAGTTAAAAATTTTTCAGAATAAAGAGGCAAGCCCAAAAACTTGCACTCTGTTTCTTCCGATGGAAAAAATGCTCTAACTTTGCCCTCCGTCTCAAAAAGTTGAAAATTATGAGTCATTTAACAATAGACTAAGAAAAAAATAGGATTTTTAACTCATAATGAAAAATTTATACAACATTTTGCTTATGCAAAATGTTGTATTTGTTACTTGAATGTGCGCAATAAGCAATGTCCTTATGGCGGCAATGCAAATGTAGAACATTTACACTCAGACAGCAAAGAAGTTTACGAAAAACTTATTGCCTCACAAAACGAGCAGATAGAATTTTTGAAAAAACTTTTGGAAAACAAATAGTTACTTGTGATGTTAATATTTTTTTTCACTTATTTTTTCAAAACAAAAATCCTGTGTTTATATAAAGACTGCCTTTTTTGCCATCCTGTTTGTTCAGAGGCATTGCGTAATCAACGGCAATGATAAAGTTCTGATTTATAGCGATGCGGAATCCGCCGCCTGTGGCTAAATGCAGTCCGTCGGCTTTTGCAGCATTAACGTATTTATTGTAATCCTGCCAGATAAGAGCATAATTCGGGTCGGTTTGCGGTATGTTTTGTCCGTTCTCATCTTTTGGGTTAAAAGCCGTATTATAGTTTCGGGTAACAATTCCGCCATCGCAAAAAGCGTTTAATCCCAAATAAATATTTTGTTTCAAAAGATGAAAACGAGTGAATTTCCATCTCAATTCAGCGTTTAAAAAAGCGACGTCCAAGCCTTGAACGCGGTCGCGCATTATTCCGCGCACTGTACGATAACCGCCTATTCCGTCTCTGTCGTATTCTTTGCCGATATTGCTAAAAACAGGCATAATATAATATGGCAAATAATTTCCGATACTTCCCTGATAATTAAGACGATAAGCAAAAGTAAGCTGGTCTTCTAAAAGAGGTAAATATTGCCTTAAAGAAAGCATATATCGAAAGTAAGAATGTGTTGTCCCCAAAAATTTTGGCGCAAGCGTGATATTTGCCTCCGCCCAAATGCCGTGCGCGGGAGCGGCTTCAAAATCTCGGGTGTCGTACATCAAACCCACGCGCAATGCACTTGTCAAGCCGCCTTTCTTTTCATTTTGAGGAATAATTCCCCACTCAATATATTTTTCGTAAAGCGTTTGCCCTGAAAATTTTTCCGCTTCAGGTTTTCCTTTGTTTATCCCTGCCACATCAATGCTGCGGTAACGATACGAACTGAAATAATATCCTGCCTGCCAAAAAAGTTTATTTTCCCAAATATTTCCCACAAAATCGGCTTTTGCAGAAAAAGCCAACCTTTCCAAGCGGAAGAAAGCAGTAAGAGAATCAGGTTTATAAACGGATTGATAGCCGTTAAATCCGTAAAAATCCATCGCCTTGTCGTACATTATGGTAGTTGCCAGCGACATACGGACTTTTGGAATCAAATGCCGCGTATCGTAAGTAAGAAAATATTGCTGCGTGCCTTTGGTATAAGCCGAAGCCTCGATATACCACTGCTGGCGCGGCTGCGGATAGTGCGAGCCATCGCCGAAATCATAAATATTGAGCAATCCGCCGTATTGAAATCCTTTATCCGCATCAAACGCCACCACAGGCAGCGGACCAAAGGAAATTCCTTTTTTTACAATATCTTTTTTACTGTGTTTTTCAACAGCGGTTGTGTCGTTCTGCGCCGCCGCATTGAACGCAAACAATATTACTGAAAATAAAATCAGAATTTTTTTCATAAAATAAATTTTTTATAATTAAATATTATATTTCTGTATTTGAGCCATTTAACATCTGAAATAAATAATCTTATCAAACGTAAATATTCGTGCAAAAATAAAAAAGAAGGAATAAACAACAACGCAAAGATAATTCCTAATTTCCACGAGAATATTGAAAAAACTATAATTCCTGCTATCAAAATAACAGGCAGCAATGCGAACGCAATTAAAAACCGCACAGAATTATGAAAAGTATTATCTTTAAATTTTGAGCAAAGCCACATCGACAGCAATGTTACAGGCGATGTTGCCGCTGCACAAAAAATGAAATATGGAAATCCGAGCAGCAGCAACAATATTTTTCCAAAAACAGACAATCTGATGTTTTTTTTTAAAACAGAATTCATTCCGATGCCGAGCGCGTACCGCCGCTGAGAAAATTCTTCTGCGTTTTTCAATATTTCTTGCGTTTTTTGCGAGGCTGACTGCAAGGAATTTTCAATATTTTTTATGTTTTCTTTTGCTGCTGAAAATCTGTTAAGTAATTTATTTTTACTCGATAATTTTTCGGAAGAAATTTGCAGGTTCAAATTCATCTGCGCAAGTTGCAATACGGCGTTATAATTTTCATCATCGGGAATATACAGAATCTTTGATTTTATGCTTTCACAAAGTTCATTTTGCAATTCGTTAATATGCTGTACAATATTTAATTCAGGATTTTCTTTAATAAATTCTGTAACATTTATCGGCTCGCCTATTTGCACAAGCAGCGAAGAACGAAATCTGAAAAAATGTCCGTATTCTATCCCCACAGGAATAATATAAACAGGCGTTTCATTTCCAAAAGTATCGTTTGCCTGCATTGCAATGCGGAAAACACCCTTTTTCAACGGCATCAAACTGTGCATTGGGCGGTGCGTCCCTTCGGGTAAAATGCAAAACGGAACTTTATCGTGCAAAACATTTACTACAAGTTCATTGATTTCTTCGTTTTTAATCAAATTGTCCGCACCGTCTCGCTTGCGGTGAATAGGCAACATTTTAAAAAATGTTAAAATTTTCTTGATAACAGGATTTTTGAAAACATCGGCGCGGGCAACAAACACTTTGGCTTTGCTGTCGATTGCCAGCACAGCCAAAGCGTCCATTAATGTGTTGGTATGATTTGGCGCGTAAATAATTGCTCCGTTTTGCGGAATATTTTCTTTTCCATAATATTCCACCCGCCGATACGCCAATTTGAACATAAAATCAACGTAAAATTTCAAAAGAGCGTAATATTTATTTTTATCTTGAATCATTTTTTATGATTAATAATTTAACAATTAATAATTGATATAATTATTGTTTCGGCGGTTTTCTCGACCAATAAAGCGAAATTGACAATCCCGAAACAATGTGCCAAATTCCCCACCACGCTGTAACAAAGAGCATTCCGCCGATTGCCAAATCGGGCGGAAAAATTTTCGGATTAAACAGCAATACCAGTCCCAAACCTGAATTTTGAATACCTGTTTCAATGGTCAATGTTCGCTTGTCAATATCTGGCAGCCTGAATGCCATAGCCAATCCATAACCTGTACCCAAAGCTACCGCATTGTGAATCAATACCAAAAAGAAAACAAAAAAGATATATTTCAAAAATAAATCAAAATTATTGCTGAATGCCATAACGACCATCGCTATAAAAAACACTATGGAAAAATATTGCATAGGTTTTTTTAGTTTTTCAGCTACTTTGGGCAAAAATTTAACCGTCAATATGCCCAATACCAACGGAACGCCCAATAAAAGAAATACCGTTTCAAACATCTGAAAATTATCAATATGCAATTCCTGTAACGCATTTTCGGCGCGTTTGTTTACAAAATTGACATAAAAACCTCCCCATAATGCAAAATTAAAAGGAGTTAAAACGGTAGAAAGAGCAGTACTTATAGCCGTCAAACTGATTGACAATTCGGTATTTGCCTTTGAAAATTGCGACATAAAATTAGAAATATTTCCACCCGGACAAGAGGCTACTAAAATCATTCCCATAGCAACCATAGGCGTAATCCACCGATTAAACAAAACCACCAGCAAAAACGTTACCGCAGGCAAAGCAATAGACTGAGAACAAAATCCAATCACTACCGATTTGGGATATCGAAGTATGCTTTTAAACATTTGCTTATGAAGTCCCAATGCAACGCCAAACATCACAAAAGCCAACACAATATTAATCAGGTGCATTCCGCCTGCGGAAAAGTTAATCCGCACATCATCTAATTTTAGTAACTGTTCGTGCATAATTTGTTCTTTTATTGAAAAAATTAAAATCTTATATTCTAAAAAAAACACAAAAGTATGTATTTTTTTTTTACAGACAAAAAATTATTTTCTTTCCATAAAAAACAAAATAGAACTTTTTTAAAAAATTTAAACCTGTTTTTTAAAATAAATTTAAAATTTATACGTTAATTGTTTTATGAAAAAATATTTTTTATCAATAATAATTTTTACTGTAATTATCGCATTTTTTGCCTGTCAAAATGAAAATTTCAGTACCGACTCGGATTTGAAATTGCAATTTTCGACCGACAGTGTTTCGTTCGATACGGTTTTTACAACCATCGGCACGACCACTAAAATTTTCAAAGTTTATAACCGCAACAATAAATCATTGAAAATCAATAATATTTATTTGGAAAATGGAAATTTTTTCAAAATAAATGTTGATGGAACGGCATCTGCAAATCAGCAATTCTCTGATATTGAAATACTTGCGCACGACAGTATTTTCGTTTTCGTTACTGCAAAAATTGACCCGACAAATCAAAACTCGCCCTTGCTTATTACCGACAATGTTGTTTTTTCTTATAATAACAACAGGCAAAAGGTTGTGTTAGAGGCGATTGGACAAGATGTGAATTTGCTGCGTAACGCAGTAATTTACAACGACACAATTTTTAATGCGGATAAACCATATCTTATTTACGATACTCTTTGGGTTGCTCAACATACCACGCTGACAATTTCGGCAGGTGTAAAAATGTATTTTCATAAAAATGCGGCGATTGTTGCCGTAGGAAGCATAAACGCACTTGGTACGCGCGAAAATCCTATTCTTATGCGCGGCGACCGATTAGACAACATCAATTTTTCAAACGCTGCATTGCCGTATAACTTTGTTTCAGGGCAGTGGGGTGGAGTTTTTCTGATTGGAGAAAGGGAAAATCATTTATTCAGAAATGTGATTCTCAACAGCAGCGAAATTGGGATTTATATAGAAAACGAAAATCTTGCGCCTGAACTAATGCCAAATTTGACGATAGAAAATTGTAAATTTACCAATTTTATGTTCTACGGCTTGTTTGTTTTCAATGCAAATCTCAATGTTTATAATTCTGAAATCAGTAATTCAGGTAGTTACACGGTTTTTCTCAATGGCGGAACTCATAATTTTGTGCATACGACAATTGCCAATTTTTATGGCACAAATCAATCTGTTCGACGCGATACCACAGATGTTGCTGTATTAATTAACGACTTGGAAAAAATTACAATTAATGAATTTGAAATCCCATTGGCTCATTCTGTTACAAGTTTTCATAATTCAATAATTATGGGAGATTTGAAAACGGAATTTGCACTGTTTGTCACAAATCCTGCAAACTACGCAGGCAATTTTAGAAATTCATTTATAAGAAAAAGAGAGACATCGGATTATCCTTATTTTCAGGATATTATTTGGTTTAAAGACGACGACAAAATTTTTAGAAATTCAAGTTTTGTTTGGGATACAGACGAAAAATCGTACTATGATTTTCGGCTCGATTCTGTGTCTCCTGCTCGTGATATTGGTGATATTCAATATGTTACGCCAAATCTTCGTTACGACCTTAACGGCAACGACCGCACAACAGACGGCAAACCCGACGCAGGCGCGTATGAATGGAAACAAGAATAATTTTGGTTAAACATACTTTTGATTTAGCCCAATTTTTCATATAGAATCCAAGTTGATAATCATTACAAATATTTTAATAATTTTTAACCATTAAAACAAATTTGAATAAATTAAAATTATTGGTAGTGTCTCAAATTAACTGATTTTATTTTAAATTGTTTGCAATTTACTTACAGTTAGTGTTTTACAGTAATATAAAAATATTTTTTCAGTCAATTTCACCCACTACCAAATTGTTACACGGCACTGCGGTTTGGAGATTGGGAAATTGATATTGTGGCAGGCAAAAATAATCGTGGGGCAATAGTTACTTTGGTTGAAAGAAAAACGGATTTTATGATGATGGAAAAACTCGAAAAAGGAAAAAATGCTAAAGAATTAACAAAAATCGTTTTCAAATTGCTGCTGGCATACAAAAATCACGTGCATACTATTAATGGAAAAGAATTTGCTGACCACCAAAATATTGCTAAATTACTCAAAACCAAATTCTTCTTTACGCATCCGTATTTGTCGTGGGAAAAAGGAAATATTGAAAACACAAACAAATTGATTAGACAATACATACCAAAAAAACAGATTTTAACCAAATTAACAACCAGCAAATCAAAAAGATACAATACCAAATTAACAACAGACCAAGAGCAAAATTAAATTTTTACTCCCCTCAAGAACTTTTTTTTATATCTTTGCAAAATAAAGTTAAATTCTATACTTGAAACTACTATTTTCAACTTTTTTTAAGAAAATTTTTACAGTAAAAAAAAAAATTGTACTTTTGCACTTATTTTTTTATTTTTAAAAGGAAAACTAAAAAAATGCCAAAAAAAAAGCCAAATCTTAATCGGAAATTTTCGTTCAGTTATTTCAATTATTTTTACAAAATAATTGGCAAACATGTTTATATCTATTTGTTTTTCAATTTTATAATTGGTTTGCTTGATGGTTTTGGGCTTATGATGTTTGTTCCTATTTTGCAGGTTGCATCGGGCGATGTTGCCGCACGGGAATCGCTTGGCAGTTTGTCGTTTGTTCTTGATTTTTTCAGTTGGGTAGGTTTGCCATTAACTTTGCTTAACGGGCTGATTATTATGGTTGTATTGTTTGTTTTCAAAGGACTTGCTACCTATATTCGCGCAATTTATTACACGCATCTGCGGCTGAAAGCGGCTTTGAAAATGCAAACGACAATGGTTCGCAAGTTTGAAGGAATTACATACGAGGGCTATACAAAACTTGAGGCAGGGCGTATTCAAAGCGTTCTTATTGGGCAGGCGGGCGAAGTTATAAATGCTATGACAACCTATTTTGGTATGTTTCAAGAGGCTGTGATGGTTGTTGCTTATATGGCGATTGCCTTTTCTGTGAATTGGAAATTTGCTATTATGGTGCTTATCGGCGCGTATGCATCTAATTACTTCTTTAATTATATCAATAAAGTTACCAAAGATTATTCGCGCAAAATTGTTAAAGTTGGTTTTAATATCAACGGCGATTTAATTCAATCAATTCAAAATTTTAAATATCTCAAAGCCACTAATTATTTTAAAATTTTTGCCGAAAGATTGGTGAAAAATATTGTTCTCAGTCAGCAATACAGTTTCAGATTAGTGCGCCTTAATGCAATAGTAACCTCCGCCAAAGAGCCGATAGTGATTACTGTTATTGCAATAGTTACCGCCATTCAGGTTTTGGTTATTAAAGATTCGTTTACTTCTATGCTGGCGGCGTTGTTGATGTTCTACCGCTCGCTGAATTATCTTGTGCGCATTCAAACTGCGTGGAATATGTTTATTGGTCAAAGCGCATCTATTGATGCTGTTGAAGAAATGAGCGAAGAATTTACGCTAAAAAAAGAGCCTGCTTTTGATGAAAAAGTTGAAAATATTAACGATATTGAAATAAAAAATTTGCTTATTCAATTTGGCGATAAAGTTATTTTACACGATATTAATATTTTAATTCATCAAAAAACCTCTGTTGCCTTTGTGGGCGATAGCGGCGCGGGCAAAACCACGCTTGCAAATGTTGTATGCGGGCTGCAAATTCCGCACGGAGGCGAGGTTATTACCGAAGGCAAAAATATTTATCAGACCGACCTTAACTCTTACCGTTCAAAAATCGGTTATATAACGCAGGATTCTGTTATTTTTAATGACACAATTTTTAATAATGTAACTTTTTGGGCTGAAAAAACTCCTGAAAACCTCGAAAAATTTTGGAATGTGCTTTCAATGGTTTCAATGAAAGATTTTGTTCAAGGGCTTACCTCAGCCGAAGATTCCACTTTGGGACACAACGGAATTCTTGTTTCAGGCGGGCAAAAGCAGCGAATTTCAATCGCCCGCGAACTTTACAAAGACGTAGAACTGCTGATTATGGACGAGGCGACCTCTGCGCTTGATTCTGAAACAGAATCGCACATCAAAGAAAGTATTGATATGCTGCAAGGCAAATTTACGATGGTAATTATTGCCCACCGCCTTTCGACAATTAAAAATGTTGATACCGTTTATTTGCTTGAAAATGGAGAAATTACGGGCAGCGGCTCGTTTAAGGAACTGCAAACAATATCCTCACGTTTTAAAAAAATGGTCGAATTGCAGGAACTGTAAAAACGCCACACGAGCATCAAAATTTCATTTCTACTGCAGGTTTTTTCAAATTAGAGTGTTAGGTTCATAAAAATTTCTACTTTTGCAAATGAAATTTTCATGAATTTATAAAATATTAATTTAAAAACTTTATAACAAATGACTCACAAAAGATTGATTATTGTATTGACAGCGATGTTTTTTATCGTTGCTTCCGCTTTGGCAAATGATTACAGCGATGGCTGGAACGCTTTTTTGAAAAACGACTTTAAAAATGCGCGTGCGCTGTTTGTTAAGGCGCAAAATGACGCTGCAACGGCTTCTGATGCGGCTTTGTCGCTTGCGCTCATTGACTGGATGGAAGGCAAATATGCTGACGGATTTAAAAATATTCAGCAGTTTTACAGTTCTGCAAATCAGCCCTACGCCGCTTTGTATGCAGTAAGTTCGTTGCCCATTATCAATAAATATGAGGATTATCTGCCGACAGAAAAAGCGGCTTTTTATGAAAAAATTCTTGCTGATAATAATCTCAATGGCACTTTGCAGGCTACTACAAACGCCATTTTGGCAAATTATTATCGCTTTATGAACAACGATAAAAAAGCCGTAGAATATCTCAATAAACTTGGCACAATTGATTGCTGGCAAGTGCTTGGCGTGTTCGACAACGCTTCGGGCAGCGGCTTTGTTAAAGATTGGGGCGCGGTGGCAAAAGCGAAAACCACAGATATTTTCAAAAACAATGTTAATGCCGATGTGAATTGGTATATTCCTGTTGCTGCGCGCTTCGACCGTTGGTTCGATTTTTCAGATTATTTCGATTTGGACAATACGATAATTTATGCGCAATCGTTTGTGCAAAGTCCTCAAACGCAGGAAGTTTATTTGCGGGTAGGAACGAGCGGCTCATTGAAAGTATGGATTAACGATGCGCTTGTGGCGAGCGTTTCAGAAGAGCGAAACTGTGATTTGGATGTTTATGGTTATAAAGTAAAGTTGCAGCAGGGCGCAAATCGCGTTTTGGTGCAAATCGGGCAAAGCGAAATTGACCGTTCAAACTTTATGCTTCGCTTCACAGATGAAAATTCTCGTCCGATTACATCGCTTATAGCAAAAGCAGAATATGCTGATTATCAAAAAGATAATTCAACTTACAATACAGAAGCATTGCCTTTTTATCCCGAAGCGCAATTGCAAAAAACTATCAATGAACAGCCCGAAAATTATTTGTATAAAATTCTTTTGGCGCAAACTTATCTTCGCAACGACAAAGCCTTTGAGGCAACTTCGGTATTGAAAGAAATGGAAGAGAATTTTCCAAAATCAACTTTGGTATCATATTCATTGATAGAGGCTTATGCGCGGGCAAAGAATAAAACTGACCTTTCGCGCGAAGTAGAAGGAATAAAAGCCAACGACCCGCAGTCGTTTATCGGGCAGCAATATAAATTAAGCGAAGAAACTGATTTGAATCATTACGATGAAGCCGAAAAAATTATTAAAAATATTATTTCTAAATATGGCGAAAGCGAATATACCGATAATGCACAGCGTTCGCTCGCCAATTATCAGGATAAGAAAGGCGATGTAATTGCTTGGACTGAAAAACTTTACAAAAAATATCCTCACGATTTTTCTTACGTTTCAGGCTATTACAACATTGAATCGAACAAAGACGGCGGCAGCAAAAAAGCATTGCAGATTTTGGAAAAATATAATAAAGCATATTTCGACCAAGAGGCGTTATCTTCGCTTTCTGACGAATATTTTACTTTGGGGAATACACAAAAAGGCATTGCCGCAATGGAGATGTTGAAGAAAAAATGTCCAAACAGCATCTCGTATTTATGGCAATTGCAAAATCAAATGGCAAAAATGCAAAACTACTCTCAAGCCTTGTCTTACAACGATTTAATTCTCAAACAACGACCTTTTGACGGCGATGTTTTTGAAATTAGAGGACATATTCAAAAAGAACTTGGCAGAAAAACTCAAGCGATAGAAAGTTTTAACCGCGCAATTTATCTCAAACCTACCGCTTACGACTCGCGCGAACAGGTTCGGCAGTTGGAAAACAAAAAGGAACTTTTTGACCTTTTCCAAAAATTTGATTTGAAAAAGTTGATTGCCGATGCGCCAAAAGCCGCCGATTTTCCGCAGGATAATTCCGTGATTTTGCTTTATCAAAAGCAGATGGTGGTTTATCCTGAAATGGCAAAAGAATACAAAACAATAATTGTAGTAAAAATTCTTACTCAGGCGGGGATTGAAGATTGGAAGCAATACAACGCAAGAGGAAATATTGAAAAAGCGGAAGTTATCAAAGCAAACGGCACGATTGTAAAAGCCGAAGGATACAATTCCGTAGTTTTTACAAATTTGGAAGTTGATGATGTTGTGCATATTGAATTCAAGCAGCAAGACCATTCGCGCGGGGCTTTGGCGCAATATTTTTATTCCGATTTTAATTTTGAATATCCGATTCCCGTGCATGAGTTTATGTTTTCTTTGCTTATTCCAAATGATAAAAAATTCACTTCAAAAGTTACAAACGGCAGCATTGAGCCATCGGTTTCGGACATTGAAAATATGAAACTTTATACTTGGGAAAGCACAGATGTTCCCGCTGTTCGTCAAGAGTCATATATGTATTTTTACGATAATATCGAACAACTTTATCTGAGCAGTTTCCCCGACTGGAAATTTATTGCCAATTGGTATAGAGACTTGACTTTCAGCAAGTTTGCGCCCGATTATGTCTTTACCAGTACTTATAATAAACTTATTAAAGGAAATGAAAATAAAACACCTTTGGAAAAGGCGAAAATTTTTTATAATTATATTGAAGAAAACATAACTTATTCTTCTGTGGCTTTTATGCAAAACAATTACATTCCGCAAAAGCCTTCACGTACCATTACAACGCGGCTTGGCGACTGTAAAGATCTTGCTACGCTTTTTGTCGCTCTTTGCCGTCAGGCAGGAATTGACGCAAACCTTGTGCTGATTCTCACACGAAATGTTGGCGGAAATAATATGGTTTTGCCATCAATAGAATTTAATCATTGTATTGCCCAACTCAACGACAACGGCAAAACATATTATATCGAATTGACTGATAATAATTTACCTTTTGGCGTTTTGCCGTTTATTGATATTAATGCGCAGATTTTGCCTATTCCTTTTGGAAAAGATGCGGCAA
>JGI20171J14444_1000408_pt1 | contig 12270 bp, 8 predicted proteins | sample TergutNc150P4_FD_14444 | JGI IMG/M metagenome (IMG submission 14444) | reverse complement strand
ACCGCGCGCTTACAGTCAAATTCATCGATGTATATGTTACATTGTACGCGTATTGGAGAATGTCCTTAAACGCCAGTTTTTGTATGGTAATAGAACTTGTTTTATATTTATACGTTTGAAGGCTTTTTAAAGAAAAATCCGTAATTTTATTTTGCGCGAAAAGGTTCGAGGCTATTATTAAAAAAAATATAAAAATTATTTTTTTCATTTTACCTCGCGAAAACTATTCGGAAACTTTGGCGATAACTTCAACTTCAACCGAAACGCCTTTTGGCAGAGCGGATACGGCTACGCAAGAACGCGCCGGTTTTCCTGTAAAATACTTCGCATAAACTTCGTTGAACGCGGCAAAATTATCCATGCTGGTTAAAAAGCAAGTTGATTTTACAACCTTTGTAAAATCGCTCCCTGCCGCCGCAAGCACCGCCGCGATATTCTGCATAACTTGTTCCGTCTGCTCTTTTATGCCGCCAGATACCACATCGCCTGTTTCCGGCGACAATGGAATTTGCCCCGACGCAAAGAGCAGTCCGTCCGTTACGATAGCTTGGGAGTATGGTCCGATTGCTTTAGGCGCTGAATCGGTTGATATTACTTTCATGGTTTTTCCTATGTCTCCTGATAACCTTAATTTCGCACAGCCGAATGGCTGTGCATTATAATCGAACAGGGAATTACATTTCCTGATACGTTCCCAGGAAATCAAACATATCGGTTTCCTGTTCAAGTTCCGCCAGTACCAGCTTCAATTCTTCCGTAATGACCGGCGTATCAATGTCAAAATAAAACATAAACTCAAAAGCCTGACCTAAAATGGGGCGGCTTTCCAATTTATTCATGTTAATTCCATGCGCGTAAAATTTCGCAAGTACGCTGTACAGAGAACCGGGTTTGTGTTTAAGCGCGAGTATAAGACTGGTTTTTTGCGCGCCCGGATATATTTCCGGTTTTTTGGAAATGCAGATAAAACGCGTGTAATTGTTGTCGGTGTTTTGAATGTTAAACGAAAGCGCGTGTAAGCCGTATAATTCGGCGCAATCGCGCGAAGAAATAACCGCCGCGTCCGTCCGCCCCGAGGCTGCCGCCTGTTTTGCCGCCAATGCCGTGTTGGCGCACTCTGTTATTTTTACGCCGTTCCATGATTTTAAAAATTTACTGCATTGGCGGATAGCCTGTTCGTGCGAAAACACTTCTTTTATGTCGTCTAACTTCGCGCCGGGAGCCGCCAACAGCGTATGCGCTATAGGCAGTTTTACACTGCGGATAATGTAAAAACGGTAGCGGTTCATAAGATCGTAAACTTCGTTGACAGAACCGGCTGTGCTGTTTTCAAGAGGCACTACGCCGTAGCGGCACAAGCCGCCTTCTACCGCCTGAAAAACGCCTTCAAAGTTGGTAAAGTAAGTGATGTCCGCCGGAGAGAATAATTTGTCGCAGGCGGCTTGCGAATACGCGCCTTCCACACCCTGACACGCGACAGTTGCGCGTGACGGAAAGACTTCAAGTTTTTGCGCAACCGCGTCATTAATCAGTTTTGTTACAGAAGAATCGTAATGACTGCTGATTGTTTTTTGATGGCTTCTGCTAATCTCAAACAAAGACGAAAACAAAACTTTGACATAGCCTGAAAGTTCCGGTTTTGCCTTTTCGCAAAGACGATACAGAATTTTGCGCTCGCGTTCCGTATCCACGGCGGACAATGAAAGTTCTTCCTTGCTTTGCCCTATTTTTTGCGAAAGTTCCATGCGTTGTTCAAACAGTTTCAGTATCTGGTCGTCAATGCCGTCTACTTCCTGATTCAGTTTATCAATATCCATGATTATTCCTTAACTACATCGACAGTAGCATAGAAAACCATAATTGTCTATATGTACGCTTATTAACACAGTAGGTACTGTTGTTATGCATATCAGAATCCCAACGATTGCACGAAAATATCGTTAAAATGCGGCGTGCCGGCAAGATCTATTTTTTCAACGCCGTTAATTATTTCATGAATAGTTTCTCTAAAATCGGCGTTCAACAAAAACGCCGCCGCGCCCGATTGTGATGTGTTGCCTAAAAATTTGATTTTCCCCTTTAGTTCCGGCGGAAGCAGTCCTATGTTAAGCAGACTGCTTTCCGAAAGATGATACCCAAAGGAACCGGCAATCAGCGCTTCGTCAATATCATCTGTGCCGATACCTAATGAATTTAACAATGCGGTAATGCCGGAACGTATCGCGCCTTTTGCCAACTGCACTTGACGTATGTCCTGCAATGTAAAAAATACATCATCTGTAATAAAAAACGCCGGTTTGCCGTTCTGCTCTTTGATCAACGGGTTAGATTTTGCAAAATTACCTGTTTTTTCAATAACTCCTATTCTTAAAAGTTCTCCCGTTATATCCAAAATTCCGCTTCCGCAAATACCTGTCGCTTTACTGCCGCCGATGGTTTTAAAACAAAATCCGCCGTTTTCGTCTATTGCAAATTGTTCTACGGCTCCCACAGCGGCGCGCATGCCGCATGATATATTCATTCCCTCAAACGCCGGACCGGCGGCGGTAGAGGCGGCGGCAAGACGGCCGTTATCCGCCATTACAATTTCTCCGTTTGTTCCTATGTCAATAAAAAGAGTTTTCCCTTTTTTCTCTTTCAATTTTGATATTAAAATCCCTGAAGTTATATCCGCGCCGACAAATGCGGAAATAATCGGCGGCAGATAAACAAGACCAAATTTTGAAATACCAAGTCCTGTTGCCGGTATGCTTTCTCCTCCCTTAATATTTGAAATATATGGATATTTACCAAGAGGAGACGGGTCTGTGTTTACGGCAAGGTGAAGCATAGCGGTATTGCCGGAAAATACAACTTCATATATGTACTCGCAGTCAATCTGCGCCGTGTTTACGATTGAATCGCGCAAATTTCCAAACGCTTTTAAAAACGTTTCATACAAAACGGTAAGCCCGTTTTCTCCTTTTGCAAATTGAATACGCGACAAAACGTCCTGAGCATACGCGCTTTGAGGATTCAGCATGCTTTCGCTTGCAAGAAATTTGCCGTCTGTCAGGTTGTAAAGCTCGGCGGTCATAGTCGTTGTTCCAATGTCCAAGGCAATGCCGTATATCCGGTCTACAGTATCGCCGTCTTCAGTTCCAAGTAATACTTTGCCGCCGAATACTTTTGTATTCTTGCCGTCCGTTTTTTTTGTTATAAAAGATTTTACCTCGTAATCAAAGGTATACCCCGATGAAATAATACGCACATTACGATTTTCCGCTGTCTTTTCATCATAAAGTACATCGATATTTCCTTTTACCTTAGCTTGACAAGCCGGTACATAGCCGTCCTGTATTTCCGCTTCGGTTAAAGAGTGTGAATCGTGAATCTCAATATTTTTAAGCCGGCTCTTTTCGGCAAGGCGTACTTTGCATTTGCCGCAGGTTCCAACGCCGTTACAAGGCGTTTCAATATTCACTCCGGCTGTTCTTGCCGCCGTAACAAGCGGCGTACCATCCGGTACATCGGCTTTTAATTGTTGGTTAACAAAATTTACTATAGGCATATTATCCACCGCAAGTTACTGTTTTTGTCATTGCGGGCTATTTGTTGTATGAAGATTTTCGTAATTCAGCTTTCTTTAATGTGTCTTTTATTTTAGCTAGTAAAACTGATTGTTCGCAGGGTTTTTCGATATAATCAAACGCCCCAAGTTCATAGGCTTTTTCTTTCGCATTTTCTTCTTCCAGTGATGTATAAAACATTATAGGAGTGAATTCTAAAGCCGCAATATCATGTATTCTGTCAAATACTATCCAACCGTCCATTTCGGGCATTAAAATATCAAGTAGTATTAAATCGGGAATTTGTACACCTAAAAAATCCAACGCTTCTTTTCCCGACTTTACCATAAAAATTTCATATTCATCTTGTAATGCTAATTTAGTAATGTTTAGATGCACTTCATCATCATCAACTAAAAGTATAGTTTTTCGAGAATTAATGTTAATAATAATAATCCTCCAACATCAAACCATATATATAATATGTATAATATAATAACCTGTCAATAGCCTTTTTTGAAAATATCTAAAATCTTTTGAACATCGCGCGCCAAAGAGGAGAAAGCGTCCGGTGTAATCGATTGTGGTCCGTCGCATAAGGCGTGGGCAGGGTCGTTGTGTACTTCGATTATTAGTCCGTCAGCGCCTGCGGCGGCGGAAGCCATAGAGAGCGGATACACAAGAGCCGCATCTCCCGCGGCGTGGCTTGGGTCGATAATAACGGGCAGATGGGTTAATCGTTTGAGCATCGGTATGGCGGAAATATCCAGAGTATTGCGTGTTGAAGTTTCAAAGGTACGAATACCTCGCTCGCACAAAATTATTTGCTCGTTTCCGCCCGACATTATGTATTCCGCACTCATTAAAAGCTCTTCAAGAGTATTGGCAAGCCCTCGCTTTAGCAGAATAGGCTTGTTGATTGTTCCCAATTCTTTTAAAAGTTCAAAATTCTGCATATTGCGCGCGCCAACCTGAATAACGTCGATTTTTTCAAACATGGGCAGATGGTTAGCGTTCATTATTTCGCTGACAATCGGCATACCGGTTTGTTCTTTTGCTTGCAGTAGAAATTCGATACCTTCGTCCTTTAACCCCTGAAACGAATAGGGGGAAGTACGGGGCTTGAAGGCTCCGCCGCGCAGAAGATTCGCACCAGCCTGTTTTACCTGTTTAGCGATTCCGCATATTTGTTCATAAGATTCTACGGAACAGGGACCTGCGATAAATTGAAAATAACCGCCGCCGATTTTATGGCCGCCCATGTCCACAACTGTATCGTCAACATGAAACTTACGGTTTGCTTTTTTATAAGGCTCGCTGATTCGTTGTACACGCTCTACAATGTCCATGCCGGCGATAAGTTCAGAGTTAAGACTGTGCGTGTCGCCAATCAAACCAAGTACAGTTTGAAACATACCTCGATTTACATTGACGCGCAGTCCTTGATTCTCCAGCCACGAGACGAGATTGTCTACGCTTTTTTCGTTTGCGTCTTTTTTTATAACAACAATCATAACAACCTTTTAATTTACAGTTTATTATACCGGAAAGTTAAAAAATAATCATTCCCATTCTATCGTTGCCGGAGGTTTTGAGGTAATGTCATAAACGACACGGCTTACGGACAATATCTCGCTTGTTATCCTCGATGAAATACGGCTTAATACCTTGTGGGGCAGGGGAGCGTACTCGCACGTCATAAAGTCATCGGTCTTTACGGCTCTTACGGCTATTACATAGTCATAAGTTCTGTCGTCCCCCTTAACGCCTACTGAGCGGGTATTGGTAAGTACGCAAAAATATTGATCCGGTTTGCGTTTCAGTTTGTCCAATTCTTCGCGCATAATTGCGTCGGCTTTTCGTAGAACCTTAAGCTTTTCTTCCGTAATCTCGCCCATTACGCGGATAGCAAGCCCGGGTCCCGGGAACGGCTGGCGGTTCACAAGCGACGAAGGCAAGTCAAGTTTTTTCCCAAGCACACGGACTTCATCTTTGAAAAGACCGGACAGTGGTTCCACAACTGCTGTAAAGTTGAGTCCTTCGGGCAATCCGCCGACATTGTGATGGCTCTTGATAACAGCGCCGTGCTTTCCGCCTGATTCTACGACATCGGGGTAAATTGTTCCCTGCGCCAAAAATGGAATGTCGCCCAATTTAGCGGACTCGTCTTCAAACACACGGATAAATTCTTCGCCGATCATTTTACGTTTAGCCTCGGGCTCTGATATGCCTTTTAATTTTGAAAGAAAGCGTTCTTTAGCGTTAACGCGAATAAAGCGAAGGTTTCTTTTGGAAAAAACTTTTTCTATCTCGTCGCCTTCGTTTAATCGCATAAGACCGTGATCTACAAAGATACAGGTTAGCTGTCCCGGTATTGCTTTGGATAAAAGACTTGCGCATACGGAAGAATCTACGCCGCCGGATAAAGCGAGCAAAACTTTTTTATCGCCTACTTTTTTTCGTACTTGTTTTACTTGCATATCGATATAATCGTTCAGTTTATAATCGCCCTTAGCGCCGCATATATCATATAAAAACCTGCTGATAATTTTTTTCCCGCCCTTGGTGTGTTTTGTCTCGGGGTGGAATTGCGTACTGAAAAGTTTTTTTGCGGGATTTTCGCAGGCGGCAATGCAAGAGGAAGTTTTTGCCGTCGTATGGAATCCGTCAGGCAGGCATGTGACTGAATCCCCGTGGCTCATAAGAGCGGAAAAATGTCCTTTTACGCCGTTTAAAAGTTTTGACTTTTTAACAGGAGTTACAGGAACCCGTCCGTATTCGCCCACATCGCCCGGTTCAACTTTACCGCCGAGCGTATAACACATTAAATGCATTCCGTAACAGATACCAAGAATGGGAATGCCCAACGAGAAGATTTTAGGGTCGCATTTTGGGGAGTTTGGTAAATATACGCTATTAGGTCCGCCTGTCAAAATAATGCCGATGGGTTTTATTTTTTTTATCTCATCAATTGTTATGTCGCCTGGTTTTATCTCCGAATAAACCGACAGTTTCCTGACAGACCCCGCTATAAGCTCTTTATATTGACCGCCGAAATCCAGCACAAGTACAAGCTCGCTCATTGATAAACCCCTTATTTTACTATATCACCTGTGAAAAACAATGTTAAGGGGATAAAAAAGGACGAACCTTGCGATTCGTCCTTTAATATAGGGGAATTATTTGTTGGCGGATTAGCCTGTCGAAGCCGCCATGTGCTGATTTACTATTTGCTCCATTCAGACGCTTCGACAGGCTAAGTGTCCAAAGGGAGTTGTTTCTAGTTGCTCGGTCTTGTACTGGTTGTGCTGAAGACAATGCCGAAAATGCCGCTTCTGATAACGCAGGCATAAGGAATTACCTTATATCTTAAATATATCATGTTAATAGAAATAGTCAAGAAAAATTTAAAATAAAAGACGTTTTACAATAACCTTTTCTATGTGAGACGCGTCTATTTCTGTGTGGGAGCTTGTAAAATTAAAAACATAAACTATCAGAGGGAAAAAATACGCTGATTGGTTAACAAGGAAAAAGAAAAATAATGACAACTGTTAAGCGGCATAAAATATGATTATATTTCCACGATTCCGTCAAAAACTTTTATGCAATCGCCCGTCATGTAGACCGCTTCGTCGGTGTAGCGGATAAACAAATCACCACCGGGCAGACGCACTTTAATATCGGTATCTTTTTCGCAGTATCCGTTCAGTGTCGCGGCTACCGCGGCGGCGCAGGCGGCGGTTCCGCTTGCTTGTGTTTCGCCGCTTCCGCGTTCCCATATACGGAGTTTTAAATGGTTTTTGTCCATTACTTTTACAAACTCAACGTTTACGCGGTCGGGGAAAAGCGAATCATTTTCAAACAGCGGACCTATTTTGCTCAAATTAAGATCGTCAATTTTATCACAAAAAACTACAGCGTGAGGGTTGCCCATGGAAACGCAGGTGATTTCGTACTCCTTGCCGCTAATGGTTACTTTTCTTTTTATCACGCTTTCTCCCGTTAATTTGACGGGTATTTGTTCGGGGCGCAATTCCGCGCGTCCCATATCAACTTTAACGGACGATACTACGCCGTTTCGCGTAGAAAGATAGAGTTTTTTTACGCCGCTCTTTGTTTCGATTTTCATATCGTGTTTTTTTACAATATTGTTATCGAACAGATATTTTGCGACACAGCGAATTGCGTTTCCGCTCATACTGCCTTCGCTACCGTCAATGTTGAACATACGCATTTTTGCGTCTGCGTCATCGGATGGCATTATCAATACAATACCGTCTCCGCCAATGCCGGCGTGCCTGTCGGACAGAAACACGGAAAGCGATTCAGGCGATTCAATTTCCGTATCCAAGCAATTAAAGAAAACAAAATCATTGCCGCAACTTTGCATTTTTGTAAAAGGTAGTTTTAAACGCTCATCTCTAAGGCGGTTAATGTCGATTAATTCCGTACTTATTTCGCTGTAGCCGGAAAGTAAGCCGTCGGCGAGCGCGTTAGCCGTATCAATTGATGTCAGACACGGCACGCCTAGAGAGCAGGCTTTTCTGCGAAGTTTTACGTCATCTAACGCCGGGTCTCTGCCTTTTTCAGATGTGGAGATGATGTAACTTATCTGCCCGCCCGCCAAAAGAGTTTCCGCGTTAACTTCTTTGTTATCTGTAATTTTGTCGATAGGTTGAACATCCAGCCCTTTTTCGTTAAGATAGCGGGCGGTTCCGCGCGTAGCGTGAAGAGAGAATCCGCACTGAGCGAATTTTTTTGCCACCTCGGTAATTTCCGCCTTGTCGCCGTCGCGTACGGTTATCAGTACGCCGCCCTTCTTTTTCATTTTGTAGCCCGCGGCGACAAGTCCCTTGTAAAGCGATTCTTCAAAGTTTTTACCAATGCCTAAAACTTCTCCGGTGGACTTCATTTCAGGTCCTAAGTGCGTATCCACTCCCGCGAGTTTCTCAAAAGAGAAGACCGGCACTTTTACCGCTATATAGGGCGGTATTTTTCCAAAGCCTGATTCATACCCTAAAGAGGAAAGTGTTTTACCTGCGCTTATTTTTGTGGCAATCTCGCACATGGGAATTCCCGTAACTTTGCTTAGATACGGTACGGTACGGGACGCGCGTGGGTTTACTTCGATAACATAAACGTCGTTTTCATAAAGAACATATTGAATATTGACAAGCCCTTTTACGTTTAACGCCATGCACAATTTTTGTGTAACATCGAATATTTTTCCCGTTAACGCGTCGTCTATATTAAGCGACGGATATACGGCGATACTATCCCCTGAATGTATGCCTGTGCGCTCAATGTGTTCCATTATGCCGGGAATAAAAACGTCTTTTCCGTCGCAAAGAGCGTCAACTTCTATTTCCATGCCTTCAAGGTACTTGTCTATCAGCACAGGGTTTTCCTGTTTTGAGCGCAGGATAATTTCCATATACTCGCGGATATCGTCCGGCGAGAACGCTATGATCATATTTTGTCCGCCCAACACATAGGACGGGCGCATAAGCACGGGAAAGCCGAGTTTTTCGGCGGCATNCAGCGCTTCCGCTTCTGNCATAATGCCGAACCCTTTTGGGCGTTTAATTTGCAGTTTTTCAAGCAGTACGTCAAACCGCTGTCTATCTTCGCAGATGTCTATGCTGTCCGCCGAAGTGCCGATAATATTTACGCCGCGCTCGTGCAATTTTTTTGTCAATTTAATCGCCGTGCCGCCGCCGAACGCCACGATGACCCCTAACGGCTTTTCAATATCGATTATGTTCATTACATCGTCAATACAAAGCGGTTCAAAATAAAGTCTGTCGGCAGTGTCAAAGTCCGTGGATACTGTTTCTGGGTTATTGTTAATTACGATGACCTCGTACCCCATGCTTTTAAGCGTCCATACGCAATGAACGCAGGCGTAGTCGAATTCAATACCTTGCCCTATGCGGATAGGTCCGCTTCCAAGCACAACAATTCGCTGTTTATTGCTTTTTTGAATGAACGGCAGAGCTTCGTTTTCTGTTCCGTTCTGAATAGAGTAGAAATACGGCGTTTTGGCTTCAAATTCGCCGCCGCATGTGTCTACCATTTTATATATTAATTGGGTATTTGAGGTCATAGTCGTCCTTGATTAATTAAGCTATTTTAAAGCGTATTTGTCAAGGGGACTTTTTCAAGAATCTTATTCTTAAATCCATTAATGTTCAAAATTCCCAAATGTGTATCTGTTACGGCCGTTTTGTTTGGATTCGTATAACGCTTTATCGGCGCACTTGATGTAATCGCTTCCAAGCTGTAAATGGTTAACAATACCGGTTGTGCCTCCGATAGAAACGGTTACATATTTTGCCACTTCGTTTTTTTCATGAGGTATATTACAGTTGCGTACTTTTTCCAATATTTTTTCAGCAATTAGCTGAGCGCCGTTTTGGTCGGTATTAGGCAAAACAATTACAAATTCCTCTCCGCCGTATCTTGCGGTAAAATCTTCCTCTCTTGTTATACAGTCTGTGATAGCGGATACGACTTCTTTTATGCATTTGTCTCCGGCATCATGACCATAAGTATCGTTGTATTTTTTAAAGTAATCAATGTCTATCATCAACAGGCTAAGCTTACCGGAGTTACGCGCAAGAGAATTAATTATCTTTCTAAGGTGTCCGTCCAAATAACGCCTGTTGTATATTTCTGTAAGCTGATCAATTATGGTCATGTCAAGAAATTCGCCCAAGGTTCCTATTTCATCTGAATTGTTTCTTTCTTCGTGCAATTTTACTTCCCATTCGGATAATGTTTGGGTTACTTTTTTTACCATGCGGTTAAGAGGTTCTAACATTCCAAAGATAAATATATTGAAAACCACAAAAATAGAAAAAATAACTATCATCATAACAATAAAAAGAGCCGTCATACCTGTTTGAAGAGAGTCTCTAATGGAAAAAGAACGCACGACGGTTATGTACCAATTCACAGACTGAATTGAACCAACCGAAGTTGCTAGTTTGTTGTTTTTTGTCTGGAAATATTTAATTTCACCCGCTCTTAACCCTTTAGCTTCATAAAAGATTTCTTCACCGGTTTTTTCAAGCTTTTCGGTTATGTTTACTTTATTTTCAACAAGCCTAACGTCATCCGCTCCTGTAATTTCTCCGGCTTCGTTAAAAAAATACAGATCCGCATTTCCCCTATAGTTTTGATATATGGCATTGACAAAATCAGACAAATTTACGCCGGCGCCTAATATACCAATCTGTTTATGATTATCGTCAAAGATCGGCGCGTTAATCCAAAGGTCTGTTATTTTAAGGTTTGGATTGTAGTTTATATTAAAATTATAGTTCTCTGTTTGATACATGGTCATCTTATACCAATAATGTTCAGGGTCTTCAGGATCAACCGTATAGGCATATTCATTATCAAGATAGAATTTTTTATCCTTATCATTTACCCAAAAGATAGAATAGGAATCAAGGAGCTTGCGATATCCTTCGATATCTTTTAAATATAACTCTTTTATTCTGGTGTCATTGGGGTTAATAAAATACTGTATTATTATTGGGGAACTTGCCATTTTAAGCACAATCGCAAGTTCACTTTTTACGGACACTTCCAATTTAAGCCGTTCAAGTTCAACAGTTTGCATTAACTCATATCCGGCGTTTTTTTGCAGGACTTGATTCATTAAAATGATAAAAGTTACACTCCCAACGACAAATATAAGCAAAAACAAAGCGGAAGAAAAGATAATAAATCTGCGCATCATTGAAGCTTGATGTTTTCGGGAAACCGGCATAGAAAATAAACCTTTGTATCTCATGTTAAAAATATACCATGTTTTTTAAAAAAGTCAACACAAATACTTTTATTTTCAAAAAAAAGGCGATTTTTTCACTTCTATTTTTTATTATATATATATTTGTTAGTTATTTTTACTATAAAAGGGCGAGTTTTTCGATCTGCCCTGTTGTTAATCGTATATTTGCTTGTTTATCACTTCGGTGGCTGGGTTTAGGAGCCATTTAACACTATTTTTTTATATACCTGTATGATTTGAACATGTTTTTACAAAAAAAAGGCGAGCCTTTCGACTCGCCCTGTTGTTAATCCGATACTTGCTTTTTACGGCGATGGCGGTGTTGTGTTTGTATTAAACGCTATCTGGTATGTTCCGGTATTGATGTAATACGAAGACGGACTCCCAGGATATACTTTTAAATAGTACACCTGATCGGCTGTTAAATTACGGGAGAAGTATTGATTCTCGCTTCCCGGCATTATCCCTTCTTCATACCCATTCGTAGTACCACTGGCGTTATACACACGAATATTCAGATTATTCATTGTACCGGCTTTAATATGTATGTAGTGTGTAGTGGCGGCAGTTGCCGTGAACTTGAACCACTGTACATCGTCCGTTGTTGGAATATTACCGCTGGCCCATGTATTTGCAGTAAGTTCGGTAATGGTTAGGGCAGGTGGTATAATAAATTTTGTGAACCCCGAAGTGTCAACTAATTCAAAATGCCGCCGAAATAACAATATTTATAAGAAAAATAAAAAACGATAGTTTCAAAATATCTTTTCGACAGGTGTTTTTTCAATAAACAAGACATTTTTAGAGACATGTAAACACAGTTTCCCTAATAAATTAAAAAATATGAGTAAAAAAATAAAATGTGTAAAATATTTTCTTACACCGCTTCCCTGTAATAATGGGCTGTATATCGCCTGT
>JGI20171J14444_1000407_pt1 | contig 12303 bp, 10 predicted proteins | sample TergutNc150P4_FD_14444 | JGI IMG/M metagenome (IMG submission 14444) | reverse complement strand
AAATCCTGCCTAAAAGTCTCCAAACTCAAATTGTTCAAACCAAAATTTTCTGGCTCAATTTCTTCCAAATTGTTTTGCATTATTTTTAAATTTTTCTCAATTTGTTTTTTTTCAAGTTCATTTGAGTTGGTTATTCCACCAATATTTTCCGTAAAATCTTTTGGAATTTCAGAACCTGCTATTGTCATCGCTGCCATTCGCTTTTCTATTCTTCCCTGCAAATTCAAATATTCGTCAATATTCTTGCTTGGCCAGAAATTTACGCAATATATGTTCTTGTTCTTGCTACCAATGCGGTCTATTCGCCCCAGCCTTTGAATAACGCGAACTGGATTCCAATGAATATCGTAATTCACCACAAAATCGCAATCCTGCAAATTTTGACCCTCGCTTAGAATATCCGTTGTGATTAAAATATCTATTGGATTAGCGATTTGATTTTCATTCGCATTTTTAGAGACGGGCGAAAACTTTTTAAGAATAACATCTATATCCTTATTGTTTGAATCTCCCGTCACGCATTCCGTTCTAGAGAAATGTTTTTTCAGTTCTTCAAACAAGTACTTTGCCGTATCGCTGTATGTTGTGAATATAAGTACTTTTTGATTGTTTTTCTTCTGTTTACCTTTTATGAGTTCAATCAATCTTTTTATTTTTGTATCCTTTGCTGGAATAAATTTTTCAAGCTCTTTAAGCAAACTCTGCAATTTGCCAATATCCTCATTCAAGTCTTTTTTGTATATATCCAAATCTTCTATCTTGTTTATTTTTATTTTTTGTTTACCAAGTGTAAATTCTTCAAATTCAGGAGAATCCTCATCCTGTAGAAGCTCAGCCAAGTTTCCCTCTTCTATTTTGTCGGCTTTTTCCAATTTACGCAAAATAATTTTATGATATTCTAAAATTTTTTCCAAAGTGATTTTGAAAGATACCCACGAACTCTCAAGGCGTTTCACTAGCAAAACGTGCATCATTTTAACCAAGAAAAATGACCTTCTGCTGTCATCGTGAATAATTTGCTTGTCTGTCAAACCGGCATAATAAGCTGGCATATAAGCAGAAAATCTTATTGGCAATAATTCTAATAATCCATCTAATGTTTTGGCTGTTTCCACGCAAATCGGCGTTTCAAAAATATTTATGGGCTTTTCAAGCTTTGGGAAAGAAATTTCTGCATTCGCCACCATTTTTCTTGTTCTAGCCAAGACTAGAGAATCCGTTAATTCCAAAAAATTAGAATGTAGTTTATTTATCAAACTGCCAATGACTGGCTTTTCTTCTTTTGCCCATTTATTCAATTCTTCTTGTGCTTTTCTGAACAGATATTCTATATTCTCAAAATCTCCTATCAACTTGAATTGATTGCGGACATCCAAAAGAGAATTGTTTATAGGAGTGGCAGAAAGCATTAAAACTTTTGCATCACTGTTTTTTTGCAAAATATGTTCCAGTAAAAATTTATATCTGTTGCCTTTGTCGTTTCGCAGATTATGGCTTTCGTCTATCACAAAAAGCTTGGGTTCTTCATTTGTCAAAAATTTCAATTTGTCGCTTAATCTATCTTCGTTTAAATCCGTATGGAATTTAATCATATAGTTAAACTCGTCTTTTTCAAATATAGAACCGTTATTTTCTTTGTATTGCTCCCAGTTGTATTCCAATTTTTTAGGGGCAAGTACTATGATTTTTCTGCCTTGCTTTTGGTAGTATTTAATAACAGCAAGAGCGGTAAAAGTTTTTCCCAAGCCAACGGCATCCGCCAGAATAGCGCCGTTTTTATTTTCCAGCATTTTAACCAAACTCATCACCGCTTTTCTTTGAAAATCAAATAATGCCCTATAAATTTCAGAGTTTCCTAATTTCTGTTCAATTTTTTCCTGTAAAAACTCCTCTGGCAAAAGCTCTGCTAAAATTTTCATATAAATATCGCTTGGAGTATATTCTTTGAAAATCTTTGAGATTTCGTCTATAAACCTTTGTTTCGCATTATGAACTTTTTCATTATTATCCCATAAACTATCAAACCAGCTCGCAAATTCTTTGTACTCATTATCGCTTCTATCCCCTATATTCAATTCTACATTGCTGGTTTTTCTTTTTCCTATGCCAGATTCTGTCAAATTTGAACTTCCCGTCATATAAAAATTATGCCTGTCGTCAAGAGCCTTCAGCAAAAACATTTTCGCGTGGCAAAAATTCGGCTCGGACGTCTTGACTTCAACTTTATTTTGCTTCAAAAAAATTACCGCATCGTCTGCTATTTTCTTTAATTTAAGGGCATTTTCTATGCCAATATCTTGGTTCAGCAAATCAATTTTCACAATCTTGTCATCAGTGCCACTAGCGATTCCTCCCCAAACAAAACGAAATTTGTTAATTTTATCGTTAAAATTTTCGTTAAGCCAAGCTAATGCGCCAATCGTAAAATAGCCTGTTACAATATCCATTTCGCCTGCTTCGGAGTATTTTTCCAACCATTCAAAGACCTTCTTGTCGGGGCTATTGTCTAATAACATAAGAAATCCTCTAAAAGTTATATTATGCAGTGAATATAGAATATTTTAAATAAGTCTCAACCGCTAGCCACTCCTATAGGCAAAATCAGCTTCCAATAACTCCTTATAAATACCAAAGCGTATTGACTCACGGGCTATCTTGTCTGCATTTCAAGCCCCCATATTCTTATTCCTAAGCTCCTCCACTCAGCATCGGTCAAAAACCTAAAACTCATCGCCTCAATTTTTTGGTGAATTATTCCACCATATTCCTCAAAAATATCTTAGCGAATCCTATATGGAGTCTTCTTCACCCCGTTCTACATCATTTTAAAACATAGGCTTATAGCCGAGGGTAGCGACTCGGTTACAAATTGTAACCAACTGAAAATACCCTATAGTGGTCAAATATTCATAATTTAATCTCATACACCATCTCCCAGCGGTAAAATCCTAATACGAGTTTTTTTCGTGTCTATTATTAGTAAAGCCCCTTGTTCAAGTTCTGTTTTAACAGAGTTCAAAGCAGAAATCAAATAATCTGAGTCTATTTCAGGATAAATATCATTGATTCGTAATTGAACAACACTAGGTTTTTGCCCATTTATAACAAAAAGAATGGCTCCAAAATCTAAATCGTGCGTTAAAACAATAAAGTCGTTTTCTCGCGCAAAATTCATAATCTCCATATCACTAGCATTAGGCAAACCTATGCTTGACCAATGAATAGCAGGTATGCCTTTACCAGTCAATACATTCACCCATTTAGGTGATATATTCATATCCAATAAAATTTTCATACAGCAATGCTAAACGGAACTTCCCTCTCTTGCATTCTCCAAGCAGCATATTTAATAGCTTCAAGAACATCTTCCTTTTCCAAATACGGAAAATCTACCAAAAGATTTTCAATGCTTCTGCCTGTGCCCAACTGTTCCAAAATATTGCCAACAGTAACTCGCATTCCGCGAATACAAGCCTTCCCACCCATAACAGCAGGATTGTGCGTTATTCTGTTAAACTGATCCATAATAGCAATATACAAAAATACAAACCGCTAAATTTAAATTTTATATCTTTCCCAAAGCCATGAAGCCGCCTTCTCCAAAATCACTCGCAGATTTACTTCGCAACTATATTTTGCGAACAGGCAAAGATTGGCAGCAAGCTGCCGAAATTTATGATAAGCGAGTTTCTTTGAGAGAGGATTTTGAGCCTAGTGTTTTAATAGGGAACTCCACGCAGCACAAAAGAATTCTAGACCTTTACCTGCATTGGCGGCAAGTCGCAGGGCTTGGGCCAGAACGTGATATGCTTGCAGGCAAGGAAGAGAGCGACAGAGAAACTCCGCTTTGCAAACCAAAGCCTTATGCTGTTTTAGTTCACAATTTGCGCTCTGCCTATAATGTAGGTTCAATTTTTCGCACAGCGGATTGCTTTGGCTTTTCGGAAATAAATTTATCCGGCTACACGCCCGGCATAGAACACCCCGTTTTAAAGAGCGCAGCCAGAGGGTGCGAAACTTGGTTAAAGAGCAATAGGTGGGAAAGCCCGCTTGACTGCATAAATTTTTACAAAGAGCAAAATTATTCCATAATAGCTTTGGAAACAGGGGGCGAAAGCATAAATAATTTCAAATTTCCTCAAAAATTCTTGCTTGTGGTTGGAAACGAGGAACTCGGCATAGCAAAGGAACTCCTCGCTTTGTGCGAACATAAAATATCAATTCAAATGAAAGGGCGAAAGGCAAGCCTCAACGTGTCTTGTGCTTTTGCGGTTGCTGCATCTTTTTCTACATTTTCAAAATGAAAATTCTTTTGATAGGCAGCGGCGGCAGGGAACACGCCATTGCACTTAGCTTAAAAAAATCTCCGCTTTGCACAGAACTTATTTGCGCACCTGGGAATCCGGGCATGGCAAATCTTGGAAAATGCTTGCCCGTTGATGTTGCAAATCCCAAAGCCATAGCAGAAATAGCAAAAAATGAAAAAGCCGACTTCACCGTTATAGGCCCAGAAATTCCGCTTGTGGCAGGCGTGGTTGATGAATTTAAAAAACAAGGAATGCAAATTTTTGGCCCAACCGCAGCAGCAGCCCAACTTGAAGGCAGCAAAGCGTTTAGCAAAGAATTTATGAAGCGGAATAAAATTCCAACAGCCGCTTACGAAACTTTCACGGATTTGCAAAAAGCAAAAAATTATCTAAAAGAACACCCTGCCCCCATTGTCGTGAAAGCATCGGGTTTGGCGGCGGGCAAAGGGGCTATTGTTTGCGCAAGCGATGAAGAGGCTTTGAATGCAGTTGAAGAAATGCTAGGCGAAAAAGCGGTATTTGGGGAATCTGGAAAAACCGTTGTTATAGAAGAATTTATGGAAGGCGAAGAAGCATCTATTTTTGCTGTGTGCGATGGCAAAGATTATATTTTGCTCGCACCCGCCCAAGACCACAAAAGAATTTTTGACAATGACAAAGGCCCAAACACAGGCGGAATGGGTGCCTACTCCCCTGCCCCGCTTGTGAATGATGAAATGCTCGCCAAAATAAAAAAAGAAATTGCCCTTCCCACATTGCAAGGCATGTCAAAAGAAGGAAACCCATACACAGGCGTTTTGTTCATAGGCATAATGGCAACAAAACAGGGACCAAAAGTAGTGGAATACAACTGCAGACTAGGCGACCCCGAAACCCAAGCGGTTTTAGCGGTGTACAAAGGTGATTTATTGGATTTATTTCACAAAGCCGCAACAGGAAAGCTAAAAGAAATTGCAGAAACCAAGCCGCAAGGTTACGCCGCCGTTGTTGTTATTGCAAGCAAAGGCTACCCAGGCAAATACGAAAGCGGAAAAGCTATAAGCGGTGTGAGCGAAGCTGAGAAAAAAGGAGCGGTGGTTTTACACGCTGGAACAAAACTTCAAAATGGCGAGTTGCAAACAGCAGGCGGCAGAGTTTTTGGAGTGGTGGGAAAAAGCGACACGTTAAAAGCCGCCCTTGATATTGCGTATTCCGGTGCGAATGAGATAAAGTTTGATGGCGTTTATTTTAGGAAGGATATCGGTAAGAGGGGGTTATAGTAAAAAATTCCCCAGCATCCTCTTCCCCAGCGGGGTCATTATGCTTTCGGGGTGGAATTGAATCCCCTCAACATTAAGCGTTTTGTGGCGAACTCCCATTATCTCGCCGTCTTCGGAAGTGGCGGTTATTTCCAAACAACTTGGCAAACTTTCTTTTTCAATAACAAGGCTGTGATAACGCATTCCGTCAAATGGTTCGTCAATGCCTGCAAACACACCTTTGCCGTTTGCATTTATGTTTGAAGTTTTGCCGTGCATAAGTCTTTTTGCGCCTATAATTTTTCCACCATAAAAAAGCCCTATGGCTTGGTGACCAAGACATACGCCCAAAATAGGAATTTTGCCTGCAAAATAACCAATTGATGCAACGGTTATCCCAGCATCTTCGGGGCGGCCGGGGCCCGGCGAAAGCAAAAGTTTTTCGGGTTTTAATTCCGCCGCTTCTTCTATTGTTATTTTATCGTTTCTAACAACCTTTACATCTGCACCAAGTTCCAAAAGGTATTGGTAAATGTTATAGGTAAAACTATCATAATTGTCTATGAGGAGTATCATAACATCTCCAAGGCTTTGGCAACAGATTTCGCTTTATTTATAGTTTCTTGCCTTTCCGTTTCGGGGTTGCTGTCTGCAACAATGCCTGCACCCGCTTGCAAAGTCAATTTACCGTTTTGCACCACCGCTGTGCGAATACAAATTGCAAAATCCATTCTTCCGTCAAAAGACATATAGCCAACCGCGCCACCATAATTGCCCCTTGCCCTTGTTTCACATTCTGCGATTATCTCCATAGCCCTAACTTTGGGTGCACCAGAGAGCGTGCCTGCCGGGAATGCGGCTTTTAGAACGTCAAAAATATCGTAGGAATTATCAAGTTCGGCTTTTATGTTAGATACTATGTGCATAACGTGGGAATATTTTTCTATTACCATAAAATCGTTTACCTTAACCGTTCCCGCTTTTGCAATTCTGCCAAGTTCGTTCCTCCCCAAATCCACAAGCATAACGTGTTCGGCAACTTCTTTTTCGTCTTTTAAAAGTTCTTCGGCAAGGTCAAAATCTTCGTCTACTGTTTTTCCCCTTGGTCTGGTGCCAGCAATGGGGCGTAGCGTTGCAATTCCGTTTTCTACCCTAATCATTGTTTCGGGACTGGAACCGACAAGGGTTATTCCACCGAGTTTCATAAAGTAAAGATAGGGAGAGGGATTTATAAATCTCTGCGCTCTGTATAATCCTAACAAATCCGATGGTGCATCGCAAACAAAAATTTGAGAGGGAACGCACTGAATAATATCGCCTGCAACAATATGTTTCTTTATTTTTTCCACCATCGCTCTAAAATCTTCTGGCGGCATCAATGGTTGCGGGATTAATGCGGATTTCTTGGGGTTTATGATTTGAGGATTTGGATTTGAGAATTTTTTTAATGTGGTGTTTAATCTCTCTTTTGCATTTTGAAAATCGTCTTCTGAAAAAGCAAAGGACATTAAATCTAAAGTGTGGTGAACGTTGTCAAAGGCTAAAAGTATTTCTGGCAAAATAAAATGTGCGAAAGGTTGTTCTGGTGATAATTTGCTTTTTACCCTTGGCTCAAAAAAAGATACCATTTCGTAGGCAAAATAGCCCACAAAGCCGCCTTTAAATTTGGGCAGTCCGGCAAGTTCTGCATAACAATATTCACTTGCTATTTTTCTCAAAATATCCAAAGGCTCGCCATTATGTGGGATTTCCTCTACTTCCCCTTTTTTATTCACCTTTACAATAGAGCTAAAAATTTGAATTTCCAAGTGTGGGGAAAATCCTAAAAAACTATACCTGCCCCAATGCTCGCCGCCTTCAACGGATTCAAACAAAAAAAGCGAATTTTCGTCTATAAATTTGGAAAGAACGCTCACAGGGGTTTCGGTATCTGCTAAAATTTGCACGCCAACGGGAATAATGAGGTTTGCGCCGCTTGGTTTTTGAGCTAGCATTTCTTTGTATTCTTGGTCGTTTGGGTATTCCCTTATTTGCATGGGTATAAGGTAGAAAATATTTTTTAGATTTAAGTGTCACTTTCATTCCATTATGGTGTTTAAGTAATATGAACCAAAATCTTAATGCGGAGCAGCTTTACACTCGCTATGCACCGATGGTGCTAAGGCGGTGCTGCAAGTTGCTCGGCGATGAGAACGCCGCGGCAGATATTGCTCAGGAGGTTTTTATCAAGGTTTGGGAAAGGCGAAACTCTCTGAATACCGAATTCCCGTCTAGCCTGCTGTGGCGAATGGCAACAAATATGTGCCTCAACCACATAAGGAACAAAAAACGCAGAGGCGAAAACATAAGCGCAAATGATATGCTTGTGCATATAGCCTGCGCCGAAGATGTGGAAAGCAAAATTGGAAACAGGGATATTTTAAACCGTCTCTTCAAAAGGCATCCAGATAGTAGCAGAACCATAGCGGTTTTGCACTATATAGATAAAATGACTTTGGAAGAGGTTGCAGCAGAGGTTAAAATGTCCGTTCCGGGAGTTCGCAAAAGGCTTCGCTCTTTAAAAACCACCCTAATTGAATTGGAGGCTCTATGACTGTGCCAGACTGGAAAATTGAACGCTACCTGCTTGGGGAACTCCCCGAAGCCGAGATGCAGGCTTTGAAAAATTTGGAAAACGATGAACTTCGTTTGCAAATTGAGCAACTGAAAAGCAGCAACGAAAAATTGCTCGCAAAATATCCATATAAACGCAAATTCACCGTGCTTTCCAATGTGCCTTTACGGTTAGCGGCTATATTTTTGCTATGCGTAAGCGCACTTATTGCTATACTATCCAACAAAGATATATACGAAGATGGCACAAGGGTAAAGGGTTTAAAAACAGGTTTGGAAATTTGGCGCAAAACCGCTGAACAAACCGAACAATTAGCGGATAACAGCGAGGCAAAGGCAGGTGATTTGCTGCAAATTCGCTATATCGCTCTAGAACCTTATGGAGCCTTATTCAGTTTAGATGGCAACGGAACTTTAACAGTACATCTCGCAGGCAAAAATGGAAAAGCTGCAAGCCTTGAAGCAGGGAAAATTATCTCTTTGGAAAATGCCTACGAACTGGATAACGCTCCGAAATTTGAAACTTTTTATTTGATAACAGCTGGCAAGGAATTTGAACTCGCTCCGGTTGTAGAAAAACTTTTGCAAGGCAAAACGCCAAGCGATTTGCGGGTTGAGCAAATCAAGCTAAGAAAGAGGTAAAAAGCTAGTTGAAAACACTCTATGGCTTAGAATTTTGAAATTCGGAAAAAGCTTTTGGACTTTTACGCCATACTGCTCGCCTGCAATGCGTGGGTCTAACAAGAGCAGGGTTTGTTTTTTATCTGAATGCGAAATTGCAGAATACGCCTTTCTAAGAGTTAGGGCGGTTTCTGGGAATGTCATAAGCGTAAAACCATTTTTGTTCTGCTCTTTTAAAATTTCCATTTGCTTTGCAAGCACAGGTTCTTTAATGTCTGGGAATGGAAGCCGCGAAATTACCACAAGGGTGTTTTCTGGCAATTCAATTTCTTCCAAAGATTTCAATTCGTCTGGGGTGCCAGCTAAAACGCTGCCTGCCTCTTTTTGAAAAAAGCCCGCCAAGTTAAAGAAATTTCCGTCTGTGCCTTGAAAAAAGCTGGTTTTGTTCTTTAAGGTTTCGTCTTTTCTCACCTCTGCCTGCAATTTTGAAATGGATGCATTATCGGTGAAAATAAGGGTATTGCTCTGATTTTTGGAAATAATTTCGCACAAAGTTTTTGTCAATTCTTCTGCGAATTTTTCTTCGGTTGGCTTGGGCAAAAAATCTGCGGCAAAAACTTGTGGAGGCTCTTTTGGGGTTTTAGAGCTGAAAATTTTTGTTTTTGGATTTTTTCCAAACAGTGCAAAACGATTTATCAAATATTCAAACTGCCCATTTATGCTAAGAGTATCGGAAACGAACAATGCAGATTTAAGCGTTGGATAAAGGGATTTCCATTTGGCGGAAATGTTTATCGGTTCTGCGCGAAAATTCACCTGATGAGGATTAGAACTATTTTCTATCCAATAAACAAATTCGCTGTGAGATGCGGCAAAAAAGAAAGAAATATCACTTGATATTTTTCTTATGTCAGAGGCGAACTGCATACAGTCTTTTGCTTTGCCTAAATCATTTTGAGCATAAAATTCTGCGCTGGCTTTATCTATTGTTTCTATCAATGCTTTTAATGAATTTTGAAAAGGCTCCGAAGAAATGCCCGTTTCGCTTGAAAGATTTTTGCCATAAACTATTCTACGTTTTTTCTCTTTGTTGCAATAATTTTGAATTTCTTTCAACAAGTTCAAAAATAATTTTTCGCTTTCTATGGTAGCTTCTTCCCATTTTTTGCACCATATATTCTGTTTTATGGAATTTTTCAAAACATAAAAATGCAAATTTCGTCCAAAAACTTTTTTGCTCTCTTGAGGGAGTTTGCTGGCATCGTCAAAAATTATTTTTTCGCAGTGCGGCAAAAGCGCAAAATCTGTTTGCATATCTTGCAAAAATAATTGATGAGGCACAATAAGCAAATTGGAATTTTCTGCTGCTTTTTTTGCATTTTGAAAATGGCATTTTGAAAAATGTTCGCACTTCTCGCCAAGGCAAGATGGTGCTTCGCAAGCTATTTTTTTCCACAAAATGGGGTTCCGGTTATAGTGCAGAACCTCGTTCAAATCTCCGGTTTTTGTTTTTTCAATCCAAGTTATTATGGCAAAGAAAGCTATTCTTTCTTCAGTTGTTAAATAAAGCTCCGCATCGCGCAGGCAGTTGTAATATTTGCGTAAGCACACGTAGCTAAAGCGTTCTTTCAGTATTGCAGAGCGAACATCGTCACTTATAGGTGGCAATTTTGTCAAGTTTTTTTTTGAGGTTGTTATTAAAATTTTTTCCTTTGTTTGCTTTGTGTGTTGCACTGCCGGGGTTAAATATTCAAATTCGCTCTCACATTCCACCAAGGCAATTTGCTGTTTTGAATGGCTGTTTGCGCTTAAAATTTCCGTAACAAATTCGTTGTATTCCATAAATTCTCCTAAAACAATGGTTCGTAGGCAGTGCCGGTTGCCATTTTCTTTAAATTTTCTTTAGTTGTGCTGCTGTTTTTTTCCAGCTCTTCTAGTCCAAGCAAAAAAACTTTTCCGCAAGCCTCTGCATCTGGCAAGGCACGGTGCGAAGCAGAAACCTCTATATTTAGCTGTTTTATTAAATTCACAAGTTTATGGCTTTCAAAAGTCCAAGCCGCTTGAGCTATGGCAAGAGAATCCCAAAAAATAAATTCCTTGTTTTTAAGCCCGTTTCTGCTAAGGGCAAGCATAAAAATTTTTGAATCAAAAGAGGCATTGTGTGCCACAAGAGGCAAGCCATTTATGAATTCCAAAATTTGCGGTGCTATCTCTTTGAACGACTTTGCCTCGTTAATTTCGTTTCGCGCAATGCCAGTTAAATAATAAACAAAAGCGGGAACCTCTTTTTGAGGTTTCACCAAAAAATCAATACTAGCAGCAATGCTGCCATTCTCAAAACGAACGAGAGCTATATTTATAATTTCGTCCTTTTCGGCATCTAAGCCAGTGGTTTCTAAATCCAGTGCAATAAAGTTTTTAGGTAGCATGCATTAAATGTAGAAAAATTTTTCTATATTTGAATTATGCGCTACTACTCTTTTTTTCTCGCTATTTTTCTTACAGTTTGCGCTGTTTCAACTGCTTTTGCCCAAGACATTCTTGTTAATGAGGTTGGTTACGAGCAAAGCGGACCAAAACGCGCCATTATACAGCATACCGGTGCCATTTCAGATAACAAAGCCTCCTTGGTGAATTCGCAAGGCAGTACAGTGCTAGAAATAAACCTTGGAGCGCAAACTTCTGTTAGCGGCTGGGGAGGTCGTAATTTCAAGGTGGCAGATTTTAGCAATTTTGAGCAAATAGGGACTTACAAGTTAAAAGTAGGTTCCAAAGAATCGCCAACATTTGAAATAGGAAAAAAAATTCTGCAAACAAAAACCGGATCTTTTCAAGTGAGCTTTTTCAATGGAATGAGAAATACATCAGAAGGAGACAAAAATTTAAATGTTTACGGAACTAACCAATACCACAATATGTATGGTGGCTGGAACGATGCTGCCGGAGACGAAGGCAAACATATTTCCCATTTGTCTTATGCTCATTATTTCAATCCCCAGCAAATTCCGCTTGTTTCTTATGCCTTGCTGCACGCAAATGAAATGCAACCAGAAACTTTTGGTTCTTCGGCAATAGCAGAAGCTGCTTGGGGCACAGACTATCTTTTGCGCGCACTTTCAAAAGATAATTACTTTTATATATCCGTATTTGACAACTGGGGGCAAAACGGATATTCCCGCGAAATTTGCAATTGGTTCGGAGAAGATGGAAAACGCGATGGCAAATTTCAGTCTTCGTTTCGCGGGGGTGGCGGAGTTTCCATAGCGGCTCTTGCTCGCGCAAGCAAAATGAATGTTCGCGGAGACAGTTCTTCTGTTCAATATTTAGAGGGAGCAAAACGGTCTTATGCCCACCTCAAAGCAAACAATATCTCTTATCTATCCAATGGAGTAGAAAACGTTATTGACGATTATGCCGCGCTCCTTGCCGCAACAGAACTCTACAATGCCACGCAAGATGCTACTTACAAAACAGATGCAAGCAGCAGAGCGCAATCGCTTATAAGCCGCCAATCCACTGATGGA
>JGI20171J14444_1000396_pt1 | contig 12502 bp, 6 predicted proteins | sample TergutNc150P4_FD_14444 | JGI IMG/M metagenome (IMG submission 14444) | reverse complement strand
TCATGTCCCAATGAATCATTCTCGCGTAAAAAAGAGCGTTATGAATTCCCGGTCCCTTGGGAAGAGCCGAACCCGAACCGGAAACTTCCGTTTGCCAGAAACGTTTTCCGGACTCAATAATCTCAGGGAATTCCATTGATCCCGCTCTTGAGGATGAATCGTTGGTTCCGTTGTACTGGTGTAACGCTATATGCGTTATAATTTTTTCGGATTCGGGATTATCAAGAGACGGTTTTATCATGTCATTAAAACTGACATTAAAATTTTCAAATTCCGGCATCATAATGTTAACGCCGCCGCTGCCGGCGATAACTCCTTTCATGGGGAAACGCTTGGATATTGTTACGATAAAGTCGCGTAAATCCGCGCCGTTCCAGTAAGTTGTTTCCCAATCGGTTTTCCAGTTTGGTTCATTTTGTACGGAAAGAATGGAAAGGGGAGCGCCCATTTTTGATTCAAAGTTTTTTACATAGTCGGCAAGAAGATCGGCGTAATCTTCGTACTTGTCGCGGCGTAATCTTCCCCACCTGTCGGGCAATGACCAATTCATTACATAATTGGTTTTCGCGTTGACGCCTGTAATGTCTTCCTTCCAGCGTGTTACGCGATTATTCGGCGTTGTCCATGGGGCGCTCATTATTGTTAACTTTTCAGGTCCGCCGCCGCCAAGCGCTTTTATTCGCTCAATAAGATTTTTGGTACTTAAAATATCCCAACTGTTCCAATTTAAATTAAAAGTTTTTGTACCGTCCGGGTTTATCGTATAATCGTATGTATTGTCATTTTTTCTTACGACAAAGCCGTCGTTACTGCCAGGGTCGGTATCGCCTTCCAATCGCTCGCGGAAAGGAATACGGTTGCGAAGAATAGTAAAGCCCATTCCCTCGGTTTTAGAGAAAAGGAGTTTGACAAGTTTTTCCGCGATTTGGGGATCGCTTGGAAGCCTTGTCCACGCGTTTGAACCGCCGAACCCGTCTATCGTCTGGCGGTTCTCATTGTAATTTATATTGATTGATTTATTTAGTTTTTCTACGTTAGCGGTTCCGCAAGCGAAAAACGCTAGGACAATAGCCGTAAGAACCGCTAAAACTAAATATTTTTTCATAAACGTAATGTTTTTTTAGGATCAACAACAGCCCAAAACGCCTGTTTAGGTTTAAGTTCTCCGTCCCAAAGACACGGGTTTCCCAGAGATTTCCAGCTGAATTCGTCGTCCATGCCCCACATTGTTACGCGCGTTATGTGATCTTTGTTTTCTTTAAATACATTGAAAAGTTCCGCGTAAGTTATAGCCTGTATGCGCTGTTCAACATCGGTAGTGGTATAATTTTTTCCGGCTCCGAAAGAACCGCTTCCTACACTTTTTATCTCAACGTCAAGCTCGCTTATCGCGATTTTTATCCCGATATCTTTAAATTTTTGTATGGAAGTACGCACGTTAGCTGATGATGTTGACGTTCCGTAATGCGCCTGCATGCCGACTCCGTCAATAAGGTTGCGGGTATTGCCTTCCGCTTTGTACCTGTCGTTAATGTCTTTGATCATATTAACCATTACCTGCACTTTTCTTTGGTTGTCCAGATTGTAGTCGTTAAAGTAAAGTTCGATATCAGGATCAGCCGCTCTCGCCGTTCTGAACGCGAGTTCGACATAATCGGCGCCCAACGCGATAAACCATTTTGAATCCTCGTGAAGCTGTGTCTTCCAGTTTAAATCCTGATCTCCCGGATTTATTCTTTCTCTTATACCTTCGTTGACAACGTCCCAGGAAATTACTTTTCCTTTGTAATGCGCTAAAACAGTGTTTATATAATTTACCATGTTTTCCCTGACTTGCGCCGGCGTTCCCGCTGTCATCCACGCGGGCGTTTGTTTATGCCATACAAGGGTATGTCCGTGAACAGTCATTCCGTAGCCTAAAGCCTCATTTACCATTTGATCGGCGGGTCCGAAGTTATATTGACCGCCTTTTTCGCGGGGAGCGAGATTATCGGGTTTCATTTGGTTTTCGGCTGTTACGGTATTAAACTGGCTTATAAGAAGCTCTTTATATTCACCCGTCAAATATCTGCCGTTAATTATATTTCCGATAGGGAAATAATCTTTGTAAACGTCTTTAAGCGCTGGTAATTGTCCCTTTTTGTTTGAGGCGGAACCTTTTAATGATTCGCAATTTGAAAAACCAAAAAGAAGAGAAACAAATAATAACAATGTAATGAATTTTATTTTCATGTGGCAGCTCCTTAATTATTGAATGATATTTATAAAATACCACATTATACCCAATTTAGCAATGACAGATTTTAAGACTTTTGTATTTAAACATGATAATATATCTTAAAGATTGGAGAATATATTGAAAGATAATTCAGCTGTTCTTTTTAACAATGACTGGAAATTCCTGCTTGGCGACTCGAAGAACGCCCATACGGAGAATTTTAACGACCGCAAATGGAAAAAAATTGATCTGCCTCATGATTGGGTAATATCACAGCCGTTTTCTCACGGAGAGGAAGGCGGCTGGACAGCTCAAAATATGCAGGGATTTTTTACGTGGGAAGGAGTCTGCTGGTACCGCAAAGAATTTACATTGAAGGATATTGCCGGAAAGGCGGTTTATCTTTATTTCGGCGGCGCGTATCGTAACAGTACCATTTACATAAACGGAAAAGAAGCGGGCGGACGCGCCTCAGGCTATTCAAGTTTTGAAATTGACATTACAGATTTTATAAAAGAGGGAAAAAACATCGCCGCCGTACGGCTGGATAACGGCTGTGAGCCGCCCGACAGGTGGTATTCAGGCAGCGGACTTTTCAGAAATGTTTTTTTAAAAGTCGTTCCCGTTACGCGCGTAAAAACATGGGGCGTTCATATAGAGCCTATATTGTCAGCTAACAAAAAGAACGCGGACGTAACCGTAACCGCGACAATTGTAAGCCGTGAAAAAAAAGGCGGCGTTGTTGTTTGTATGCGTCTGCTTGCTCCCGGCGGTGAATGTGCAGCGGAGAATTCAGGTCTTCTTGTTTTTGACGGTTATGAAGAAGTCGCGCTGAAACAAACTTTGCGTATTAAAAACCCCGCCTTGTGGTCTGCGGAAAAGCCGAATTTGTACCGTGCTGTTGTGTGTTTGGAAAAAGACGGGATAGCAGGGGAGACAATAGAGACAGCATTTGGTATTCGCGACGTAAAGATTGCATATAAAAAGGGAATGACAGTAAACGGCGAGAAGGTAAAGCTGAAAGGAGTGTGTTTACACCATGACTGCGGTATAACCGGCTCAGCGTACTATGACTCTGTTTGGCGGCGCAGACTGAATGTTTTAAAAAGTATAGGCTGTAACGCGATAAGAACGAGCCACAATCCGCCGGCGGAAGAGTTTTTGGATTTATGCGATGAAATGGGTTTTTATGTAATAGACGAATGTTTTGACAAATGGAAAAGCGGCTATTACGCCTCTCATTTTGACGCTGACGCAGAACATGATTTGACGGATTTTATTCTGCGTGACAGAAACCACCCGTCTGTAATTATGTGGAGCGTCGGCAACGAGGTGGAAAATCAGGGCGCGGACAGCATGCTTGAAATACAAAAAAAATTAATCGACATTGTCCGCAGTCTTGATTCGCGTCCCGTAACCTGCGCCCTTGCCCCTCACGCGAATCCGCGCAGTCTTGTGAACGCTCCGCCGCAAGAGCTTGTCAATTTAACAAAAAAACTGGCGAAGGACGTTGACATATTGGGTCTTAATTACCACGAGCCGTTATACGAACATTATACGAAGTCAATTAACAAGCCCATTGTCGGCACTGAATGTTATGAGTATTATTCAAGCGTAGGCACAAACTTTGAAGATGTTTGCGATAAAAACCCTTGGCAATTTGTTCTTGAGAATGACAACGTAATAGGTCAGTTTATTTGGGCTGGGATTGACTATCTTGGAGAAAGCCCGTATCCCGCGAAAGGCTGGACAGGATCAATCTTGGATATTTGCGGCTTTATGAAGCCAAACGCTTTTTTCCGCAAAAGCATCTGGACGAATGAGCCGTTTGTCTATCTTGCCTTTTACGACCAAAATAAAAAACCCGACTATTCGCGGGGACGCTGGTCTTTCCCTCAGCTTACCTCGCACCTTAACCACGACCACTTTTTGCGCCGTACTGTAAAGGTCGCCGTTTTTACAACCTGCGATGAGGCTGAACTTTGGATCAATGGTAAAAAAATGGGACGAAGAAAGAGAATTGATTTTAAAAACGGAATTATAGAGTGGACATTTGAATATACTTTGGGTAATATTGAGGTGAGGGGAATAAATAACGGCAAAGAAGTTTGCTCCCATGTTTTAAAGACGGCGGACAAGGCGCGGAAAATAAAACTTGTTTCCGATAACGCCGATTTAAAACCGGGTGAGATCGCCCATATCGAAGTAAATATCACCGATAAAGACGGTCTTCTTTGCCCTAATGAAAAATTGATAGAGTTTTCTCTGGAAGGCGGCGCGGAATTTCTGGGAGCCTGTTCCGGCGATTTAACTCAAAATTTGGGTTTTACAAAAACAAAGGTTGTTACTTTTGAGGGGAAAGCGCTGGCGATGATAAAAGCCGGCGCTTTGGGAGGGGATATAGTGTTAAACGCACATTGCAAAAAACTTGAGAAAGCGTCGTTGCGCTTCCGGGTAAAGTGAGCTGAAAATGAAAATGACAATGCGCTGGTTCGGACCGGGCTACGATCCCGTAACTTTGGACAAGATACGGCAGGTTCCCGGCATTAGCGGAGTAATTACCACCTTGTACGGCGTTCCGCCCGGCGAGGAATGGAAAAAAGAGGAATTGTTAGCGCTTAAAAAACAAGTTGAGGATAACGGGCTTGTAATTGCGGGGATAGAAAGCGTCAATGTTCATGACGCGATAAAAACCGCCGGAAAAGAGCGCGATATGTATATCGAAAAATATATCAACACGCTGAAAATAATCGCGCAGGCTGATATACACCTTGTCTGTTATAACTTTATGGCGGTCTTTGATTGGACTCGCTCCGATTTAGCGAAACCCCGTCCCGACGGCGCTTTTGTGATGGCGTATCAGCAAAAACTTATAGATGAAGTTAACCCCGCTAATATGTTTGACGTGATGAACGCCAAAGCGCAAGGGCATGTGCTTCCCGGCTGGGAGCCTGAGAGAATGGCTAAAATCCGCGAGCTGTTTGAGCTTTACAGCAGTATTGACGAAAACGCGTTATTTGCAAACTTGACATATTTTCTTAAAGCTGTTCTGCCTACTTGCGAAAAATACGGAATTAAAATGGCGATTCACCCCGATGATCCGTCATGGTCGGTATTCGGTCTGCCGCGAATAATGAAAAACAAAGAAGACTTACTGCGTCTTGTAAAAGCGGTAGACAATCCATGCAGCGGCATAACTCTTTGCACGGGAAGTTTAGGAAGCAGTCCATCCAACGACATACCCGCCATTATCCGCAGCTTGAAAGGACGCGTACATTTCGCCCATGTTCGTAACGTAAAACACAACGCACCCGGCGACTTTGAAGAATCCGCCCATCTTTCAAGCGACGGCTCTCTTGATATGTACGCCATCATGAAAGCGTTATACGACACAGGCTTTGACGGACCGATAAGACCGGATCACGGAAGAAGCATCTGGGGCGAAGTCTCCATGCCCGGATACGGACTTTACGACCGTTCTATCGGCTTAAGTTATTTATCCGGTCTTTGGGAAGCGATACAGAAGGGGCAAAATTCCCCTTGAATTGGCATAAATTCGGCATTATAATTAAATAAATGAAAAAAGGACTTTTTTTACTGTTTTTATGTCTCTCCGCCGCCGCTTTCGCCGACAGCGGACTGAAAATAAAGGTGGAAGATAACACTTCAGGGCTCACAATTACCGGTTCTACCGGCAGGGCAAATACCCTCGCGATTCCGGAAACCATTGACGGCAAAAAAGTTACAATAATCAGCGACGGCGCTTTTATCGGGAAGGGATTAAAAGAGGTTACTATCCCCGATTCCGTAACCGTTATAGGGGACGGAGCGTTTTCCTTTAATAAACTGGAAAGCGTAATAATCGGGAATAATGTTACAAAAATAGGCATGGGCGCTTTTACCGGGAACAAATTGTCCAAGGTAACGCTGGGGTCAAATATCACAGTTATCGGCAAAGGGGCTTTTTCCAACAATCTGCTGGAAACCGTAGTTTTGCCCGCTTCTTTAACAATAATCGACGATTACGCTTTCTTTAACAATAAGATTAAAACTATCGAAATTCCCGCTAAAGTCACTACAATAGGGGAGGGAGCTTTTTCCGGCAATAAATTTACAGCAATAGTGATTGGTTCGGGCGTAACAACCATAAGGGACGGCGCTTTTTACAATAATTTTATAACAAACGTTACAATTCCGTCCTCGGTTCAAACTTTGGGAAACCGCGCTTTTGACGCCCGTTCATCGGACGGACGAATCAGGGGCAGTATAGTTTTTACCGATGTCGGCGGGAATGTTTTGTATACAACGGCGAACAATTTTGACGCATACTATTCTTCAAATGGGAAAAAACCGGGTAAATATTTGTTAGCAGACGGTAATTGGAAAATGCAGTGACGTTTTTCTCATTTTTCTTGACATATTCACCTTAAAATGGTAAAATATTAACAAAAGTCGTAAAAACACCTGCGGCATGGGGAACCTCAACCGAAACCGAAGGGTTAAGGAGCTATGATATGAGTCTGAGAATCAAGTTAACCTCAATTATCCTGTTGATGATTTTGGTATCCGTCGCGGTTTTGTCCGTGTTCAATCTTACAAGGTCTTCGGCTTTGCAGCTTGATACAACCCACACATACGCCCAGACCTTGGCGCAACTTAACGCAAAAGAAGTCCAGCGGCAAATGGAAGTCTTTACGGATTACGGAAACGTACTCGTCCAGATTTTCAACAGCTATGAAGATACGGAAATGAGCGGAAGGCGGAAAATGTATGACGATGTTATGCACAGCCTTATCTCGACTGTCGATTCTATTGCCGGTATTTGGACCGCGTGGTTTCCCAATACCATAGACAATCAGGACGCCAGACTGGGGCAGTATCAGACATATTTCCATAGATTGAACGGACCTGTGGTCAGAGAACCGGTCGGTTTTGAAGGCTGGCAGAACCAGCTGGCTAGAGTAACCGCGAAAGGACTTACTTCTACAACAGGAAGAGAACCTGCTTTTCAGGAACTTGCGGACGTCGTTTGGATGAATGTAGTCGGCAAGGGGAATGTCCCCGTCGTTTCTGTTATTTATACTTTTACAAATAACGCAGGCAAAATTGTAGGTTTGGTTGGAGTAAACTTTATAAGCACAGTTCAGGAAATAGTAGATAATTTGATAAAAGAAGTGTACAACGGCGCGGGAATAGCCGTGGTATACAGCGATAACGCTACGGCTATAGCTCATTGGGACAAAGAAAGGGTTGGGGTAAATTTGAAAGACAACGAAAAAGATAAAACGCTTTTTGGGAACGACATTGACCATTTAGCCGACACGATCTTAAACGGAAAAGTCTCTATACTGGATAAGTATTCCCAAGTCATGAAAACAGAAGTATATTATATTTTCCAGCCTATTCTCGTTTCGGGCTTTGAAACAACACCGTGGTCTCTGCAATTAGGCATCCCCGTATCGGAAATAAAAAAGCCGATTAAAGCCTTGATAACTTATTCCTTAATATTCGCGGCTGCTCTTCTGGTGTTGGCGGCGGTTATTACTCTGCTTGTCGCGCGCGGCATTGTTAAACCGATTATCGGCGTAACCTCTACCTTAAGAGATATATCCGAAGGCGAGGGCGACCTGACGCGAAGCGTTGCCGTCACTACAAAAGACGAGGTAGGCGACCTTGCCATGTACTTCAATAGAACACTTGAAAAAATCAAAAACCTGGTGTTCCTGATTAAAAAACAAGCGGGTACGCTGTCGGACATCGGCAGTGACTTATCCAGTAATATGACTGAAACAGCGGCGGCGATAAACGAAATTACCGCCAACATACAGAGTATAAAGAGCAGAGTAATTAACCAGAGCGCCAGCGTAACCGAGACCAACGCGACAATGGAAAATGTTATCGCCAACATCAACAAACTCAACGGTCATATTGAAAAAATGGCGGCAAATGTCGGCTCAGTAACAAACACACTGCTCAACAACGCCACCAATGTAAAAACATTACAGGAAGCTTCCGAAGTAGGAAAGACAGGATTGCAGGAAGTAGTGACAGACATTCAGGAAATCTCCCGGGAATCCGAAGGCTTGATGGAAATCAACTCCGTTATGCAAAACATAGCCAGTCAGACGAATTTATTAAGTATGAACGCCGCGATTGAAGCGGCGCATGCCGGAGAAGCGGGAAAAGGATTCGCGGTAGTCGCCGATGAAATCCGCAAACTCGCGGAAAGTTCCAGCGACCAGTCAAAAACAATCGGCAATGTTTTGAAGAAGATAAAAGAATCAATCGACAAGATAACCAAATCTACCGAAACCGTATTAGCGAGGTTTGAGTCGATAGACTCAGGCGTTAAAACGGTAGCGGATCAGGAAGTAAACATCCTCAACGCGATGGAAGAGCAGGGAGAAGGAAACAAACAGGCGGGCAGCATCAGTTTGACCCAAATTACAAAGATGGTAAAGACCGGTTCCGAGGAAATGCTGAACGGCAGTCAGGAAGTAATAAAAGAAAGCAAAAACCTTGAAAAAGTAACGCAGGAAATAACAGGCGGAATGAACGAAATGGCTACCGGAGCGGATCAGGTAAACGTAGCGGTGCACAATGTCAATGATATGACTAACAAAAACCGTGAAGCCATTGACGCTTTGATAAAGGAAGTTTCAAAGTTCAAGGTAGAGTGATTATTTGTCAGCAGACGGTAATCGGAAAATACAGTGACGTTTTTCTCATAATTATTTTTTTATTACGAACCAACATTAACTGAGATATAAATTTTGTCAAAGAATATTTAAATACCATAACACATTATCCTTTTCCAAAAAAAAATCCATATTTTTTCTTGACGATCATTTTGGAATATAAATATATTAATAACATGTTAAAAAATACATGCAGCATAGGGAGCCTCAACTGAACCGCGTAATGGCGAGGTTCTCGTCTTAATGCCGCTATTGTTAAAGTGAAGGAGAAAAATTATATGAGTCTGAAAGTCAAATTAACTGCGATTATCCTGATTATGATTCTAGTATCCGTCGCGATTTTATCCGTGTTTAATCTTACACAGTCTTCAGCTTTGCAGTTGGAGACGACTCGTACTTATGCCCAGACGTTGGCAAAACTCAACTCAAATGAAGTCCAGCGGCAGCTGGAAGTCTACACGGATTACGGAAATGTGCTTGTCCATATCTTCAACAGCTATGAGAATGCGGAAATGAGCGTGCGGCGGAGTGAATATGACGATGTTATGCACAGTCTTATCACAACAGTAGATTCTATTGTCGGTATATGGACAGCATGGTTTCCCAACACCATAGACAATCGAGACGCCCAACTGGGACAGTATCAAACATATTTCCATAGGATGAACGGTGCTGTGGTTAGAGAACCAGCCGGCTTTGAAAATTGGCAGGGTCATCTGGCGAGAGTAAATTCGAAAGGACAACTTAATTCTACAACAGGGGCGGAGTCTGCTTTCCAGGAACTTGCAGACCCCTATTGGGAAGATGTAGCCGGTAAAGGTAAAGTTCCCATCGTTTCCGCTATTTTTACTTTTCAAAATAGTCAAGGCGTAACTGTAGGGTTGGTTGGAATCAACTTTATCAGTGCATTTCAGCAAATAGTAGATGATTTGGTAAAAGAAGTGTACGACGGCGCGGGAATGGCGGCGATATACAGCGATGACGGTACGATTATGGCTCACTGGGACAAGGATAGGGTCAAGGATAATATCAAAACCAACGCCGATGAAAAAGCGCTTTTTGGAGACGACATTAGCCTTATAGCCGACATGATCTTAAATGGCGGCGGGGAAGACAATGAATCCCTTATACTGGAAAAGTATTCCCCTGACAGTAAAACAGACGTATACTTTATTTTCCAGCCTATTATAGTTTCAGGCTTTGAAATGACTCCTTGGTCTCTGCAATTAGGTATCCCCATATCGGAAATAGAGAAGCCGATTAACAACCTGATATCTTTTTCCATAGTATTCGCCGTTATACTTCTGGTATTGGCGGCAGTTATTACTTTCCTCGTCGCCAACAGCATTGTTAAACCGATTATACGCGTAACCGCTACTTTAAAAGACATATCCGAAGGCGAAGGCGATTTGACGCGGACTGTCGCTACCACTTCAAAAGACGAGGTAGGCGACCTTGCCATGTACTTTAATAAAACGCTTGAAAAAATCAAAAACTTGGTTCTTCTTATTAAGAAGCAGACGGGTGTGTTATCAAAAATAGGAACTGACCTGTCCAGCAACATGACCGAAACAGCGGCGACGGTGAACGAAATTACCTCTAACATTCAGGGCATCAAAAGCCGCGTAATAAATCAAAGCGCCGGCGTAACAGAAACTAACGCGACTATGGAACAGGTTATCGCCAATATCAACAAACTTAACAGTCATGTAGAAAACCAGACTCGCAATGTTTCTCAGGCGTCGTCTGCCGTTGAGGAAATGGTAGCCAATATCAATTCAGTCACCAACACGCTGATCAACAACGCCGCAAATGTTAAGACATTACAGGAAGCCTCGGAAATAGGACGGGCGGGATTGCAGGATGTGGCTCAGGATATTCAGGAAATTTCCCGCGAGTCCGAAGGGCTTTTGGAAATCAACGCGGTAATGGAAAACATAGCAAGCCAGACCAATCTGCTTTCGATGAACGCGGCGATAGAAGCCGCGCATGCCGGAGAGGCGGGCAAGGGCTTCGCCGTAGTCGCCGATGAAATCCGTAAACTGGCGGAAAGTTCCAGCGAGCAGTCCAAAACAATTGGTACGGTGCTTAAAAAGATAGCGGAATCAATCAAAAAGATTACAGGTTCCACCAAGAACGTACTAAACAGATTCGAGGCGATTGATTCGGGAGTTAAAATCGTTTCACAGCAGGAAGAAAATATCCGTAACGCGATGGAAGAGCAAAGCGAAGGAAGCAAACAACTTCTGCAAACCTCAAGCAGTTTGAATGAAATTACCCAGCAGGTAAAGAGAGGTTCCGAAGAAATGCTTAGCGGCAGCCAGGAAGTAATGACGGAGGGTCGGAATCTTGAAAAGGTAACGCAGGAAATAACCGGCGGTATGAACGAGATGGCAAGCGGGGCTAATCAGATGAACGTCGCAGTACACCATGTCAATGAGATAAGCGGCAAAAACAGCGAAGCCATTAACGCTTTGTTAAAAGAAGTTTCACGCTTTAAGGTTGAATGATTATTTGTCGGCAGACGGGAATCGAAAAATACAGTAGTATTTAATAACATGAACTATCTTCCCGTTTCTGCCGACTCCCTCAACCAAGCCGCGCAAATTCTGCGTAACGGCGGTATTGTCGCGTTTCCAACGGAAACAGTTTACGGTCTCGGCGCGAACGCTTTTAACGCCGCCGCTCTGGCGAAAATCTTTGAGGCGAAAAACCGCCCTAGCTTTGATCCGCTAATCATTCACATCGCCTCGCTTGACTCTCTTGAAAACGTGGCGGATCTTTCCAAATTGACAGAAGAAGCCCGTCAAAAACTTTTTACGCTGGCGGAAAATCTGTGGCCTGGACCGCTTTCCATTATTCTGCCCAAAAACAAAAAAATACCCGGTATCGCTACCGCAGGGCTTGAAACGGCGGCAATCCGCTTTCCCGACCACGAAACGGCGAGGGAACTTATTTCGCTTTCAACCGGCGCGGTAGCGGCTCCAAGCGCCAACCCATTCGGCTCTTTAAGCCCGACAAGGGCGGAACATGTTCGGGATAAGTTAGGTGATAAAATAGATATGATTTTAGATGGGGGAGCCACCCGTATCGGGCTTGAATCCACCGTTATCGACATAACGGGTGGCGCTGCTTCCGCTCCTGCAAGCGTGAAAATACTCAGACCCGGCGGTACGCCGAAAGAGGCGATTGAAAAATTGATAGGTCGTGTTGAAGATGGCTCTCCTGTAGCCGATGTATCGGGCGGGCTTCTCTCTCCCGGGCAGTTAAAGAGTCATTACGCTCCCCATACGCCGCTTGCCGCTCTCAATATAGAAGAAATCTTACAAACAGAATACGAAAAAGACAGCGCATTTTTGTTTTTTGACGGGAATACTCGAAATTCGTGGATTTACGCCCAAAAACCGCCAAAAACCGCAGTTTTTAGGGTTCTTTCCGAGACAGGGCAGATTTTGGAAGCCGCCTCGCGCTTTTTTGAAACCCTTCATGAATTGGATAATGGTAAAATATTAAGAATATTTGTGCAATTAGCGCCTCAAGAAGGGCTTGGAATCGCAATAAACGACAGAATTTCGCATGCTTCTAC
>JGI20171J14444_1000395_pt1 | contig 12528 bp, 6 predicted proteins | sample TergutNc150P4_FD_14444 | JGI IMG/M metagenome (IMG submission 14444) | reverse complement strand
GGACAGGCATATAAAATGTTTACCAATGCAGCTGACGATACTTGGAGCGGCGCTATTAATTTGCCTTTTAGCTTTTGTTTTTTTCAAAACACATACAATAAGGCAGTTTTAGGCGCAAATGGGATTATTTCTTTTAATCCACATGCACAAGGGAGTAACTGCCCTTGGAATTTACAATATAGCCCCAATATACCTTCAACCTCATTTAACCCCAATGGAGACAATGTTTTTAATTCTATTTTTGGGGTTTACGAAGACATTTATCCTGTTTCTCTTGGCTACGGGCAAGGTATTTATGCGGGTATTTTGGGCGAATATCCTTGCCGCACACTTACTGTGTCGTTTAAGGATATTCCATTATTTCGAAACACAACGCAAAGAAATTCTTATCAAATGGTTTTATACGAAGGCTCTAATGTAATAGATGTATATGTGCAGCACAGAGAACGTGCAAATAGCGGATGGAACAACCAAATAGGAATTATCGGATTGATAAACAGTAATGGTACAGACGGAATAGCAGCTCCGGGACGAAATACACTAAGCGCACCGTGGCAAATACTAACCAATTCGCAAAGAGAAGGCTGGCGTTTTGTACCAATCACAACTCCCGCTCCCTATGATGTAACATGGTATAAAGGCGCAGGCATTAATGGGCAGATTTTAGGGCATGATGATACTTTTGACATTCAGCAGGGCGATGGCAATGATACAATAACTGTTCGTTTACAATTTACTGCCTGCAATGGCGATTATCTTGATTTACGCGATACAACAATTTTTAAATGGACAAATAAAAATTTATACACGCATTCAATAAAAGATACAATCTGTTATGGTGAGTCTGTTACTTACAGAGACCAGATATTTAACACCACAGGAGTTTATCCATTTCGCTATACATATCTTGTATCAGGTTGCGACAGTTTGCGCGATACGCTATTTCTAACAGTACATCCGCCGGTATCATTCTCTGTTAATGTTCAAGATGCAATGACAGGACCTTATTCAGGTGCGCTGTTTATTACAGGAATCCCTGTTGGCGGTTATTATACAATTAATGGCGTTCAAAATGCTGCTACTACCAATTTGCCTGCGGGAAGTTATACCATAATAGCTTATAATCAATATGGCTGTCAGAGTATGCCTCAAACAGTAGAAATTATAACCGACTGTGTTAGTGTTGATATTAATCCAATTCCAGAAGTTTGCGCTGACGATCCGCAATTGTCTATTCCATATACTATTACCAAAGGTTTGTCTCGTTTCTATTCTTTGAAATTTGATGCTAAGGCACAGGCAACAGGTTTTACAAATATAATAAACAAACCATTTACTCCAATAAACAATACGCTGTCTTATTTCGACGTTCCTTTGCCTGCAAATGTTCGTCCAGGTAATTATCAGGTAACTGTAAAATTTGAAGATTATGGTTGTAGGGATACAATTGGTCAAACTTTAGATTTTGCAATACTTTATCCCTCTTCAATAATTACGCAACGCTGGAACGATGTTCTGTCTTTGCTCAATAATAATTTCAACGGCGGATATGCCTTTTCATCATACGAATGGTACAAAAATGATGTACAAATTCCCAATGAAAACGGTTCGTATCTTTATGTAGGCGCAAATGGCGATATGTTGGATTTTACAGCCGAATACCGCGCCAAACTAACGCGCGTAGATGACGGATTAACGCTCTTTACCTGTCCGCTTGTCCCTGAATATACTTCAAATGCTTATTTAATGCTTTACCCGACAGTTGCTAGACCAAATCAGCAAATTACCATTGTTGCAGAAGATTGCAAGCGAGCAACGCTTTGGACTGTTTTGGGATTGCAAATCGCCGAATATCAATTAAAAAATGGCACAAATAAAATTAATGCGCCAGCAGTTGTAGGGACTTATATTCTAAAAATAGAAAATAATAACGGCGAAATAAGAAATGTGAGAATTTTAGTAAAATAAAATTGTACAAAAAACAAAATTATTTATTCAAAAATTGTTGTTGTCAATTTATTGGCAACAACAATTTTAGTTACAAAGGCTCTGAGTCAGACCTGAATCATATTATAATGGAACGGTTTTTGACTATAAAATTTTTTTAGTAGTTTTGCACTCTAAAATTTTTATGAAAAGAAATTTAACAATAATATTATTTACCGTTTTTACTGCCTTAACTTTTGCACAAGGCTCTATTGCTGATGCGGAAAGTTTTTTCAATTTGGGCGATTTTGCCTCCGCAGCGGCGATTTACGAGCAGTTGCTCGTCAAAAAACCTGCCGATGCTTCAAATAATTATAAACTTGGGCGTTGCTATTACGAAATGAGAAATTTGCCGCGCGCTGTACAGTTTTTTGAAATTGCAAAAGAAAAATATCCTGCAAGTTACTTTTACATAGGGCTTTACAATAAAGAAAATTATCATTTTCAGCAGGCAAAAACCGCCCTTGAAGCATATTTATCAATAGCGACCGATCCTGTTTTTGTCCGAAAAGCAAAAACGCTTTTGCGTCAGGCAACGCTTTCTGCCGAAATGATTAATCGCGTTGAAGATATTGCGTTGATAGACAGTACAATAGTTGATAAAAATGATTTTTTAAAAACCTATAATATTCCAAATGATTTGGGAAAAATTACAATGACATTTGAAAATGAAAACGCACAAATATTTGACAGAATGAGTTTTACCACTGAGCGCGGCGACCGTCGAATTTTTTCTCAAATGGTCGGCAATCAGGCTGATGTTTTTTCTTCCTACAAACTTGCCGATGAACAGTGGGCTGTGCCTGTTTCTCTTTCTCAAGAAATCAACACTTCGGCTAACGAAAATTATCCGTTTTTGATGACCGATGGCGTAACTTTTTACTTTGCCTCAGATGGCGAGCAGTCAATCGGCGGTTACGATATTTTTATGACGCGATTTAATCCTGCCAAAAACGATTTTTACGCGCCAGAAAACGTTGGAATGCCATTTAATTCTCCATACAACGATTATATGATGGTTGTTGATGATGTGCGCGGCGTTGGCTGGTTTGCCTCCGACCGTTATCAGCCAGAAGGTAAAGTAGTGATTTACAGATTTGTTTTTGATAATGAAAAGAAAATCATACATTCCGATGACTTGGAAAATCTGATAAAATATGCGCAACTCAAACTTGCGCGAAAAGCAGAACGGATTGATTTATCTGATTTTCAGAACAATTCTCAAGAAAAAATGCAGAAAAACGCTGATTTTCGGTTTTTTATAAATGCACAAAAAACGTATCATTCCATTTCAGAATTTAAAAATAAAGATGCAGCGGATTTGTTTCAACAATTTGAAAATGAGAAAATTAACATTGAAAAAGCAAAAGAAAAACTTGAATCCTTGCGCAATGCTTATGCATTTGCCGATGCCGCCGAAAAGCAGATGCTTGCACCGCACATTATAGAACTTGAAGAAACTATTCCGCAACGCGAAAGTGCTTTGCCTCAAATGCAGCAAAACATCAGAACGTTGGAAAACAACACTCTGAATATCCATTAATTATAATTTAAAAATATTTTTATGAGATAAATTTCTCAATTTCGGTTTTAATTTCCGCTTTTATGAAATGTCACATGTTTTTTGCTCATAGACCAATTGTTGCATGCTGATTTTTTTATTTAACATTGTTAAAACCGCATCTTCAGAAATCTGTATAAGCATATCAATCAAATCGTTATCTATTCATATTATATTTTTTATTAAAAAAAAATAAAATTTTTGCAAAGATATTGTGTATTTATGAAAAAAGCATTATCTTTGCACCCGCAAATCAAAAAAAAATTTGAAAAGCAAAAATTCTTCCTTAGCTCAGTCGGTTAGAGCATCTGACTGTTAATCAGAGGGTCCTTGGTTCAAGTCCAAGAGGGAGAGCGAAAGTGTTAAAGTATTGATTATCACAGGCAATAAAGATTTTCAATGCTTTTTTTGTTTATATATGTTCATTTGGTAGTTGAAAAGCGTTGAAAAGAGCAAAAATTAATTAAAATTCTATGCAAAATTGCAGGTTATATTTAAATTTTATGCAAAAAAACGAATACTTAAAAATTATCAATTTATGTAAAAAAACAAAGGAATAAAAAGAAAAATCCGCAGAAATTAAAATCAATTACAATGACAAAATGATAAATCGCTGGCTTTATAATACGCTTACAGACAAGGAAATTGCGTGCCAAGTTCAATTGTCGGAACAGTTGAGCATTAGTCCGATACTTGCGCAATTGCTTGTGCAGCGCGGGGTAAGAACTTTTGACGAAGCGCGGCAGTTTTTCCGCCCAAGTTTGGAAGACCTGCACGACCCTTTCCTTATGGCTGATATGGACGCGGCTGTTGAGCGGCTTACGGCGGCTTTGCACAGCAACGAAAAAATTCTGATTTACGGCGATTATGATGTTGATGGAACTACTTCTGTTGCAATGGTTTATCGTTTTCTTACAAAATATTCCACACAAATCGGTTTCTACGTTCCCGACCGTTATAACGAGGGCTACGGAGTTTCGGCGCAGGGCGTTGAATATGCTGCTGAAAATGGTTACACGCTTATTATCGCGCTTGATTGCGGCATTAAGGCAAATTTACTGATTGAACATGCAAAACATCTTGGCGTTGATTTTATCGTTTGCGACCATCACACTCCCGACGACCAACTTCCGCCCGCTGCTGCTGTCCTCGACCCCAAGCGCATTGATTGTCTTTATCCATATAAGCATCTTTCGGGTTGCGGAGTTGGATTTAAACTTTTGCAGGCATTTTCTTTGAAAAATAATATTGCTTTTGCTGAACTTATTCCTCTTTTGGATTTGGTTGCTTTAAGCATTGCCTCCGATATTGTGCCGATTACGGGCGAAAACCGTATTTTGGCTTTCTTTGGTTTAAAACAAATAAATAACAGTCCTTCGGCGGGCGTTAAAGGGATTATTGATGTTTGCGGGCTGAATGAGCGCGAAATTACAGTTAGCGATATTGTTTTTAAAATAGGACCGCGCATAAATGCCACAGGACGCATAAAACTTGCATCGGAGGCGGTACAACTGCTTATTTCAAAAGAAAATTCGTTTGTAAAAGGCAAAAGTGAAATCCTTAACGAATACAACAACGACCGTAAGGAATTGGACAAAAACATTACAGACGAGGCAATTGCCTGGGTAAAATCAGACGAAAATTTGATGCAAAAAAAGTCAATTGTACTTTATAATCCCGATTGGCATAAGGGCGTGATTGGAATTGTGGCATCGCGGCTGACAGAAGAATTTTATCGTCCTTCGGTGGTAATGATGCTGTCGAACGGACTTGCATCGGGTTCGGCGCGTTCAATTCCCGGATTTGATTTATATAAGGCGATTGAAAGTTGCCGCGATTTGCTCGAAAACTTTGGCGGACATACTTACGCCGCCGGACTTTCGATGAAAATTGAAAATGTGCCGATTTTTATTGAACGTTTTGAAAAATATGTCGGCGAAAATATTACCGAAGAAATGTTGTCGCCTCAAATTGAAGTTGATGCCGAAATTGAATTTAAAGATATTACTCCAAAATTTTTCCGAATTTTAAAGCAGTTTGCTCCATTCGGACCTGATAATATGAAACCCGTTTTTGTTTCGCACAAAGTGTTTGATTACGGCACAAGCCGCCTTGTAGGCAAAGAACAGGAACATCTCAAACTCGAACTTATGGATTCCAGCAGCGAAAATGTAATGAACGGAATCGCTTTTCGCATGCACGAATTCAACGAGCCGTTGAAAGCGCTAAATCCGTTGGATATTTGCTACACACTCGAAGAAAATACCTTTAACGGCAATACCTCTATTCAATTAATGATAAAAGACATCAAATTGAGCAGGGAGTGAGAAAATGATAATAAATTTCTCTACAGCAGACGCAAATTCGAATGTTAGAGGTAATGTGCGAGAGTATAGTAGAGAAAGCAATATCAAGAGAAAATGAAATTTAAACATTAATGAGTTTTAAGAGAAAAGAACAAGAAATACCGAAAAGACTTGTAATAAAAAATTCAAAATTTGGGTTTTCTGATTTATTCTACCTTGGATTGTTTCTATTTCTTGTGTATATTGCTCTCCAAATTGAAGAACTTATTTTTTGCTTATAGCAATGGCAGGTTTTGTCGTCTTGACAATTTTACAGCGATTAAAAGACGGTACAGAACAAATAGTTATTGATGAAAACGGAATAACTTTGAAACATAACAATAACGAATTGATAAAATGGGAAAACATTAAATTTGCATACATAAAACAAACAGTTGTTGGTTCAGGAAAAAGTTCAAGAGTAATTGATTGGTTCTACATAGAAACCACAAGCGAGGAGTTTACAATAAAAATGAGTAATTTTAGTTATAAACCATCATTATTGACCGAATGTATCAATCATTATAGCGGACGAAAAATCGGACATATTTCAAATAAATTGAATCATAGGGTACTCGTAGCCTGTGTGAGTTATAAAAATGAATTTAGGTATTTATACGGATAATCATAAAATATTTTTAAGTATTCATCAAATCTATTGGTTTCATTAATTTGTTAGAGGAAATTCAAGCGATTATACATCAAATTTTGCCAATAAAATGTTGATTTCGGCTGATTGACCCAAATACCTGACGGCATATCGGAAATATAACTCGAAAAATTTACATTTTGGGCATCTAAAACAAATATTGAAAAATTTGTCTAATGTGCAAAAATGAGGCTGTTTTTTGCACATTTTGTCCACTTCGCCAATTTTTTTTTTTATAAAATTTAAAATAAAACAAAATTTAAATCTTCCTCACTACATCTTTTCCAAAACTTTTATTTACCAATTCCCTGTTTCGCGGGCGGTAAGTTCCTTCATTCATTTCACGCAAAGCGACGTTGCAAAATAGGCGAAACATTTTTGATTCCTGTGTTTCATCTTTATAAAACGTGTCCCAAGCGTAATTGTAAAGTTCCTGCAAACGTTCTGCACTCATATTTTTGGGCTGGAAAACAACCTGCCCTGCATTGTAATTATTCCAATCGAAATCAAAAATCCTGCCTTGACGCAAAAAATCGTCGTAACCTTTTGTATGCGGGAAGGGCGTCATTACGGTAAATTCCGCCAAATCAAGATTTATTTCGAGCAGAAAATCAATAAGGTGTTTAATATCGTCTTCTGTCTGATTATCAAGTCCTAAAAGAATTGTTCCTTCAACGCCTATTCCGTGTTCGTGGTAACGTTTTACGCGCTCTTTGATATAATCGGAAGTATCGTAAACCGCCTGATAGACGTACCACGCACCTGCCTGCGCCGCCAAATCAAGAATTTCGGGGTCGTCTTCAATCGTGTGGCTTATCCATTTCTTTTTGAACGGAATCATTTCTTTAAAAAGTTCTTTTTCCCAATCTTTGTTTTGTGCCAGCGAGTTATCAACCACAAAAAGACGGTTGTTTTCTATTGTCGCCAATTCTTCCACCACCTTGTCTATCGGGCGCGGACGAAATGCACGACCGCCCAAATAAGTTACCGCACAAGGATAACAACTGAAACGGCAACCGCGCGAGGCGTGAAACAAATCAACCATCTGCACACCTTTGTGATTGTACAAATCCCGCTTATACAAATCTCTGCGGGCTGCCCCAACACTTTCAATCGGCGGGTGTTGCAACATAAAATTATACACTTTTTTGAGTTCGCCGCGCCTAAAATCTTCTAACACGGCTTCCATTCTGCCTTCGGCTTCTCCCAGAAAAACAGAATCGGCGTGATTAACGGTATCTTCGGCGTGCAGCATTGTGGAAATGCCGCCGAAAATCACTTTTTTGCCTTTCTCGCGAAATTTGTCGGCTATTTCCCAACCGCGTTTTACCTGTGTGGAAAGCATCATCGATATGGCGACCAAATCGCAATCTTCCTGAAAATCAATTTCTTCTACATTTTCGTCAACAAAATTAACCTGTACATATTCGGGTAATGTCGCTGCGAAAACCACAGGTCCGTGAGGAGGAAGATTAAAAGTTGTCTGACCGGGAAGTTTTTGCCAACGAGGATAAATAAGGAGTAATTTCATCTTTCTTCTTTCTATTTTTGATATTTAATTATATATGTGTCTGTTAATATTATTTTTTATACTTTTGTTTTATTTTAAAACAATCATTTAAGTGAACTATTTGGTGGCGTGTAATAGGCATCATTATTAATCCTAATATATTTTTCTTTCCCCAAAAATCCAATAACCATATTGATTCAGGATTATCTATTACGCCTCCGTTTTGCTTTATTTTTTCAAGTTGTTCCTTTTCCGCTTTTCTTTTTATATCACTAAATTCAATAGTTTTAATTATTTTTTGTGTTGATTTTCCTACCTTAATCCTATATTCTTTTAATTCCTTTATGTTTATATTTTTATTAAATGATTCTATTTCAGAATATGTCATTGCGTTTCCTGTGTCTTTAATTTTTATATTCAATTTAGTTTGAATTTCTTTATTAAAAATTGTTTCTTTGTTTTCAATTATTATATTTGAAATAATGTCCTCAATCCGAGTTATATGCCAAATATTCCACAATATAGATGTTTCTTTATTTGAGATTATTCTGCAAGTATCATCTTTCATATTTTCCCATAAATTGTCATAAAATGTTTTGGTGTTTATTTTATATACTTTTTTATCGTGCAATAAACTATGCATTTCCAATAATAAAAATATTCCTTTTTCAAATGTTTTTTGATTCGGTAAAAGAATATTTAATTTTTTTTGTTTTTCGTTCCAGCCTTTTGATACGTTTATCATTATTTCCCTCCAAATAAAATCATATATTAAAAACATCATTTATACAATTCCGAATAAACATAAATTGTAAATCTTTGCTTTACAATGAATATATAATTTCGTGGCAAAATTAAATAAAAAAAACTGTAACTTCCCAATTTATTAGAAAAATGTTTAATTTCCTTCGCAATTTTTTCTTTACTTTTGTAAGTTTTTAGATAATAAAAAAATAATGAAAAAAAATACAGGCATTACCGAACTTGGAACAGAAAAAATAAGCGCTTTGCTGCTTCAATATGCCGTTCCTGCGATTATTGCAATGACCGCGGCGTCTTTGTATAATATTACCGACAGCATTTTTATCGGGCACGGAGTTGGTAAAGATGCGATTTCGGGGCTTGTGCCTACTTTCCCACTGATGAATTTGGCGGCGGCTTTTGGGGCAATGGTTGGCGTGGGCGCATCAACACTGCTTTCTATTCGCATGGGGCAAAAGGACTATGACTCGGCAAATAAAATTTTGGGTAATGTGGTAATGCTCAACTTAATAACAGGTGTAAGTTTTGCCATTATTTTCTACTTTGCGCTTGACCCCGTTTTGCTGTTCTTCGGTGCAAGCAAACAAACCTTGCCTTATTCACGCGATTTTATGCGTATTATTTTGCTCGGAAATGTTATAAGCCATATTTATTACGGATTGAACGCTGTTTTGCGAGCATCTGGGCAACCCGAAAAATCAATGTATGCAACTTTGATGACTGTTGGTATAAATCTGATTCTCAATCCTTTATTTATTTTTGGTTTTAAATGGGGAATTCGCGGAAGTGCGCTGGCAACAATTATTTCGCAATGCGTGATGCTTGTGTGGCAATACAGTTTATTTAATAAAAAAGACAGTCTTCTCAAATTTTCACTCGAAGGGCTGAGACTAAAAAAACGTATTGTAATTGATTCTGTATCAATAGGCTTATCGCCATTTTTGATGAATGCCGCCTCATGTATAATTGTGATTTTAATCACTCGTGGAATGCGCGATACCGGCGGCGACGATGCTGTTGGGGCGTATGGCATTGTCAATAGAATCGCGTTTTTGTTTGTTATGATTGTAATTGGTTTAAATCAGGGAATGCAGCCTATTGCAGGTTACAATTACGGTGCAAAAAAGTACGACCGCGTAATTATAATTTTCAAAAAAACAGTATTTTATGCCACAATAACTATGTGCGTGGGATTTTTGATGGCATACTTAGTGCCGCATAATATTGCCACGCTTTTCACACCAGATGCAAATCAGATTAATCTTATTACAGAGGGAATGCGAATTGTGTTCACGTTCTATCCTTTGGTTGGTTTTCAGATGGTTACCGCCAATTTTTTTCAAAGTATGGGAATGGTAAAAAAATCAATTTTTCTGTCAATCACGCGGCAAGTGCTGTTTTTGATACCGCTTTTAATATTTCTGCCTAAAATTTGGGGAACAAACGGCGTGTGGTGGTCAATGCCGATTTCAGATGCTGTTGCCTCTGTTGTTGCTGCGGGATTGCTCATTTCGCAGTTAAGAAAATTTAAAGCATTAGAAAATATTTGAATATAATTGTAAATCTATTTTATGCGCTTTGAATTATCTAAAATTTCATGTAATTTTGCCAACTGTTTTTTTACCTTGTATTAAATTAACAAAATCTTTAATTAAATAAATGAAACATTTTCCTGAATATACAGGACTGAATTTGTCTGATGTAAATAAAAAAATAAACGATTTTTGGGAAGAAAACGATGTTTTCCACCAAAGTATAGAACAGCGTGAGAATTCGCCTTCTTTTGTGTTTTACGAAGGTCCGCCTTCCGCCAACGGTATGCCGGGCATTCATCACGTGATGTCGCGCACGATTAAAGATATTTTTTGCCGTTACAAAACGATGCAGGGCTTTCAGGTAAAACGCAAAGCAGGCTGGGATACGCACGGTTTGCCGGTGGAATTGGGCGTGGAAAAATCGCTCGGCATCACGAAAGAAGACATCGGTAAAAAAATCAGCATCGACGAATATAACGCCGCCTGTCGCCACGAAGTGATGAAATATACCAAAGAATGGGAAACGCTCACGCGCCTGATGGGCTATTGGGTGGATATGGAAAATCCTTACATCACTTACGATAACAAATATATCGAAACACTTTGGTGGCTGCTTAAACAACTGTATAACAAAGGCTTATTATATAAAGGTTACACCATTCAACCCTATTCGCCTGCTGCTGGAACAGGGCTTTCGAGCCACGAATTAAATCAGCCCGGGTGCTATCGAGATGTGAAAGATACTACTTGTGTGGCGATGTTCAAATTAAAAGCCCCCCTAAATCCCCCCTCAAGGGGGGACTTGGCGAAAGTACAAAACTCAAACGAGGCATATTTAAACAAGTTATATAATACTGCAAATCCTGTTTCGTATGAATTGTTGAAAGAAAATGCGAAAAATCACAGAAAAAATCCGACTGAGGCAGAAAATTTTCTTTGGCAAAATTTAAACGGGAAACAACTTGATGATTATAAGTTTCGCAGGGAACACGTTATCGGTGATTTTATTGTTGATTTTGTTTGCCTTTCAAAACAACTGATTATTGAAGTTGATGGCGGTTATCATAATGAAGAAAATCAACAGGAGTTTGACAAAATGCGTTCTGAGTATTTGAATAGCAGAGGTTTTAGAGTAATTAGATTTACAAATGAAGAGGTTTTAAATGACATAGGAAAAACGCTCGAAACTATTAAACTCGCACTGCGCCAAAGTCCCCCAGAGGGGGATTTAGGGGGCTCATATCTCCTTGCTTGGACAACCACACCTTGGACATTACCCTCAAATACAGCACTTTGCGTGGGAGAAAAGATTGATTATGTGAAAGTTAAAACGCAAAACCCGTATTCAAAAGCAGATGTTTATTTGATTTTAGCAGAAACATTATTGAGTAGTGTTTTGGGTAAAAATGAATATGAAATTATTGAAAAATACAAAGGCGCAGATTTGGTCGGTTTGGAATATGAGCAATTGATTCCGTTTGTAAAACCTGACGGACAGGCATTTAAAGTAATCAGCGGCGATTTTGTAACGACCGAAGACGGTACGGGAATAGTGCACATTGCACCAACTTTCGGCGCAGACGACAATAAAGTTGCCAAAAATTTTGACATTGCACCGCTCTTGCTTACCGACAAAAACGGCAAGCAAGTGCCAATGGTTGATTTGACGGGAAAATTTTATAAAATAGAAGATTTAGACGCGGATTTTGTACGCACAAATGTCAATGTCGATTTATACAAAGAATGGGCAGGGCGTTTTGTGAAAAAAGAATACGAAGCCCCCCTGAATCCCCCCTCTGGGGGGACTTCTCCCTCCCTTGAGGGGAGGGCTGGGGAGGGGCTGGCTGATTTGAATGTAGATATTTGCGTGATGTTGAAACAGCAAAATTTGGTGTTCAAAATCGAAAAGCACGTGCACAATTACCCGCATTGTTGGCGTACCGACAAACCTGTATTGTACTATCCGTTAGACAGTTGGTTTATCCGCACCACCGCTTGCCGCGACGAAATGATTGCCCTCAACAACACCATCAACTGGAAACCGCAATCGACAGGCACAGGGCGTTTCGGCAAATGGCTCGAAAACCTCAACGATTGGAATTTATCGCGTTCACGCTATTGGGGAACGCCGTTGCCGATTTGGCGCACCGAAGACGGCACGGAAGAAATCTGTATCGGCT
>JGI20171J14444_1000392_pt1 | contig 12577 bp, 11 predicted proteins | sample TergutNc150P4_FD_14444 | JGI IMG/M metagenome (IMG submission 14444) | reverse complement strand
ATCTTTTTATTCATTGCAACTGTAAAAGTAATAATTTTTCCTGAATCTGATTTGGCGGCATGCCGCCAAATCAGATTGTTTTACTCATTAAAGTTGCATTTCTTAGTTGAAGTTAAGGGATTTTAGTTTTGCTGCTGTCTTAAAAGCACAAAAAACTTAACCGCAAGGTACGCAATGAGTTTACGCAAAGAACGCAAAGTGTTTAATTTCAAGAATATATTATTTGCGATCCTTGCGAAAAATCTTTGCGCCTTTGCGGTAAAAAAGACTTTTTATGCAGCCTCAATCCATTGAAAATCAATATTTTAAAATTATTTCACTGCGCTTGCAATGACATGAAAACAGGATTTTTAGAAGTCCCATTTTGTTCATTTACATTCAATTTGAAGTTTTTGGATATATAGGGGGACCCAATTTGAAATTAATCGGCATTGTAAAATACACTCGCACAGGCTCTCCGTTTTTCTTGCCCGGAATAAATTTCGGCAAACTTTTAACTACTCTTACCGCTTCCGCATCACAATATTTGTTGAAGCCGCGCAAAACAACAACATCATTTACTGTTCCATCTTTTTCTACCACAAAACGAATTGTAGTCTTTCCTTGAATGCCCTTTTCTGCGGCTTCTATCGGATAACGTATGATTTCGAAAATATATTTGTACAATGCTTCTCTTCCACCCGGAAATTTGGGCTCTTCATCATAAATATCTTCATTTTTATTTGGATTACCTTCGTTTGCTGTACTTTCAGGTTTCAATGGCGATAATTTAATACCTTCTGACTTCTCAATCTTTTTCTCTTCGTTGGGATTATCTTGAAGTTTGAAATTAATAGGTATTGTATAATACACCCGAACAGGTATTCCGTTTTGCTTGCCCGAAATAAACTTCGGCAAACTTTTAATTACTCTTACCGCTTCCGCATCGCAGCTTTTGTCAAAGCCGCGCAAAATTTCAACGTTATCTACCGTGCCGTCTTTTTCTACCACAAAACGAATTACTACCTTGCCTTGAATGCCATTTTCCATAGCTTCTTCTGGATAATACATATTTTCGGCAATATATTCATACAACGCTTTTGCTCCTCCCGGAAATTCGGGATTTTCTTCTACGCTTACAAAAATCTTTTCATCTTCATCAGGTTTTTCTTGAGGTTTAGAATTGAGATTTTGCGCATTTAGACTTACATTAATACCTGTCAAACAGGTAATTAACGGCACAAGCAAAGCATATTTCAGCATCGCCCGCGTCTTGCTTTCTGCTTTTTTTATCATAATTATACGTTTTTTAAAGAATGAAACATTAGAATTATTTATAATTGAAATTTGGTTAGTTTCAAATACAGAATACAACTTTATTTTGCAAAGATAGTAAAAAAAATTGTTCAGGTTAATAAAAATTTAATTTTACTATTACCTTATTCATTTGCACTCAATTATTGAATTTTGAAATCAATCGGTATTGTATAAGACACTCGCACAGGCTGTCCGTTTTGCTTGCCCGGAATCCATTTCGGCAAACTTTTAACTACTTTTACTGCTTCCATATCACAATTCTCCTCCAAGCCGCGCACAATCCAAACATTATTTACCGTGCCGTCTTTTTCTACAACACAATTAATCACAACTCTTCCTTGAATGCCCTTATCCTTTGCTTCTTTCGGATAATACAGATTTTCAGCAATATATTTGTACATCGCTTCTCTTCCACCCGGAAATTTGGGTTCTTCTTCTACGCTTTGATAAAGATCTTTCTTTTTATTGTAATTAAAATTAAACATCAACGGCAGTGTAACAGAAACTGCAATTGGTCGTCCGTCTTTCATTCCTGATTTCCATTTTGGCATCAATTTTATTATTCTTCTCGCCTCATCTATGTACCAATCTGAAATGTATTTATGTTTTGTTTCAATTCCATCAATATTTTTGATACTGCCGTCTTTTTCTACAGTAAATTTTACATAAAAAATTACTTGAAAATATCCGGTAGCATCTGGAGGATAGTCAATATTTTCACTGACAAATTTCATAAGCGCATCTGTTCCGCCCGGAAATTCAGGTAAAATATCTGGATTGCCATCAATTGCTGTAACATCAGATTTTAATGGCGGCAATTTAGTAAGTTTTATAATATGAACTTTTTGCCCATCAACAGTTTGATTTTTCAAAATTTCCATTTCATGTCTATCGCCAAGTGTGCGCGGCAATTTCAAGTATTCGCTTTCACTGTATTTTTTACCATCAAGATAATAAATTATCGGCGTATCATCACTTAAATGATATTGCAACGGAACTTTCACCGTGCAGGCAATCGGCTTGCCGTTTTTTATTGCAGATTTCCATTTGGGCATTGGATTCAATGATTCAATAATTGCCTGATAAAAGATATTATTGTCATTATCATTGTAATTGTCGCAATCTGAAATCACACCGCCGGAGAGGAAATCAAAACCTGCATATTGCAATTTTTTCACATTTCCTTTCTCATCAATGCTAACATCAACATAGATTCTGCCATTAGTTGCTGTATTGATAAAACAATCGGGAATTTTTACACCGTCTGTTTTTGTAAAGAAATTGTACATAGCACGCTCGCCGCCTTTAAATTGCGGAGCAACATCTACATTGTCGGAAACCGTCAGATTTTTACGCCAAGTATCAAAATCCCAAAGATCTGGATTATAACCAAATCTGAAATTGATATCTTGCGCATTTATACTTACATTAATACCTGTCAAACAGGCAATTAACGGCACAAGCAAAGCATATTTCAGCATCGCTTGTGTCTTGCTTTCTGCTTTTTTCATCATAATTATACGTTTTTTTAAAGATGAAACATTAAAATTATTTGTAATTGAAATTAGATTTTTCTGATAACTCAACTGTACAAGATTAAGTTGGTAATGTGCAGGTTCACAACCTGATAGTAACACCAAACGGTCGGTAAGAAATTCGAGATTAAGACTTATTTCACTTTGCAGCCGCCAAACAAGAGGATTAAACCATGCCACCACGCATAGCATTTCGCCAAGCATCACATCAACAGAATGCCATTGCTGCTTGTGTGTGCGCTCGTGCAACAATATTTCGGTAAATTCGCTTTCGGTGTAATTTTTATCGTTGATAATAATTGTTCCGAAAAATGAAAATGGCGTTTGTATCTGCTGTGAAATGCGAACTTGCTGCCCGAAAATTTCCCGCTTTTGTGATTTTTTTACAATGCGCAAAACGCTAAGTGTTTGAATTAAAATACGAAATAAACAATACAATACGCCTGTTATATAAACCGCAAGCAGCGCAAAAGACAAAATTTTGCTTATAGAAAATGATTTTTTTGCCGTAACAGGCGAAATATTTATACTGTCAAGCGAAATTGCATATAAATAGTTGGTTTCCTCCACATTAACATTAACATTAGCAGTGAGCAAACTGTAAAACTCTGTAAGCGGATAGAACAGCGAAAACACAACATATAAAAGCAATACAATCCGTTTCCAAAAAAAGAACGTATCTCGCTCAAATACAAAGCGATACAAAATATAAAATAAAATCACCGAAATATTTACCTTTAATAAATAAACAAAAAATTCCATAAAACTTTAAATTAGTGAATTAATAACTAAAATTTATTTTTCTATTATTTGTAAAATTTCTTTCAAATCGTCTTGCGACAATTTTTCTTCTTTGGCAAAAAACGTAACCATTTCTTTGTACGAATTTTGAAAATAATTAGACACAATGCTCGACACAAAATCGCGCTTATAACTGCTCTGGCGAATTTTTGGGCGATATTCGTAAGTATTTCCATAAAGTTTCGCCGAAACGTAACCCTTTGTTTCCAACTTTTTCATTGTTGTTGCAATGGTTGTATAAGGCGGTTTTTCTCTGCCATACATTTCTCTGAAATCTTTGACAAAGCCTTTTCCTGCCTGCCAAACATAGCGCATTAACTGTTCTTCCTGTGGAGTAAGTGGTTTCATATTAATAATTTATCTATTTTTAAATTCAGGTTTTGAAAATTATTTTTGAATTTTTTTTTCGCGCTGCAAAACTACGAACTTTCCGTATAACTTGCAAATTTTCCGTAGAAAAATCTACGGATTTAACGTAACTTTAACTTTCGTATATATTTTTTAAACATTCACTTTTGAAAAAATTACATAATTTTACTTGAATTTTGGATAAGAAATTTTATTTTTTATAAATGTCTAATCACCATTGATTGATGTATAGACTTATATAAACGTTCTTTGAAGAATTGATTTGAATTGATGTAATTTTGCTGTAAAAAGCAAAATTATTTGAATGAATTCTGTTGCAAGTTCAATCGAAGATACAAAGAAATATTTTTTCTATCTTTGCAAAATAAAGTTACATTTAGTACTTTAAACTACTTACAATTTTTTATATATAAAAATTTTGTTTATCTTTGCCGATATTTTATTAAAACGTCAATTTTTAAATGAGATGTAATTTTTATTATAATTTAGATAGTTTAATACAACATATAAATACTGATTCCTGCGAAATTTATTAAGAAAAGAGAAATAAAAAATGCTTGACTTATCTACAATAATCCTCACTTTCAACGAACAAATCCACATTGAACGTTGTATTGGCAATGCGGCAAAAATTTCAAAAGATATTTTTGTTGTCGATTCTTTTTCTACGGATAAAACAGTGGAAATTGCCAAACAGTTAGGCGCAAAAGTTTTTCAAAACAAATGGGAAAATAATCATGCCAAACAGTTTAATTGGGCGCTGGAAAATCTTCCTGTTACTACAAAATGGGTTTTGCGCCTCGATGCCGATGAATATCTTACGGACGAACTCGTTGAGGAAATACGGCAAAAACTGCCGAAATTAGAAGAAAATGTTACGGGGGTAATTTTGCACCGTGAGCAGGATTGTTTTGGCAAATGGGTACACCCACTTGAATTATTGCGTATTTTTCAATATAAAAAAGCGGTTTGCGAGCAACGATGGATGGATGAGCATATTCAGATTTTGGACGGCACAACAGTAAAATTTCAGCATACTTTCTATGACCACAATCTTAACTCTTTTGGTTGGTGGATAGAGAAACACAACGGCTATGCCATTCGCGAAGCGATTGATTTGCTTGATGTGGAATTAGGATTGTTGGAAACCGTGCAGCACAATATATCTCTACAAATTGGCGCAGAGGCAACAGCCAAGCGTACCAAAAAACTGAAATACGCTCGCTCGCCGTTGTTTTGGCGTTCATTCGGCTATTTTGTTTACCGATATATTTTAAAATTTGGCTTCCTAAAAGGTAAGCAGCAGTTTATTTGGGATTTCTTTCAGGGCTGGTGGTATCGCACGCTTGTGGATGTAAAAATTTACGAAATAAAACGCGCCTGCGGCAATGACAGAGAAAAGATTATTGAGTTTATAAAAGAAAAATATGGGATTGATGTGAAGGCAATACAATGAAATTCTCTATCATCACCACTTTGCAGGCAATTAATATTTTATTAGGTTTTGAAATTATATAAGGAATTGTTAAACAATAAATGAGTGTTATGCCATTAAAAACAGCCGACTTTAAACAATGGATTATTGATTTGAAGTTGCGTATTCGCCAAAGTCAGATAAAAGCAGCAATAAAAGTAAATGCTGAGATGTTGCGTTTGTATTGGGATTTGGGACGCGATATTGTTGTTCGCCAAATGGATTCATCGTGGGGTAGCGGCTTCTTTGAGCAATTAAGCAGAGAACTGAAGGCAGAATTTCCTGATATGAAGGGATTTTCAGAACGGAACTTGTTCAATATGAAACAGTTCTATCTGTTTTATAATCAAGATAATACAATTTCGCAACAAGTTGTTGCAGAATTAGACAATATAATTTCACAACAACTTGTTGCGAAAAAAAACAGTCAAATTCATCTGCACTTTACAGACGAATTTGAAAAACACCCTATTGCTCAAATTCCTTGGGGACACCACATACAGATTTTTACAAAATGTAAATCCGTAGAAGAAGCATTGTTTTATGTGCAAAAAACCATAAAAAATGGTTGGAGCAGGTCTATGTTGATGAATTTTATGGAAACGGATTTGTACAGCAGTCAGGCAAAGGCATTGAATAACTTCGATCGTTTGTTGCCTGATTTGCAAAGTGATTTGGCAAAAGAAGTTTTGAAAGACCCTTATAATTTTGACTTTCTCATGCTTACCGAAAATTATAAGGAAAAAGAATTGGAAGATGCACTGATTGCCAATATTACCAAATTTTTACTCGAACTCGGACATGGTTTTGCCTATCTTGGCAAGCAATATCCTATAAAAATCGGCAACAGAGAGCGAAATATTGATTTGCTTTTTTATCATTTGGATTTACGTTGCTATGTGGTTATTGAATTGAAAACCAAAGAGTTCGAACCAGAACATACTGGCAAACTCGGCTATTATATCGCTGCTGTAAATAATCAGATGAAAAAGGAAATTGATAATCCGACTGTTGGTTTACTGATTTGCAAAACAAAAAACAATATTGATGTTCAATACTCACTTGAGAGCATGAATCAGCCAATAGGTATTTCGCAATACACTTTGTCGAAATTAGTACCTGACAATTTTAAATCATCGCTGCCTTCAATAGAAGATATTGAACGGGAATTAAACAGCAAAACGTAATTTTTTAACAAAACAATGAAATTCTCTATCATCACCATAGTTTATAACAATGCAAATCATATTGAACAGTGTTTGCAGTCTGTTTGTAGTCAAGATTTTAATAATGTTGAATACATTGTTATTGACGGAGGTTCGAATGATGGAACACAGCAAATGGTTGAGAAATACAAATCCAAAATTTCGCTTTATATTTCGGAAAAAGACAATGGCTTGTATAATGCTCTCAATAAAGGAATTAAACGTGCAACAGGCGATGTAATCGGTATTTTACATTCTGATGATTTGTTTTTTTCTGAAAATACTTTATCAGAAGTTGCAAAAATTTTTGAAACATTTGATGCTGATTTGGTTTATGCAAACGGACAATATGTTGACAAACAAGACATTACAAAAGTAAAACGAATTTATCCTGCAAAATCGTTTAAAAAATATTATTTAAAGTTTGGCTGGATTCCGTTGCATACGACAATTTATGTAAAACGTAAAGTTTTTGAAAAATACGGACTTTACGATGAAAATTACTCAATAGCAAGCGATTATGAAATTTCATTGCGCTGGTTTTTGAACGATGAGATTAAAAAAGTGTTCTTCAACCAATGGGTTGTAAAAATGCGGCTCGGCGGGAAAAGCACTTCAATGAATTTGCAGAAGAAAAAATCTGCCGAAGATTTGGCGATTATTAAAAAATATGGTTTGCTTGGACGTTTAACGCTCTTTTGTAAAATTGCACAAAAAATTCCACAATATTTTTTGCCGAAGTTGAAAAAATATTAAAAATTGTTATTAAAATTATGAATAGGGAAATGTCGCTCTTACTCTGTCTTTTACGCGCTGCATTGTTGCAAATTCCGCCCGATACAACATTATTTGTTGATGTTGATGAAGATTTGTGGAAAAAAACAATGAATCTTGCAGCGCGGCACAGTGTTTTTGCATTAGCATTTGATGGTGCAATGTTACTGCCGAAAGAAGTGCAGCCTTCGCGAATGTTACAACTTTTGTGGATTGTACAGGTTGATAAAATTGAGAAAAAATACGCTTACAAATTGTCTGTTTTGCATCAAATGGAGAAACTTTTTGCTGAAAATAACATAAAAATGTTGGCTTTTAAAGGTTTTTCTTTAGCAAAATGCTATCCCATACCTGAACATCGCGAATTTGGCGATTTGGATATTTATCTTTTTGGAAAAACAAAACAGGGAAATCAGTTATTGCTCGAAAACGGCGCAAAGCAGGATAGTTGGTATTATAAACATATTTGCGTTATTTTTAAAAATGTAATGATTGAAAATCACGCTTTTTTTCTTAATATACACGATTCGAAAAAAGCCAAAGCCGCTGACAAAATTTTAAGAAAGATTATTGCCGATAGCGATGATGTTCAAATATGGGACGAGTTTCCAATTGAATTTCAGGCATTATTTTATATGTTTCACGCAATTCATCATTTTTCGTATGATGTATTTTCATTGAGATTAATTACCGATTTGGCTGCTTTTTGGAAAACAAATATTGATAAAATTGATATTGAAAATTACCGTCAAACTCTCAAATCGGTTGGCTTGCTAAAGCAGGCAGATGCGCTTACTTCGCTCACAGTCAATCTATTGCAAATTGACACAAAATATGTTCCGCCATTTGAGATTGACCGACAGTTTGAAGAAAAAATTTTATATTATATGTTTCATCATTATATTCCGCCAGAAAATGATAAGAGGGGAATATCGGCTTTAAAAGTAGAATGGGACAGGATTTTTTATCGTGCTAAAAGTTACGAATTGATTTATTCCCAAAAAACATATAAACTTTTTATTTTATCAATAATTTCTAATTTGAAAAACATATCTTTTTTTAGATTTTGTTTAAAATTCATTCAAAAATTTCATTATTGAACTTCAAATATTTAACACTGTTTTTTTCTAAATTTGAACATGCTCTAAATCCATAGTTCAATTTATTTTGCAAATTTCTATATTTTACACTAATTTTGCCGACTGTTAAGTCGGCAATTTTTGTTTTAATTTTTTATTAATGAAACTCCTAAAAACTTCATTGTGGGGATAACAGCAGGAAGCAATCCAGAAATTGAACAAAATTTTGCTTTCCATACAAAAATTTAAACAGACTTTTAATTTGTTGATTATTTAGTTCATAAAAATAAATCGTAAATAAAATATACTATGTATTCACAATTTCAACAACATTTACAGCGCGAACTTGCTGAAATTCAGCAGGCTGGGCTGTTCAAAAACGAAAGAATTATTGTTTCGCCACAAAACGCCGCTATCAAAGTTGATGGTGGGGGAGAAGTTATTAATTTTTGCGCCAATAATTATTTAGGGCTATCGGATAATTCTGAATTAATTGCCGCTGCAAAATCGGCTCTTGATAATCGCGGTTACGGTATGTCGTCAGTGCGGTTTATTTGCGGAACGCAGGATTTACACAAAAAACTTGAAGCGGCAATCGCACGCTTTTTCGGCACGGAAGATACGATTTTATACGCCGCATGTTTTGATGCTAATGGCGGCGTTTTTGAGCCGTTGCTTACCGAAGAAGACGCGATTATTTCCGATGTGCTTAATCACGCATCAATTATTGACGGTGTGCGGCTTTGCAAAGCGCAACGTTATCGCTATGCAAATGCGGATATGGCTGACCTCGAACAGCAATTGCAAATTGCGCAGGCACAGCGTTTTAGATTGATTGTAACCGATGGCGTTTTTTCAATGGACGGCAATGTTGCGCCTTTGGACAAAATTTTTGCTTTGGCTGAAAAATATAATGCAATGGTAATGGTTGACGAAAGTCATTCGGCAGGCGTTGTTGGGCAAACGGGGCACGGCGTAACCGAGCGTTACAATCTTCGAGGGAAAATAGAAATTATTACAGGAACTCTTGGAAAAGCGTTTGGCGGGGCTATTGGCGGATTTACAACAGGTAAAAAAGAAATTATTGATTTGTTGCGCCAACGCTCGCGTCCTTATTTGTTTTCAAATTCCATACCTCCGCTTGTGGCTGCTGCGGGGATTAAAGCCTTTGAATTGCTCGAAAATTCAAATTCTTTGCAGGATAAACTGCACGAAAATACGGAATTTTTTATAAAACAAATGAAATATGCAGGCTTTGATATAAAGCCAACAGAATCAGCAATTTGCGCGGTAATGCTTTACGATGCCGCTCTTTCACAAACTTTTGCAGCGCGGTTGATAAACGAAGGAATTTACGTTACAGGATTTTATTATCCTGTCGTTCCAAAAGGGCAGGCGCGTATCCGAGTACAGATTTCTGCAGCTCACAAGCGCGAACATTTGGAAAAATGTGTTGCTGCATTTGTAAAAGTAGGTAAAGAATTGGGAGTTATCTAATTATTTATGCAATTTCGTATATCTGAAATATTATAAAAAAGAAAACAGTAAAATTGTAAATGGTATAAATGCCTGAATTTCAAACATTAAATCAAGTAACAAACTCGCTGACCGACACTGTGTTGGTGGCGGTTGATACATTGAGGCAAACCGCGAGTTATAATTGGGATACTTTGCGTATTGCACCTGTTGTTCCACCTGTTCAAACAGGGTTTGAGGGCTTGCCGTTGACACATTCGATGTGCAATTCGCTATGGATTTTTGCTGGGTTATTGTTGCTTATGTTTTTGCCTATTTTGGTTTTTAATAAATCAAATTCTTTTCTAAAAGATTCATTTTCAATGATTTTCAAAGAAAAACGTCATCAGGTTTTTCGCAGTTTTCATACACTTTCTCCCGCTGCAATTGTGTTAATGAGCATTTTTTTTGTAATTTCATTGAGTTTGTATATCAGTAATTTTGTTTTTTCAGAAAAAACTGATTTTTCATACATCAAACTCGGCTGGATTCTTGGAATAACAACTGCATTTGTTTTGATTAAAGTGTTAATAAACAGTTTTTTAGCGTATGTATTTTTCGATAAGGCATCAGTACGGACAGTAAATGTTAATTATCTTAACATTTTATCTTTAAGCGGATTTTTAATTTTCCCTTTGTTGATTTTGAGAATTTATTCTGTTTCTGAATTATATTTTTATATCGATTTTGCAACTGCAATAATATTGTTAATCAGTATTTTACTTATAATTTTAAAATTTTTTATATTATTTTATTCAAAATTTATAGATTTATTCTATATTTTGTTGTACCTTTGCACACTTGAAATTTTACCGTTTTTTATTTTGTTTCGAGTGTATCAAATCATTGTATAACAGTGAATTAGGATAAAAAAATATGTCAGTTAAAGTAAAAAAAATACTGGTTTCTCAGCCGAAACCAACTACTGAAAAGTCGCCATATTTTGATATTAGTGAAAAATATGGAGTAAAAATAGATTTCCATCCATTTATAAAAGTTGAGCCTATTTCGGGCAAAGATTTTCGTTTGCAAAAAATTGACATTGCTGCCTTTACCGCAGTAATTTTCAATGCGCGGCACGGAGTTGACCATTTTTTTCGTATTGTTGAAGAAAACCGCATCAAACTTCCCCATGTAATGAAATATTTTTGCGTTTCGGAGTCGGTTGCTTTGTATTTGCAGCATTATATAACGTTTCGCAAACGAAAAGTGTTCTTTTCGCCAACGGGGAAACTCGCCGATTTGGTTACTGTTATGAAAAAACATCCTGACGACAAGTATTTGGCAATCACTTCTGATGTTCAAAATGAGGAACTTACATCTACGCTTGAAAAGGCACAAGTGGAACACGAAAAGGCAATTATGTATCGAACGGTAAGCAACGATTTTGATAAAAAGATAAAATTTGACTACGATATGTTGTTGTTTTTCAGCCCGGTAGGTATTGCATCTTTAAAACAGAATTTTCCTAAATTTGAACAGGGCGATATTCAGATTGGCTGTTTTGGTGCAACGACAGCGCAGGCAGTTAGAAATGCAGGTTTGCGGCTTGATTTGGAAGCGCCTTCAAAGGAATTTCCGTCAATGACCGCCGCTTTGGATAATTTTTTAAAAGAAATTACAAAAAGAGTCAGAAAATAAAATTTTGACAAACTCAATACTATTTGCCCTGTATGCTGATTTTGCTGCATACAGGGCGTTTTTTTGTGCGTAGTATATCAATATCGTAGTTATTAAAACTGTTACTGTTATTGTGATTTCCTGACATTGCAGAATTAATGAATGTTTGCTGCTTATCTGAAAACTCAATAACATCAAGCGGATTAAGGTCTAACTCGTCTATTAGAGTACCTAATTTTTGTATATCAAAAATTACTTACCCGTTTAAGCAATTGTGAAAAAAATATTAAAAGATTTACCCAATACATTGTTGGCAATTAGAGTAAATATAGAAAAAAGCAATATGCAGGATTATTACGATTTGCGTAGCGAACTTCAAAATAAATTTGCTAATTCAAAATTAGATGTTCATCCCGGAATTTTAAGAATTGACAACGAGGATGGAACTGCGTTGGCATGCAATGTTTTTAATGCCGATGAAATAAATGAATGGAATTTTGAAGAAAACAAAAAGTAATCAAAAAATAAAAATTTATACCCGTCGTTATGTAATTATAGTGCTTGTACTGCTACTTCTGTAAATGGGTATATTATAGGCAGCAAGGGCGAAATCTATAAATGTTGGAACGATGTAGGAAACCAAAAGCGGGTAATAGGCAATATTGCAGAAGACGATTTAACCAATCCTGCGCTTTTATACAGGTATATCGCTGGTTCAAAATGGTTTCACGACGAGGAATGTAAAAAATGCTTTTATTTGCCTATATGTTCAGGCAAATGCGCGTGGTATGTTTTGCGCAATAAATATGAAAACGGCAAATATAATGTTTGTCAATGTATGCAAAAAACGCCCGATATGCTCAATAAATGCCTTGAAGAGTATTATTATAATAAAAATGTTGTTGTTTG
>JGI20171J14444_1000380_pt1 | contig 12680 bp, 16 predicted proteins | sample TergutNc150P4_FD_14444 | JGI IMG/M metagenome (IMG submission 14444) | reverse complement strand
AATACTCACTAGACGGCTCATACACAGGTCCCCTAGATTTGCTTTACCTTTTGATGAAAAAGGAAGAAATGTCCTTTGAGAAAATTTCCATAGCCAAGATCACAGAACAATATTTGGAATACATACAGGATTTGGAAAATGTAGATTTATCTTATGCAGGGGAATTTTTGGCTCTCGCCAGCCGTTTAATGTATTTGAAGGCGAGGGAGCTTTTGCCAAAAAGCGAGCAAAGCCCAGAAGAGTTGCTGGATTTTGAACTTGAGCGCGAAGCCTTGTTGCTGCAAATGCAGGAATATCAAAAATTCAAAAGGGTTGCACTCGGTTTGCAAGAGATGGAAGAAAAGAATTTTGGCACTTATGGGCGCGGTCGCATGGAGAAAATAGCCAAGGATGCCCAGCTTGCAGATGCCAATATATGGCAGCTTTTCAAAGCATTTCACAAAACGTTGCAAGTACACTCATACAACAGCGTACATACAATAGAAGTGGATAATGTAACTACGGAAGATAGGGAGCAATATATAAACGAATATTTAGGAAAATGCGGCAGAGCTATGTTTGATGATTTGCTGGGCAGAGAACGGATGCCCATAATGGTTGCCGTAACTTTTTTTGCAATGCTGGAACAAACCAAGGCAGACAATGTTATCTTTAGGCAGAGCGAAACCAATGGTCCTCTTTGGCTTTACCGCAAAAAACAAAGCGAAGAATACAGGGAAGAATTAGCACAAGATAAAACTTACTATTCGCCAGATCCTGAGGTTTTGAACAGTTTGGCAGATTATTTGCAGGGGCGTTCTTCTAAGCAAGAGATGGAAGAGAGAAATTCCTTGGACTTTGTGCTAAAAAATGCAATGTCTTTGATTGGCAGCGGAATTAAAATAGAAGAAAACGATGTGCAATCCATGCTCGATGGGGTATATGTTAAGCCATAGATTTTTTCACGAACAAGCTCATATAGAAAAGCGTCACGAGTTAAAGCGGTATATTTTATTGCTCATTCTCAGTTTGCTCTCATTTTTAATTTACCGTTATGTTTGCCATAAACAGGAATACGAAGCCGACCGTTTGGCTGCCAAGAAATGCGGAAAATCCGCCGCTCTCGAAAGCCTTAAATTATTGAAAGCACAAGAGAATAAAGCCAATTTCTTGGCTAATTTTTTCTCTTTGCACCCTAAGACGGAGAGGCGGATTGGGAAAATTCGTTAAAATTTCGCCAAATCCTCATACTGTTTCCACCTAGAATCCACAAATGCTTGCAGTCTGTTTGCAAGGTCCTCTGCGGCGGCTGGGTTGGAAGCGGTTAGCATTTTATAGCGGTTTTCGGTGTAGATATAGTCTTTGACTGGCAGGCTTGGTGCTTTGGAATCCAAAACAAAGGGATTTTTGCCCTCGTCTATGTTTGCTGGAATGTAGCGAAGCAAGGGCCAGTAGCCGCTATCCACAGCCATTTTTTGCTGGTGGAGCATATAACGCATATCCTTTATGCCGTGCGAAATGCAAGGGGAGTAGGCGAGTATAAGCGAAGGTCCGTTGTGGGCTTCTGCCTCGCGGAATACCTTAATGGTGTGAACATCGTTTGCACCCATAGCAACCTTGCCAACATATACGTTTTTGTAGCTCATCGCAATCAAGCCAAGGTCTTTTTTGGGAGCGCGTTTACCGCTGGCGGCAAACTGCGCAACTGCCGCCAAATTGGTGCTTTTGCTCGCCTGACCGCCCGTGTTGGAATACACCTCGGTATCTAAAACCAGAATATTCACATTCTCGCCGCTGGCGAGAACATGGTCTAAGCCACCATAGCCAATATCATAAGCCCAGCCATCTCCGCCCATAATCCACACGCTCTTATGCACAAGATAATCGGCTAAGGCTAGGAGTTTTTTTGCTGCGGGGCTGCTTAATTTTTTCAAAATTCCCTTTAATTTTTCAACATTTGCTCTTTGAGCGGCAATGCCAGCTTCGTCAATTTGGCTTTGTTCTTTGAGAGTTTTTGCCAAATCTGCTGGAACTTCGGTCACAGAATCTAAAAGGTCTTCTGCATGTTTTGCGTGGTGGGTTATCGCAAGGCGAAGCCCAAGCCCAAATTCTGCATTGTCTTCAAATAGGGAATTAGTCCAAGCCGGACCTCTGCCTGCTTTGTTTTTTGCCCAAGGGGTAGTTGGCAAATTTCCGCCGTAAATGGAAGAACAGCCCGTTGCATTTGTTATCACCATTCTATCGCCAAATAGCTGAGATGCCAAACGGACATAAGGTGTTTCTCCGCAACCCGTGCAGGCACCGTTGAACTCAAAGAGAGGTTCTAGGAGCATCGCGTTTTTAATTAGTTTCGGGTCAACTTTTGTGCGGTCTGCTTCGGGCAAATCCACAAAGAAATCCCAAGCCTTTCCCTCTTTTTCCGCAATACTTGCCTGAGGTTGCATAGTCAAGGCTTTTGCACCTTTAAGACCAGAGCAGGCTTCTGTGCAAACTCCGCAACCCGTACAGTCATAAGGGCTAACCTGAATGGTATATTTAATGTTGCCGTCTAGCTGCTTAAAGTCTTTACTACCGTCCATAGTTTTAAATCCTTCTGGGGCATTTCCTAGGGCAGAGGCATCGTAGGCTTTTGTGCGAATAGCGGCGTGTGGGCAAACCATTGCGCACTTTCCGCACTTAATACAAGACTCGGTATTCCAAACAGGGATTTCCAAAGCCAAGTCTCGCTTTTCGTACTTGGATGTGGCGGTTGGGTATGTGCCGTCCACAGGCATTGCAGAAACTGGAAGCTCATCGCCGTAACCTTCAATAATCTTTGCGGTTACATAGTTTAGGAATTTGTCTTTTGTGCCTATCAAGGCTGGGCGGAATCCACTTTCTGAGCTAACGCTGCCGGGGATTTTTACCTCGCTTAAATGTGCAAGGGTGTGGTCAACAGCTTCCCAATTCTTTTTAACAACCTCTTCGCCTTTTTTCATATAGCTCTTTTTAATGGAATCTTTAATATGCTTAATTGCCTCATCTTTTGGCAAAATGCCCGAAATTGCAAAGAAACAGGTTTGCATAATGGTATTTATGCGCCTGCCCATTCCTGTGTCGTGGGCAACCTTGTAGCCATCTATAACATGAACTTTGAGTTTTTTGTCTATTATCTGCTTTTGAACTTCTTTTGGGAAGGAGTCCCAAGCAGTATCTGCACTATGTTGCGTGTTGAGCAAAAATACTGCGCCCGGTTTTGCATAGCGAAGCATATTTATTTGGTAAAGATGCGGGGTGTGGTGGCAAGCTATGAAATCTGCCTGATTTGGCTCAATTAAATAGGGTGCGTGGATAGGTTCGTCGCCAAAGCGCAAATGGCTGGTTGTGCCGCTGCCACTCTTTTTGGAGTCGTAAACAAAGTAGCCTTGTGTGTGTTTGTCTGTGTATTCGCCTATTATTTTTATGGAATTTTTGTTTGCGCCAACAGTGCCGTCTGCTCCTAGGCCATAGAACATAGTTTGGAACAACTTTTTCTCCAAACGGAAGTTTTCGTCTATTTCCAAGCTCGTGTTGCTAACATCGTCTTTTATGCCAACGGTGAAGTGTTTTATTGAATTTATGCTTGTCGCATTATCTATAACCGCCTTTACGCAAGCAGGAGTGAAATCTTTTGATGCCAAGCCATAGCGACCCCCTAAAACCTTTGGTGGCGTTTGGAATCTCCCTTCCATAACCGCCGAGGCAACGGCGGTTAAAACATCTTGGAACAAGGGTTCCCCAAGAGAACCAGGTTCTTTGCACCTATCCAGAACTGCTATATTTTTAAAGGACTTAGGAAGAGCTGCCATGAATTCTTTTGCAGGGAACGGTCTATAGAGATGGATATTTATCATTCCCACTTTTTGCCCTTTGCTTGCCAAAAGTTCAATTGTTTCGCGCACGGTGGCAGCAGCCGAACCCATTATAACGATAACCGTTTCTGCATCTGAGGCTCCAGTGTATTCCACAAGTTTGTATTGACGGCCTGTTGCTTTTGCGAATTTGTCCATATATTCTTGAACAATGCCGGGCACTGCGGCATAAAAGGGATTTACAGTCTCGCGCCCTTGGAAGTAAACATCTGCGTTTTGAGCTGTACCACGCAGAACGGGAGCGTCTGGGGTGAGTGCTCTTGCACGGTGAGCGGCAACAAGTTCATCGTCTATTAAATCTCTAATGGTTTCTATGGGCAGTTCCTCTATTTTCATTATTTCGTGGGAGGTGCGGAAGCCGTCAAAGAAGTGGATAAATGGTACGCGGGCTTTTAGAGTTGCGGCATGAGCCACTAGTGCTAGGTCGTGGGCTTCTTGAACGCTAGAACTGGCGAGCATTGCAAAGCCGGTTTGCCTGCAAGCCATAACGTCTGAGTGGTCGCCAAAAATGGAGAGACCTTGCATAGCAAGGGCACGGGCACTAACGTGGAATACTGTGGAAGTGAGTTCACCTGCTATTTTGAACATATTGGGAATCATAAGCAGCAAGCCCTGAGATGCCGTAAATGTTGTGGTTAGGGCACCGGCTTGCAATGAGCCGTGAACAGTGCCAGCGGCACCGCCCTCTGATTGCAGTTCTACAACTCTTGGTACTTGCCCCCAAATATTCTTATGCCCTTGAGCGCTCCAAGCATCACAGTGTTCTGCCATAGGTGTGGAAGGGGTTATTGGATAAATTGCAACAACTTCGCTTACTTTGTGTGCTACACTTGCGGTTGCCTCGTTGCCATCAACGGCAATCATCTTTTTAGACATAAAAAACTCCCAAGAAATAGATTGAGGAGTAATATAGTAAAAGATTAACCGTTATTTAACAATTATTTATCATTTTGCCGTCTCGCGTGTCGGTGAAGGTGCCTTTTTGCTGGGCAAAGAGAGCGGTGCAGAGGAGAAGGAGTATGGCGGTTTTGCTCATTTATTGTAAAATAGAATAAGCTAAATGGCTAATATAATTCAGATACAGCTTTTTCTAGTTTTCGTTTTATTTTAGAGAAAGTCAAATTCTTTTTGTTTAGCAATTTTACAGCTTTCCATGTACTTTCATCTATATCGTCAAAATAAATAATGCTTTTTATCACAAAAAATGGTTCCCTTTGAGAATATTTTTTTGAATAAAATTTTAACATTTGTTCCAAAGAAAATTTATCCAATAAAAAATAAACGTCTATGAAATCTTTTACCCTGCTGCCATTGCCTGCTATTGCATTGAGTTTCATCGCCGCTATGTCCGCCAAAGAAAACATTCTTATATTTTCTTCTTCCAAATAATTTTCCAAATACGGATAATTATGCCTAATAACATCAACTTTTATTCCGTTTATTACACAATTAACCGAATTCTTAGAAAGAGAAAGAATTTTTATTTCTTTAAATTTAGAAGTGAATATCTCAATTATAGAATTTTCATCAAATATTTCAGTTGTAAATAAATCTATATCTATTGATTTACGATGCCCCATTTGTAAAGCCAAAGCCGTTCCGCCTGCCAAATTAAAACTATTTAATTCAGGAATTTTTTCCAATTCGATTAAAAGTTCCAAAAGTTTTTTCGGGACTGCTTGTTTTTGCAGCATTTGAATTTACTCCTAGGAATTTTGAACACAAGGCTTAAATAGTTATGCGTTTTAGCATCTAAATACGGAATTTGAACTATTTCTTTTTTAATTTTCTCCAGCCCATAAAGTTTAATAAGTTCCGCAACATCAGACAAGGTTCCTTTTGAATAAACTCTTTCCATAACAAAACGGCAACTGGAATTAAAATCCAGCTTCGCGACATCCATATCCCAAAACAAATATGGCGAAAATCTATTCGTAAAACGTTTTTGCATAATAGAAATGTAGAAAAAATTAGCCTTGCGTTACGGGATAGCCGTCTCGCGTGTCGGTGAGGGTGCCTTTTTGCTAGGCAAAGAGGGTGGTGCAGAGGAGAAGGAGTGTGGTGAGTTTTGGCATTTTATACAAACGGATTTACAATTTTAAGCGTATTTTCCACTATTTGCCCATTCTGCATATCTTCGCTGTAAAGAATATTGCAGTTGGCTTCTAGAGCTGCGGCTATTATAATTCCGTCAAATATTTGGAAATCGTATCTGTTGATTAAATTTTGAGCTAATTTTATTGTGGATAAAGCTACTGGTTGAATAGAACATTTTTCCAACCATAAAGAACATAAATGTAATAATTCTTGTTTTTGCATTTTGAAGTTTCTTCTCATTACATTTATATACTCAGATATAACTTGCGATGATACAATAGGATTTTCTTTGAAAAAATCTCTAGCTATGAGCCTTTTATTTTCGTGGTCTAAGCTATGATTATAGATTAATATGTTGCTGTCTAATGCAATTCTATTCATAATTATTTGCATCGTTTCTGTTGAACTTGAAATTGCCAAATGAATACAGATGTTTATCAAAAATGTCGTTTATGTCATTAGAGTTTTGGCTGGCTGGTTGGCTGTAAAATGGATAAACTAAAACTTCTACCTCTGTTCCGTAATATTCGGCGGGAATGGAGATAGTGGAATTCTCTTTGCTTGGCACCATAACTTGTCTTAACATAAATACCTCTATGGAGGAATAATATAGAAAATTTTATTTGTCTTGCAAGCAGCGGACACTGAAAAAATCGTTCTCACCTTTGTAGAAAAAGCCAGCTTCCTCGTAGGTGTAGCTCATACTCCAGCAGTAGGCAGAGAGGTTCTTGCCTTCGTTGGAACCCCACCAATAGCCGTCGTAACCTACACTTAAGAAATAGTCACCAGGAAAGTAACCATCGATGAAATGCATACCATAAACATAGTAGCCACCCGGCAGGGCTGAAAAGCCGTACTTATCTTTGCCGTTGCCAGATTTTCCTTCGTAATCTTTCCAACCGCTAATAGCTTTAAGATACTTACCTGCTGTTTTCTTACCGCCAACAACTTTACTCAATACTTCCCATTCCAAGCTGTCTGGCAAGTGCCAGCCATTTGGACAAACAGTTTTAGCCGTTTTCCAATCATACAACCTTCCGTATTGTTCGCAGTAGGCTGTGCTGTCATTGTAACACTTACTCCCTTCCGCCGCATAATTCAAATTCTCCGCCATCCAAACCTGCTCGCCTATTTTTACGGTTTTATAGACTTTGCCGTCTCGCGTGTCGGTGAATGTGCCTTTTTGCTGGGCAAAGAGAGCGGTGCAGAGGAGAAGGAGTGTGGCGGTTTTGGGCATTTAAGTTTCTGATACGAATTTAATGCCCATTGCTTCCAATTGCGGTCTCTTTTCTCGTAAATGAGCGTGATATGCCTTCAAGTCGTAGTTAAACTCTTTGAGAATATCCTCCCTAATGCGATAAACTTCTTGCACGGGGTCTTCCAATTCCTTATACTCCATTTTGTGCCTCCTCTTTTTCAATTTCCATTACAGCATCAGGAGTATGCATCCTAGGCAGCCATAAATTATTCTTATAGTTAAATACCGTAACCTCATTAAAATAACGTTCTCCTAAATGAGTCATATTCCAACTTATAAGATAGTCCATTTTTTTAATTACACTGATTGCTAAATGAAAACAATCTGTTTTAGCCTTTTGCGGAATGTTTAAATATTTAAAATATTCTTCTGCAAGTTCTTCAACTTCCTTGCTTGTAGGCAGAAATGGAATGTCTTTAATCAATTCTAATCTTCTTTTCGCAGCGTCTTTATCGCCTTTTTCGCATTCTTCCCAAACATATTCGCTTATATACAAGTCGTATTTTTGGCGTTCATTTTCCCAAAAGAATTTAGTTATATCCTGTCGGTAGGTGTTTATAATATCCCTGCTTGACCTCGCGGTAATAACGCTAGGTATAGTAGTTTCTATGTAAACCTTTTTTTTAGGAAACTCCATAATAAGTAATATACAAAAAAATGTTTTCTTTGGGAAGAGATATGTCCAATGCAACAGATGATGAAAATGCCGAATTAGTTTTTGGTGGCAATACATATCCGCCAAACTGGGATGAACTTGGAAAAATAGCAGCAGACATAAAGAAAAGAATAATAAAAGCTCCTTATGTTGAAATTGAAAAAAAACTGGAAACTGAATATCAAAAAAAATTTGGAGAACCCATAAGCGAATTTGAACTTTCAATAGAGAGCGTGAAATTTGATACTTATGGAGTGACTTCGGTGTTAAGAACAAAAACGGGAGCAGAAGCGTCTTATTTTTTAGCAAGAAAGGACCACGAGACTATACATTTAGAACTCACCACAGAGGAGTTCTCACACCTCAATACTCAGAACGGCAATAGGCGCGATTGCAAAATTTGAACCTTGGGACAAAGAAACTTTGAAGCTGGAACTCAGCAACGAGGAATATCTAAATTTTATAGGAGCTTTATCCAAAATCCGCAGTAAATGGAATAAAAAATACGGCAAATGGGAAGGTCCCTATGAAATAAGATGGGCTCTTGAAACATATTCTTCGGATAAAGAAGGCATTGAGGCAGAATATAGATATGAAGGTTCTGATTTGCATTCAGCTAATTGGAATGAGTATAGAGCATTGATAGACAGTTTGGAAACTAGGATAAAAAAAGAAGGTAGGTGAGGGTGCCTTTTTGCTGGGCAAAGAGGGCAGTGCAGAGCAGGCGGAGTGTGGCGGTTTTAAATTGGCACGGTTTTTGCATATATAGAAAATGAGGTTACTATGCTTACAAAACTAGCCATTTTAGACAAAACAAGCATCCCTGTTGCGAGCAAAGGGTTGGATGCTTATGCCCATAGAGGCAGGGCTATTGCTAATAATATAGCCAATGTAAGCACCCCAGGCTACCGCCGCATAGAGGTATCTTTTGAAGACCAACTCCAAAGAGCCTTGGACAAACAGCTCAATTTAGCTGGGGAACGCACAAATGGAAATCATTTATTTTTAGGCCGTCCCGAACTTGAACACGTGAAAAGCGAAGGATATCGCGTGGACGACTATACAAATCCTGGCGAAATAAACAATGTGGATATAGATATAGAAATGGGAAAACTTGCAGAAAACGAAATTGCTTTTAATTTTGCAACCGCATTTATAAGAGACCGTAGCGGCGCAATAGGTGAGGCAATCAGAGGAAGCAGGGGAGGTGAATAGTTTATGGCAATGGTAGGTCTTTTCACAGGCTTGAATATAAGCGCAACGGGTTTAAGGGCGCAGCGTGTTAGGCAAAATGTTATTGCCTCAAACATAGCAAACGTAGAAACCACCCGCACCCCAAATGGCGGCCCTTACAAAAGGCAGCACGTGATTTTAGAGGCAGACCCTCTTGAATTTGACCAGTTCTTGGTAAAAGAACAAAACAAAATCAGAGGAACAAAAACCCAAGAAGGGCACATAAACATTCCACAACCGGAATGGCCAATATCTAGGGAACACATAGGCAGCGGCGTAAAAGTTCAAGAAATTAGAGCAGACGAAGGCCCAGACAAAATGGTATATAACCCAGACCATCCAGATGCGGATGAAAACGGCTATGTACACATGCCAAACGTCAATATAGTAGAAGAAATGGTGGATATGATAACGGCAACAAGAGCGTATGAGGCAAATACAACCGCATTCAACAGCACCAAAGCGATGTTGATGAAGGCATTGGATTTGGCAAATTGATTTGTATTGTAGGGGCAACCCTCGCGGTTGCTCTTCAAATGGAACAGGAACGTTAAAACAAGGAAGTTGATATGAAAGTAGATGTTCAAAAATTCATGGAATTGCGCAATAGCGCAATAGAACGCTCCGGGGCAACCCACGGCGGCATTAAAGTTTCTCCAAAAACTGCCGATAATAACGATTGGCGTTCTCTCTTGGAATCTAAAAGAAAGGAAATTGGGTTACAGCCTGCGGCTCCGGTTGCAAAAAACAATGCGGCAAGCAAACAGGCTAAGGTTGTGGCTACGGATTTTGACGGCACCATGGAAGAACGGGTAAGCGCTCTGCGTGAAAGGAGCTCAGAGGGCTTGCCCGTTCGCGAACGTGGGAATTTTATTGATGTAAGGGCTTAAAATCTTAAATATGGCATAATTTTTGCTATATTTATTAGAAGAAGGTAAATATGTATAGCGATATAAGAACACCAGTATCAAACTCCCAGCCGTTGAGCGACACCGTTCAGCCGCTTAATCCCGGCATTGACCCAAAACGCATGGGCCCCCAAAAGGCAGATGCACCTAAATTTGACGAAATGCTAAAGGGATTCCTAACAGACGTAAACCACATGCAAAACTACGCCGACGAGTCCATTCAAAAGATGGTAGCAGGCGAAATCAAGGATGTTCACCAAGTTATGCTTGCCGTTGGCGAGGCAAAGGTTGCTTTTAACCTAATGCTGGAAATCCGCAATAAAACCATGGATGCCTACAACGAGCTTATTAAAATGCGTGGTTAAAGCGCAACATTTATCCCACAGAAAAATCTAGCCTCATTATTGCCGCCAAAGGGAAAATCTTTGGCGTTTTTAGAGAGAGTTTGGAGCAAAACCGCATAAAGCGAGGTGTTCAGTTCGGGTATTTTCTGCTCAAGTTGGGCATTCCAAAACCACATATTAGGTTTGTTCCTATAAAGCCACTCGTGAACAATGGATAAATTTTGCAAAAAACGGTATTTTACAAATAATTTGGATGTGCTTTCCGCTGGTTTAATATCATAGAATATTTCCTCACGGTAATATTCAAAAAATTCCCTTGAATAAGCTGCCCCAGCTTCTGCCAAAGTAGATTTATAGGCTATTTCGCTATCAAAACCAATGGACTCAAAATCCTCTGTATAGTTTTGATATGCTTTCACCTTCATAGAAAGAGGCTTTGAATTGTAAGTCGTTTCACCATATATCTTTACGCCGTTTTGCTTTAGCAAAACCCCAAGCGTTAAATCTGTGGGATTGCTAATCTCGGTATTGTATTCCAGGCTATCGGCAAGAATAAAATCAGCAAGTTTCAACTCCTGATATTTTCTAGGGCTAAAAGATATAAATCCTTTGTTTGTAAGGAGTTGCAAAAAGCTGTAGTTAAAGTCTATCCAAGCTGTGACGTTTTCTTTGTCTTCTGTTCGGCTTGAGTATAAGCCTCCGCCTGTATTTTCGCCTTTGAGCCTAAAACCCATATTGTGGTTAATTTCTGAGGCTGAATCTTGAATTTGGAATTTCTCGGTGGAAAACTTCAATTCAATCTCCTTTTCCATAAAATAAAACTCGGCGTTTCCCTCCACCCTTGGGCTGATGCGAATGGGAATCCATTCCTGCTTATTCCAAGCCCAAAGATATTCAGAACCGGTTAAAACAGAGGCTTTCTTAAAAAAATTACCCTCGTTGTTATAGCCAAATCCGCCATAAATAGCCGAATATGCGGGCAAATTTTCGCCAAACCAAGAGAATTTTTGCGAATTGTCCATACGTTTTTTGCGAGTTTCAAAGGTTGCTTGGCTAAAATGGTCTATTTGGTTGAATTCCGAAATAGCATAAAATCCGCTGAGTGGGGGAGTTGCAAAGCCGCCGTAAAGCATAGGAACTCGGTTTGATTCTTCTCCCAAGGCATTCAATTCTTGCCAAAGCATATCTCCCAATTCGTTTCCAAAGTAAAACCAAAGGCTGCTCTCCCTTATTTCCCAATCCATAACTGGAACAAAACGGTTAAATACCCTCCGGTTTTTCCATTTATCCGGTCGCCAGGTTTCTTCTTCTGCAAGCAAGCCAAGTGTTCCTGGTTTTCTGCTATAGGTATAAGTTGGCATTGCTATTAGGTAGGTTCCTTGTTCGCTTGTAAAAGGAGTTAAGGCAGGTGTTTCCCCCTGAACTTGAGCAAAAGCAATGGAGCAAAAAAACGCTAAAATGAGAAAAGGCACTAGGGGGTAAGGTAGAATTTTACGCATTGACAATTTCTTTTTCTATATTTACACTTATAGCTATGAATTACGGTTATTCAAATAAGTTCAGGAATGTGCTGGCAACGGCCAGAAAAGAGGCTTTGGCAACTGGAAGCGATTATGTTGGCTCTGAGCATTTGCTTATGGCTATGCTTAGGGAAGGCGATGGGGTTGCGGTAGAGGCTCTTAAAAATATATCCGTGGATTTGGCAGCTCTCCACAGCAGAATAGCTAAGTCCATAACGGCAAACAGCAACGAAGTTTTGCAGCAAACCGCAAAGGGTACCGAGCAAGAGGTTGGGCTTCGCTTTAGCCCTCAGGCAAAAACTCTTTTGGAAAATACGCTTTTAGAGGCCAAGGCAATGGGTAGCCGCCAAGTTGGTACGGAACATTTGTTGCTTGCGGTTTTAAATCCAAAAAACGACCCTTTCCCCAAAGATATATTGAATGCAATGGGCATAAATTACGATAAAATTCACCAAGAAGTTCAAGACATAATGGAGGCAGATTCCGACTCACCAGAGGCTTCTGGAAATTTAGGCTCGCCCCAAGGCAAACAAAAGTCTAAAACGCCAATGCTGGATATGTGCAGCATAGACTTAACAGAAATGGCAAGGCAGGGCAAGCTAGACCCAATAATAGGCAGGCAAAAAGAGGTGGAGAGGCTAGTTCAAATCCTTTCTCGCAAAAAGAAAAACAATCCAGTATTGGTAGGGGAGCCAGGAGTTGGAAAAACAGCCGTTATAGAAGGCTTGGCACAGAAAATAGCAGCAAAAGAAGTTCCAGAGAATTTGGCAGATAAAAGGCTTGTTTCTTTTGATAT
>JGI20171J14444_1000377_pt1 | contig 12759 bp, 15 predicted proteins | sample TergutNc150P4_FD_14444 | JGI IMG/M metagenome (IMG submission 14444) | reverse complement strand
TATCCTTTTCTTTCTTTTCCTTCTTTCGTGACATGACCATTTTCTCTCCCTTGGTATTTCTACCATTTTATGGCCATTTACACAATTTTTAGGATAGGCTCAGTTACAGACCTGTTGAATCTGTCGAATTTCTATTTTCCTTAATAAAACATATAGCTTTTTGTTCAAAAAACGATAAAAAACATTAAAAATAACATTATTTTTACAATCTTTTTCATGTGAAATAATTAATTCGACAACTTCGTTATGTGCAGTTTGCCCTGTTTTTTATTTTAAATTTTCATAAGTTTATATGCTCTTTTTATTGCTTCAGATAAATACTCTGGTGCAGTAAATTCTTTTGAAACATCTATATTTTGTGCATCTATTTCCAACGCCAATGCTCCTTTGTAATTGATTTTTTTTAATTGTTCCATTATTTTTTTCCAATTTATCGTACCATTAAATGGAAGTAAATGCTGATCACATGTACCATCATTATCATGTAAATGCAATGCAATAAGTTTATCGCCATATTTTTTAAGACAGTCAATTTTTGGCGTAAAACAATTATTATGCCCACTGTCATAGCAGAATTTTAATTTATCAGATTTAATATTATCAAATAGAAAATCAAGATATTCAGGCTTTCTTAAATTTTCAAGGGCGATAATAACACCATTTTTTTCTGCTTTTTCTATAATCCGTTTAAACCTGTCAAGTCCTAATTGACCATAGGGCGGCGGATTATCTCCACTTGAAACATGCATGACAGCTACAGGAATTTCATATGTCTTACAGTCGTTAATATACGAAGAATATCTATTAAACATATCTTGTCCATCAAGTGAATCTTCCCATATTGTATTTATTCCAGTAAATGAAAAATGTGTGTTTTCAAGTTTTAAACCATTATTTCGGATAATTTCTGGTTCTTTTTCTTTTGATCCATTTATTTCTTTATATTCATCTCCCCACCAAGTCATAACCGACTGAAATCCAGCTTTTTTAATTAATTTTATTTTTTCATTAAATGGATACTTAAATCCAAACCATGTATAAATGCCTATATCCATATTTTCAATCACATTACTCTCCTGTATTTCTATAATATACTACATTTATATTTTAATCAATATATTCTCGAACAGTTTCAGGGCAAATTGCACATAACTATTTTTATGTGCAGTTGTGCCTTTTTTTATTTCACTTTTTTATATTTTTCTATTAATTCATTAATATTTTTTATGCCAAAATTTAATACTGCATCGTATACGTCCATACTATTATAACATGAACTGTACATTCCCTTTTGTATTAGGGATTTTTTAATTTCTATTATGTAATCCTGTAATTCTGTGTTTTTATTTATTTTGTTAGATATTTTATTACAATAATCCTTAGACTTTTCTATATCCAGTTTATCAATAAACCATAAATCTATATTCCATGTTTCTCCCAATATATTTGTTTCAAATCCAAAAAAATAACATTTTTTATTATCAACTATTGTTTCCTTTCCTTCAAACCATATTGGAAAATATTTATCTATTATAAATTTTGCTATTTCAATAATATTTTCCATATTAACTTTTTTATTTTCAATATCTATGTCTAAATCATTCCAAACCATTAAGTCCATTTTATAGCTTCCAATAATGTGGGATTTACCATATTTTTCTAGAAAATTAATAAGCCCATAATTGTATAATAATTTATCCGCATTTTTCTTTATCTCATTATTATCCATAACTTGCCTCCTATTACTTTAGTGTTTCGCGCCAGGCACAATTGCACATAACTACTTTTAGACGAAGTAATTTCATTTCTAAATCATTTGATTATAGATTTTAAACCCTAATTTTTTATACAATTCTTTTGCTTCATAATTTACTGCCCTTAAAGTAATTATTTTTACCTCTTCTTTGAAACTTTCAGAAATCGCATAAATACAAATATGTTTAGCAAAACCATTTTTACGATATTCCGGTTTAGTTGCTACAAACTCCAGTGATGCAATACCACAGTTATTCATAATTGTCGCAGTTGATACGAGAATATTATTATTAAAACATAAATAACAATCCATTAATTTATCACGGCATAAATTGTAATGAAATTCAGGGTGCATGTCAGGATATCCATTACTGAGAATATCATTTACATGATTTGCCCATAATCTAAATGATTCCTGATTATCAACTTTTTTTATAGATACATTTGACAATTCACTTTTACATATTTTGTCATCAGGAAGAATCGCCATATATAATTCTTCATCATCAATAGTACCAATTGTTTTCTCATTTCCATATAATATTTTATATAAGTCTTTAACTGTTTTTAGATTCCACCAAACAGGCATTTTTAGTAATTTTATTTCCTCAATAATATCTATTTTTTCCCTGTCATTAAGACCGTCAATTTTTACATCATAGACAAATGAAATGCCTTTTTCATTTTCTTTAGGAAAAATATAGCTATAATAATCTCTTTCAACACAATTCATGTGTTTAGCCTTTCCGAATAATGAAACGTAATAATTAGCTCCATCATTTACATATCCAATAATTTCCTTACCTGTCATTTTTGTTCCTCCACACTTATACTATTATTAAATAAATAGATCATCTATTCTACGAACAACACTATGAGTATATTCTGTAAAATATTTTAACCAAAAATTACTTGCTGTTGGATTAAAACTTTCAAAATCTACTCCTAACAATTGATTATTCTCATCTTTTAATTTCTTTATTATAAAATTAAGGATATTCTGAATAGTCCCTTTACCTCTATATTCCGGTAAACAATAAGCCCCATGAATATGCTTCATGTTTTTTACATCACCAATAAAATTTTCTCCTTCATCATGTACTCTTATATATGCAATAATATCCTCGCCATTTTTAGCGGCAAAATATCGATATTTTCCCTGAATTTGCCATTGGGCGAATTTATATTCATGACCATCTTCTATCTTATCCTGAAAATGACGTATAAATACAGGACTTTCTGCCAAATGTTCGTCAAGAAGAAGTCCCAATGGAAAAATTAAATGAAATTCATTGTGTTCTAATTCAGAAATATCATATTTGCATTCATAATCTATATTATCTATTACTTTCATTTCACGTATAGTATCTATACATCTTAAACCAAAGCCATATCTATACAATTGATTTTGAATAGAATTATTATGCGCATAAAATGTAATTGCATGGCTTGTTGCTTTTAAATTTACCCACTTTTTCGCCGCTTCTTGATACATTATTTGAAAAATATTTTTATATTCAGAATCTATTATTCCATTACCATGTATTGGAGACCATACCCCAATAGCATTAGTAGATCCAAATGCTTTCTTAAAAGGATCAAAACAGCATAAATAGCCAACCATTTTATTGTCATCAAATGCCGATACACCAAGCCCATTTTTCCCAAATACAGAAAAATCAGGGAATTCAACGAATTCCGGCAGTATAGGAACACTTTTTCGTTCTTTTTCATAAATGTCTTTTGCGATACTTAAAGCCTGTTCTATATGGCTTTCAGTAAAGTCTATTATCTTTAGCAATTTTTATTCTCCTTATTAATAACAATATATTACATTTGAATAATTAATATGGATGAATACCATAATAATCCAACCCCATTTTTTCTTCAATGTTAAACATTATATTCATATTTTGTACGCCAACTAAAGCGCCGCCTTTCCCAATACTGTCAAGAACACTGTAAACGACAATTCGATTCCTTTTTTCATCAATATCAAGTCCTATATGGCAGAAATTTGTCGCTGATACCGCAGAGACCCAAGGATAGGGCAAATAATTCCATGAAGCGTTTTCGTCTTTTGGAATATCTATAATTTTAATAAAATACTCGTCTTTATAAAAATATTTATACAAATCAAGGAGATTTTTACGGTTTAATGGTCTAACAGGAAAACAATGGTTTATGGTTAAAATCCCTCTTGAAATTGGAACATAGCATGAGGAAAAATTTATTGTTACTTTGTTTTTTGCAAGCAAAGATAATTCTTGTTCAATTTCATAGGAATGCCTATGATCTACAACATTATATGGCAAGAGTTATTATCTATTTCAGGGTGATGTAATGCTAAATCCAAGTCATCTCCTGCCCCAACAGTACCGGATAAACCATCTACAATTATTTTATCAAGATCAATAAATTCTTCAGATACTAATGGTGCAAGGGCGAGTATTGAAGATGAAGAATAACAACCGGGATTTGCTATAATACTTGCCTGTGCTATATCCTTTCTGTGAAGTTCACAAATTCCATAAATCGCTTCTTGGGATAAATTCCAATTTGTATGGTTCTTTTGATAAATTCTCTCCCATTCAGATTTATCTTTAAGTCTAAAATCAGCCCCAAAATCTATTATTTTAGTTCCCTCATTTAAAAAAGGTTGGCATACTTCTGTAGTAACTCCTGTTGGAAGCGCAAAAAAAACAACATCACAAGGTGTAACTTCCGAAGGTAAAACAAATTTGATACCTCTGCCATAGAAATTTTTATGATAATATTCTATTGGGGTATTGCTTCTGCTGGTAGCCCATTCAACAGAAACTTCAGGATGTTTTAATAATATCCTCAAGGCTTCGCTTCCCATATAACCGGAAGCCCCATAAATACCAACTTTTATCATAATGTACTTTCCCCTTTATTATTTTTTTTTACATCTACATATTTATTATTCCATAATTGACATTCAATGTATTTTATTTCATATTTTTTTGTTAAGTTTTCCAACATCAAATTAATATTTCCATTAAATCCATTTATTATTTCATACAATTCTTCTTTTAGAAATGGTTCTTTTAAATTATTTTTATTATATTCTGAGCAACTGTCTCCTATTGTAAAACTAATATGCTTTGTATCTATTTTTGAAAGAGGTATTATGAACGTTTTACCTTTATCATACCAATTAAAAAAGAAATCACTACCTTCAACAACAAAATACAATGGATTTTTTGTTTTAGGTTTACCGCCTGATTTTATAAACCAATCATACAAATATTTTTCGGTCTTTATTCTTCGTGGATAGTAATTTACAAAATCCTTAAATCTATAAAAAGATTCTCCATCGTTTTCTCCAATCTTTTTAGCCATTTCAAAAGCTTCATTTTCAGGAAGTTCGGTAATACTATTTAATGGTATACATTTAGAATGATAATAATGAACAATATTTACTTCACACATAGTTATTTACAAAATTACTTTCTAATTCTTTCAGATGAATATTAAGATTTTCTCTTAATTCTAACATCCACAATGGTTCATTATCCCATGTTTCCTCAAGAGTGTCTTTTAATCCTATATATTCACGTAAATTTTCAAAACGTCTGAATAATGGTAAATATTTAAATTCATCTTCATTAATTTGATATTCTTCCTTGTATCCATTTATGAATAATGTTTTTATTTCTTCAAATTTCTTTTGCGGTAATTCTTCCTGTAAATTATTAAGCGATATTTCTATATCCATTGCATACCAATGATATATACTGCTTCCAAAATCAATTACGGAGTATTTTTTTGTTTTTTTATCATAAAATACATTATCCAATTCATAATCTCCATGTATCAAACCGTAATTTGATTTATTTTGCGGCAGTTTTTGCAATAAACTCTTTACTTCTTCCAATTCTTTTGAGATTATTTTATTATTCACTAACTTTGTTTTTATGAAATTATCCATTTCTTCTATCATTTCAAAACAAGATTTTTTGGGTACGTTTCTATACTTACTTGAAAATTTATGAATTTTCCCAAGTTCTTTTCCATATCCTCTGATTAATTCATCAGTCCAGTCAATACCGTCACTATTAAAACCGTCCAGGCGATCTCCTTCTACTCTCCTAAAAGCGCATACAAGGTATTTTCCCCAAGGCGTATTTTTGTTTAACAGATAATTTCCTTGTTTTGACATAATAGGCTCAAGAACATTTAAACCATTTTCCAGTAAATATTGTATAAATTTTATTTCTTCATTCAATTCATTTTCAATTTTTGCTTCCCACGGAACAAAACGAAGGAAACATATTTCACCATTACATTTATAGGGATAAATCGCATTACCGGAAATACGGTAATAATCCATCATATCAAGAGCGTCTTTATCATATTCCCAATTTTCCAACAACATTATTGCCAAATCTCTATTGTCAAATAAATACTTTAATTTTAGCATTTTCGTGTTTTCTCCTGTTATATTAATATAATTTTATTCTAAAAATACATTCATCACCGCCGGAAAGTACAGTCCTTACAGGCTCTATCTGAATAGCATTTCCAAACAATGAACAAAACATTGGTTCAAAAAATACCGCCGCACATTTACAATATGATATGGGGATATTATCAGTAAAATGATTTACATATTTACAATGACACCGTTCTCCAATTAATGTTTTATTGGAAGGACAGCCGCTGCCGCAATCACAAGCGTATATTTTTGTTATGTAAATAGCGTTTTCCTTCGGTTCATAATAAATATCCCGTCCAATAACATTTTGACGTTTCATTTCAAGGACGAAATTTTCTACACCTTCAGTTTCCTTGAATATTTGATTTGCTTTTTCAATTTTTTCATTTTCGATATAGCATGGACAGCTCTTTTTATATATATTTTTCCAGTCGCAAGAAGCAACAATGCGTTTAAAACACTCTATAAATCCTAATTTTTTATATACATTTACACCGTCAGCTTCCGCACGTAATGAAATTGTCTTTATACCGTTGTTGCGTAAATCAATTAATGCTTTGTTAATTAATGCTGACGCAAAACCTTTACAACGATATTCTTTTAAGGTAGCTACCATTTCCAAAACTGATGTATCACCTTCTGTAATAGTTAAACATGTAGTTACAGGCTTACCTTTCAAAAGCCCAAGATAAAAATAAGTATTATCAGCTACCATTACGTCATTTAATTGCTCACATGTTATAAGTTCACACTCAAGAAGAGCTTTATTTATAATATTTAACCAATCTTCCAGTTGTTTCCTTTCAGTTACTCGTATAATTTCGAAGTCAGTATATTCCGTTTCTTTTGTTTCATAATTATCCAGATACAGTAACATACAAGGATCGTTATCATTTATAATAAAGCCTTTTGAAGATAAGATTTCCGCCAAGTTTTCAGGTTTAGTGTTTGGCATAATAAGCATTGAGTCAGGCAAGATACCGGCTTTAATAAAGGAAATCATCTGTTGAACACGAAATTCATGATTATTTTCAATGTTTACAGAAAAAATTCGTTCAAATCCTTTATCATTTTTAGTCTTTACATAACTTATGTCATCCAAAACAAGTTTTTCACCATGCATTTTTCCCCATGTAGTCCAAGATAGGTATATACCTTTAACAATTATATCTATTTCATTCTGCGATAACATATTTATCCTTTTTATTTATTACTTAAAACCGGAAGCCATATTTCTACTATGGAATCTGATTTATCACCGCCTTTAAATTTTTCGTTGTAACACTCTACAACAAATTTCTTTCCTTCAATTTGAAGTTGTGTATACTTAGTCTCATTTTCTAAGAGCCATTTATCCATATTTTTATTTTCGCTGTCATAACCTTTAACGACATAAACATCAAAAACAGCATAATCGGTTGCGGGAATAACAATTGTTGTATAACTGTCTAAATTATCTTTATTTAAAGTTAAAAATCCAACATGAATATCCATTCCCTGTGTTACTTTTTGTTCACCGTCATAAAATCGAATTTCATAACTATTTTCATCAGCTTTTGGAAACGGCTTTTTACTATAAAGCTCTTCAAAATCACTCCAGACTTTTCCGGTTTCAGTTCCATTTCCGGTTAATCCTATAATAGTAAGTTTATCCATTTTCACAATTTTTGGTTCCATTTTTTCCTCCAATTACTTTTTATAAGCTATTGCGTCAAGTTGAAATAAAAGTCCTTCTTGTCCGCCTACATGGGCAAATTCTGTCTGTATTGATTTCCTTGCGGGAAATTTCCCATTAAACCTTTCCTTAAATACCTTTTCCATTGTAGGTATGTTCCATACGTCCCTAAATAAGCAATCCAGTTTTACAACTGAATCCAATGTTAAGCCTATTGATTCAAGCCTTTTTTTTAAATGGTCAATTGCCCCATTTATTTGGTTTTCAATAGGTTGACCTATATTACCGACACAATAACTTATAAAAACGAAGTCTCCGGCTTCAACAATACCGGAATGTGCCCATTGCTCGTTTATGTCGTTTCTTTTTATACTTTCCATAGTTCTTTCCTTAAATGTTCATAAATTATACTGTATTCAAGATATGAATACATAACATTTTTAATCATTTTAACCTTTAATATAGATCATTTGGAGCTTCAACATTATTAAGTTGAACTACCGTTTCATTACAGCCCAATGCTTCATTTTGATCAATTAGTTTCCATGTTCCTGTTTCCGGCGAACCAAAACATACATATTGAGACAATGTAACAGGGTCAAAAATAATTGACCATAATGTACCCATCCCGCTTGTATAATATGGAAACGCAAGACCATCAGGATAACGTGTCGATAAAATAGCTTTTATATCATCAAGCGCAATATCTCTTTTGCCTTTTAACACTTCTTCCATTCTAGCTTGCCTGATTAGCGAATTCTTAACAGGTTTTATTTCATCACATGAATTGAGGGTAAAATGATTTGATGAACATAAGAAACCATACCCACTATCAATCTCGATGTTACGGCAAGATTTTTTTATTGGAGAAGCTTCAATGATTACGCCTGCGCCTGATTTATCAGACAATAAAAAATTACGATATTCAGCATATGGCATTTCCATAAACATTTCTTTTGCCTCATATACGGATGAACATTGTTCCAGCATAGCTCTAATTACCATTGGAAAGACAAAACCATTGCCTATTCTGCCTGTGTGATTAAGATCAACAGATGATGTTGAAACACATAAACCATGATTATTCATACCGTCAAAGCGACCAAAAATCTTACACCCAAATCCGGTATTATGATTTTTTCCGTTTGTCCGTGATGTTATAAGTATCGGGCGTTCATCATAATTATAATCATAGTTACGGGCATGATATATTTTTCTTTGCGCCTTGTCATCTCGCAATACAATGAAATGAGAACAACCACCGTTAAGATTTATGTAAGATGAATAAATGACCATATCCGAGTATGAAACACCAACAGCGTCTGAAAATCCTTTTATTTCTTCATTAATACCGGGAATATATTTTTCAAATAATGCCGATGTCTTTTCTACCATTTCTTTGGGCAGTGGCTGTCCGCCAAAAAGCGGCGTGGTTAAATCTTTGATAAGGTCTTTATCAGATTGTAGTTGGCTGCCGAGTTGAAAACCGACTTCATAAGAAGAACCGGCTGTAATACAGTGCCGGTATGTCATATTGTGCATAAATTTTTCTCCTTTTCATTATTGATACATTGAATATTCATAAAAGATACTGTTTTCAAAAATATGATGCAGAACATTTTTAATCATTTTTTAGTTTTTTGAATAATGCCGCAATACTTTTAAAGAGATTAAACTTTCGTTTTATTGTACGCTCGATAAAAGCGCCGTCATAAGTAAAATCATCTTTACCGCAAAAAGGGCATCTGACTTGTTCGATATTACACCTCTTTAAGCAGTTGTTACACTTTTTTGATTCTATGATTTCTGTTTCCATTTTTGTCTCCTTTTCGACATTTATATATTTGCGAAAAGGATATATAAATTTATTTATTGCTGCATAACATTTTTAATCAAAAGAGGGTGGTTCACTTTGCGGGTACGGTTGAGGTTTATGCGATTTTTTCCGTTACAGGAGTAAAACATTCAACTTGAAAGAAATTCCCGTTATATTTATTCCAATCTATTCTTTCAAAATATACTTTGTCAATGTACAGATTATACTTAAATTTTTCATCATTAACATATTTCCTGATTGTGTCGTACATTTTGTTGGCTGTTTCAACGTTAATTTCTTTATTTCGATGCTGTCCGATAAAACGAAAACGAGCGCACATTGACGTATCGAATGTTGTACCACTAAATCCGCTAGGAACGTCAGACAAATTTTGTACCTGAACTGAAGGTAAATATTCTGAATACTTTTTTTCATTGTTAATGTTGTAGTTAAGACCTATATAAACATCGGGATTTATTATCTTTTTAACATGGCGGCGTTCATTTAACCAAAAATGCGCTCCGATATTATAAATTGATTTTTGGGCGGTTTCAAACGGTAATTGGTGCGGCTTTCCTATTAAGTGAAATTTAGGAACTACTACAAATTCAGGACCAAATAAAACATTATCATCTAAATTATTATCAACAAGAAGATGTAAAGGCGGCTGAATTTTTACTATTTGCCTTGATTTGCGTAAATTGTCCGGCGATAAGCCGAATTCTCGCTTAAATGACCTGCTGTATGAATTCTCAAAACTAAAACCGTATTCAAGAGCAATATCAATTATGTTTTTATCCGTATGTAACAGATCGTTAAGACTTTCGGACAGCGTGCGGGAACGTATATAACCTGCTATGGGTCTATTAAACGCAAAATTAAATAACCTGCGTAAATGGATTTCTGAAAGGTTGTATCTTTTTGAAAGAGTAAAGGCGGTAATATTCTTTTTTAAGCTTTTTTCAATATCAAGCAAGATATTTTCAAGTAATGGATATGGTTTCATTAGCCTTTGGTTACCCTTTGTTTAGTATAGTATTTACTATACTAAAAACCATTTTTTTTATCAATAGGTACTTAAAAAGAAGGAAAAACAGCGTTTATATTGGGGTAAAATAGTAACAATTAACAAGCATAATTCTCACAAAATATATAACCTCTTTTACAAAAGAGAATTTCTTAAAACTCCCAAGTCTATTAAAATAGATTTTGATTATACTCTTTTGTCAATAAAAATTTATTAATAAACAATTGTTTCCTATATCTTCTTTTTTACAAAGGTAATAATTAGACAACCTCGTTTATTAGCAGTTTCCATCCAAAATTATTTTTTCATCAGTAGACTAAATATTAAATAAAATCCGCTTATAATAGTCAGTATCATTGCAATAAGAGATAAAATTTGCATTATTGGATGCCTAAATATTTGATTAAGAAATATATTCCAGTTAAATTTATCTGTTTTTATTTTATTCTTAATTAATTGATAAAATATTGAAGAAAACCAGTATACTTTACACATAGTTGACTTATGCATCTTCAAATAGTCCTTATTCTCAAATGCTTTTACTTCATCAGCTCCTGATAAAAAATCTCTGTGTATACCACCATTTAAGGTCATTAAATTATACATTTTAGGATCGTCAACACAATTTTTTCCATATTTATTGAGTATTAACTTTGATAAATTGTATTTATTTTCTTCACTTATTTTATATGCATCTTTACCTGTTAATACTTTATACCTATGTTCCAATGCCTCAAAACCATAATTAATATTTGACATATTCCAATGCAACCATATATAATCATATTGTGATTCAGCAAATTTAAAGAAATCCGATAACATTTCCTTTTCTATATCATTGTATTTATTTTCAATATCATTACGATCTATGTGTAAAATTTCAGCAGTATAATGGATTGAGAAACTTTTGAGTATATTACCATTATTAAATAATACTGCAATTGATGTAATCCTTGGTGAAAGTTCTTGATTTTTATCAGTAAAATTTTGACATGAATAATGAATAAATAGTATCTTACTCTTATTTTGAATCAAATGTTTCATCTTTTTATTATGCATAAGTACTCCCTTCTTTAGATTCTATCATGTATTAGTTTAAGTGTCAAGGAAAAAGCTATATTTGTATACTTTTTGTATGGGAAACGATATATTTTTTAAAATTGCGCATAACTGCTTATACTTTAATTTAATATATACCAAATCATCATTATAAAGATATTACACTATTGTTTTACTCCTTGCTCTTTAGTTCCCCCCTGCGCCCCTATAGGGATAAACAAGCAAGCGAAAAATCGACTTTTTCTGACATGAGATAAATTTGGTAATAACAAAAAATGGCTATTTTTGGAGCGCACGCTCCCCCTTGCCGAAAAAATGGCGCTTGGTCTTGTCAAATATGACAAATAATCATCAGGCTTGTCATAGGGTTTCAAGTTTCTTCCTATTATACTTTATCCTATTATTTTTATGACAATTATATCATAAAAAAAAGAAAGAAAGAAGAAATATAGATATATATAGGGAGTTGTCGGAATTTTGAATTAATTTGACATTTGACATAAATCATCAAGAAGCGGTTATCATCAATCAATGCCCCTGCACAATAGCCGCTGTTTCCAAGTTTTATTTGTGTATCAAGTTATGGCGGCTTTTGTGCAGGGGTTTCAGCGAATAAATGTTGTTGCGGTATCAATGCCCGCCGACCTGAAAGGTGGGCGGGTCTTTCGGAAAAATCAAAAGAGGGAGTTACACTCTTGCTCTTTACTTTTTTTTGAGAGCGATTGGGTTTGCCTCACCTGCCGAACCTGCCGCCATTCCGCTTGCGGTATGGCGGGGGGTTGGCGAATAAAATTTGCATTACGGAATTATCGGGAAAAATTTATCACTCACGTTAGCCGTGTGCGTATAACGCTTTGCTTTGTGTTTGACGAAAATCCGGGCGGGGCATACTACGCTTATCCGCGGCGGAACGTAGGGTTTTGGGTTTACCCAAACCGAACCCCCCATTAGAGCCCCCCTTCCCC
>JGI20171J14444_1000374_pt1 | contig 12811 bp, 10 predicted proteins | sample TergutNc150P4_FD_14444 | JGI IMG/M metagenome (IMG submission 14444) | reverse complement strand
CGGTTAAATTATTGGTTCCAATTCCAATTCTGGCAATCCAGTCTATACCTTCCGTGCTTGTAGCGGCGGGTTTTTGCCGCATAACGCTTGCCTGTTTTATTCCAAATTTTGCGGCTGCTACTTTGTTTTCTACGTTTGTCAAAGCTCTTTTAGAAATGGAAAAACCTTTTGCCCCTTCGTTAAAATTTACTGATACTTTGAACTTTTTTCGCAAATTCCACGAAGCTCCATTGGAATACACAAGAGGAATGTTAATTTTAACCCTCCATAAATTATCTTTGAGATAAGGTGTGCCAACTTGCAAAGAACGTGGATTTTGTTCTGCACCGCAGGGCTTGCCTTTCAAAGTTTCGCTTTTTATGTTTTCCAAACTGATGCTTGGCGGGAGTGAAGATGGTAATGCTATTATATAAGTTCTAAAAGGAATTCCTGAGGCTTTTTCGCTGCCGAAGTAATTTGCGTTTTCTAGCACACCCAAGCAAGGACCAGAACTTAAACCTGCAACATTATCTGCAAAAATAAACGCATTTGCAGCATCGCGCTGTATTTCAAGGGCAAAAAGGCTAATTGGAATGAAAAGGAGGTATTTCAACAACCTGAATATCATATTTTTGAAATATAGTAAATACAGTAGAAAATTTTTCTAAATTAATTTTACTATATTATACTGAACATTTGTTCAGGTATAATATGGAACTTTTACAAAAATTGGAAATTCTCGCTGGTGCGGCTAAGTATGATGTGTCTTGTTCCTCCAGTGGAGGCTCAAGAACAACGCAAAGAGGTGGTTTTGGGAACTCCTGCCCCGCAGGGGTGTGCCACTCCTTCACTGAAGATGGGCGGTGCATTTCGCTGCTTAAAATTTTGCTAACAAATGTGTGCCTTTACGATTGCGCATATTGCGCAAACCGCAAAAGCAACGATGTTCCAAGAGCAACATTCAAGGTAGAAGAAGTTGTGAAACTCACAATTGAATTTTACAAAAGAAATTATATAGAGGGCTTGTTTTTGAGTTCGGGAGTTATTAAAAATCCAGATTATACAATGGAGGCTTTGCTCAGAGTTGCAAAAAGTTTGCGTGAGGAACATAAATTTGGCGGCTACATTCACCTAAAAGCCATACCAGGCGCAAGCCAAGATTTAATAACCTTGGCTGGCTATTACGCAGACAGAATGAGTGTGAATATTGAAATTCCCTCCGAACCCTCTCTAAAAATGCTTGCCCCAGACAAAGACTTTGAATCCGTTTATTCACCTATGAACCGCCTGCGAACAAAAATTTTGGAGCACAAGGGAAACTTAAAACGGAGAGGATTGAAAAAATTTGTTCCTGCGGGGCAAAGCACTCAGATGATTGTTGGAGCAAGCCCCGAAAATGATTTAAACATAATAACCCTTGCCGCAAGTCTTTACAAAACGCAAGAATTGAAACGGGTTTATTATTCGGGCTATATTCCAGTAAATGAAGATGGGCGTTTGCCCGTTATTTCTGCACCGCCGCTGAAAAGAGAAAATCGCCTTTACCAAGCGGATTGGCTAATGCGTTTTTACGGTTTTAGCTACGATGAAATTTTGGATAAAAACAACCCTTGGTTAGACTTGGAATTTGACCCAAAAATGGCATGGGCTTTAAGGCATCCTGAATTTTTTCCCATAGATTTGGACTGTGCAAGCTACGAGGAAATTTTGCGCGTTCCGGGCGTGGGGGTGAAAAGTGCGAAATTCATTGTGCATAGCCGCAAATTCGGTAAAATTCGTTTGGAACATTTAAAGAAAATGGGCGTTGCGTTGAAAAGGGCAAAATTTTTTATCGCAAACCCAGATGTGCCAAACGGGTGGCAAAAATTATATCCTGAGCAAGTTAGGACACTCCTCTAATGACTCTCCTAACTGAACAATCCTTGGAAGGTTTTTTGAGTGCGGTATTTGAAGCATTCAGATTAAAACTATCCGTACAAAGAATTGTCGCAGAAGAAATTTACATTCCGCAAATGTTTGAGGATACTCATTCAATTACAACAAATCCAGAAAACGCCGCAAGAGTGTGGAAAGGCATTCAAAAAAATGCAGGCAAAAACACCGCATTTATGGTGCAAGCGGCTTATCTTTCTGAACTTCCAGAAATGGAAATTTCACTTTGGAAATATGTAAAGGGAATTTTCACAAATCCAGAACAAGCGCAAAATACACTTGAACCGAACACATTCACGGTTTTTCAAACTGCGAACAAGGTTAGAAAAGAAGCGCACGATATGAAAGGATTTGTGCGTTTTCAAAAAGCGGAAAATGATTTGATGGTAGCGGTGATTGAACCAACCTATAATATTGTGAATTTGCTCGCAGAGCATTTTGCAAACAGATTCCCGAATATGCAATGGATGATTGTGGATGTTAAAAGATGGCTTGGTATTCATTATGATTGCAGAGATGTTTATGAAATCTGCGGCAATGCTGCGGAGGTTCCCAAAATAGATGATGAATTTTCTGCTCTTTGGAAAGGTTATTATAAATCTGCCAATATAAAAGAACGGAAAAATCCAAGGCTCCAAAGGCGATGTTTGCCCGTTAAATACTGGAAGCATTTAACGGAGATGGGGGGATAGAAATTGGTTTCATTTGTTATAAATATAGAAAAAATTTTTCGCTATTTTCTCTTGCCACTCTTTTATATTCTCATTCACATCAATACAAATTAAATCACAAGTTCTTTTTCTTGAATCTTTTAGAATTTCTTCAATTCCTTTAAATTTTCCATTTTTCTTATCTTCACTGCTATTGCTAGCAGGATATACAAGAGCAACTTTTGGGGCATCAAAATACAAACTATAAACAAATACCTGTTTTAAATCGCTATCACTTATGTTCTCCGCGTTATCATCTAAAATTTTCCATTTTGTATCTAGAACCCAGAATTCTTTGTCTTTTTTTATTACTATATCTGGTTTAATTGTTTTTGATTTTGACTCGCATTCCCAAAAAAGTTTGGAGACTTGCTCGTTAATCTCGTAGCCATCATTCCCTAAATATTTTTTCAAGCTTTTATAAACAAATTTTTCCCATAATTTATTCATATCAAACATTAATGCTAAAACAGAATTTGAACCGCCACTAAGGTCGGGGTGGTACTTTAGCAAAAGTAATTTAGCTATGTTTATTGCGTTTCTATAAGCTTCTGTTTTTCTAGAATAAGTTATTCTGTTGAATGTGTCTTCTGTTACTTTTATATCTGGCATTTCAGGAAAATTCAAAAGTAAAGCATAAATTTTACTTTGTAAAACTACGTTTGTGTTTATTTTTTGTAAAAGTTTTAATGCTTTATATAATAATTTATGCAATATATGTTCTTTGTCGTAAGTAGTATAATTGACAAAAAATTTTTCTTTATGAATTAGATTTTTCTGTATGTGTTTTGAAAATAAAATTTTACCTTTTAATGTGTTCAAATTATTTTCTATTTTTCTGTATTGCTTGCTCAATCCTGTATGCAATAAATATTCAACTTCTTTAATGAATATTTCGAAATATAGCTCTAGAATTGAATTCGGTTTTATTTTCAATGAACTTTGAGTTGGAGCTTTCACATCAAAATAATCAACTGCACGAAGCATTCCAATTAAAATGTCTCTCCATTTATTTTCGTCATTGTTTTTATCTGCTTTGGGTAAAATTTCAATTATAGTTTTTCCAACTTGAATAACTCCTACATAGCTGTTGAATTTTATTCCCTTATGAATTAGAGAATAATATGGAAAATCTTTTTTATCACCTCTAAAAATTTCTAGAGCGTTTCGTAATTTCGAATCATCTATTTTTAAAGATTGATGTTCAAATACGGTTATTATATTATTCATAAATAGACTTAAAATTATCAGATTTTCTTAATCTATAAACATCTTTATCTTCCATATCGTACTCAAAATTTGCAAACTTGGTTTCTGGTATTTTTTCTACAAATTCTTTACCAAGTACCAAACCGATTTTCCCATAGTCGCCAAAAAAGTATTCTTGTAAAAGAGGAATAATTTTGTCTTTGAATACTTGTTTTAAATCTTCCAAATCTTCTACTTCCAAAAAATAACTATGTCCTATTTGATGTTCTCTATCTAGGAGTTTTTCTATTCTTTCATTGACGGTTTTTAAAAGCCGTTGTAAATCTATACCTTGCATATCAGATTTCAACAATTCTGGTTTAGGCATTATTTCTTCGAAACTAAATCTACGTCTTAATGCGGTATCTAAAGCTTCTACGCTTCTGTCTGCGGTATTCATTGTGCCTATTATATATATATTATCTGGAACTCCAAATTTTCCTTCGTCATCTTTACTATATGGCAAAGTAACTATTAATTCTTCATTTCTACCAAGCCGTTTATCTTCTTCTATTAATGTTATCAATTCACCGAAAATCTGAGAAACATCGCCCCTATTTATTTCATCTATGATGAGGATATAATTATTTTCTGGATCTACTTTAGCCCTTGCACATATTTTTCTGAATATACCAGGTTTTATTTCGTAACTAATTTTTGAATCCTCATCTTGATTTTCACTTAATTTTGGTTTTATTCCTTCTATAAAATCTTCATAACTCATACTTTGATGAAATGTTATGAAAACTATTTGTTCTTTTTTTGCCAAGTTATTAAACTTGTTTTTTAATTCTACTCTTTTTTTCCCTTTAATAAAATCTTTTCCACAGATTATCTCAAGAGCTTTGTTCACTGTGTTATAGGTTTTACCTGTACCAGAAGGTCCGTAAAATATTTGATTTAGGGGAAAGGCACCCCCCTTGGGGGACGTAGAAATTTCTCCATTATAAAAATGAAATTGTAACAACTTACGCATTAATGATCCTAATGATGGTATACCTCCTACATTATGTCCAGCCTTAGGTTTATCTGGCTTGCTTCTTTTTTTATTTTGCAAATTTTGATATCTTTTATTTAATTCCATAAATTCTTTATTATTCTTTAGCGACTTGCCATTTATTATTTCTAATATTTTATTTTCAGATAAATTTGTTATTTTTTGAAAAATTTCCCTATAATCTTTCGAATTATATTCAAAAAAATTATCTTTTAAATAACTATACTTTTTTTTATCTAAAAATTTCAAATCTTTTCCCATTTCTAAAAAATATTGTGGATACCAAAAAGCTGTAGCACCTACTCGTACTCGCCCATTTTTTTTGGCTTCTTCATCTATTTTACCCAGATATTGTTCAAATTCTTTTTTAATAACACTTGCTTGAGCTTCACCTTGAAACATTCCTATTTCTGATTCCATAAGTTTCTCCATATTTACAAATTTGTTAGAAATATAGAAAAACTTTAAAATAAATTTATATATTACAATTCAATATGAACGGATTAGCAATACTTATCATTTCCGCAGTGGTTTTGTCTCTTGCTTATGTAATTTACGGACGCTACCTTGCAAAGAAATGGGGAATTGAGCCAAATAAAAAAACTCCTGCACATGAGCTGGAAGACGGTATGGATTATGTGCCTACTGAACCCAGTGTGGTTTTTGGTCACCAGTTTGCCTCAATTGCAGGAGCTGGTCCCATCAATGGTCCTATTTTGGCGGCGATGTTCGGGTGGCTGCCGGTGTTGCTTTGGATTCTCATTGGGGGAGTATTTTTTGGTGCGGTTCAGGATTTTGCTTCTCTTTACGCCTCGGTTAAGAATAAGGGAAAAACAATCGGCTTTATTATAGAGACTTATATCGGCAGAACGGGCAAACGGCTGTTTCTCATTTTTGTATGGCTTTTCTCAATTTTGGTTATTGCGGCTTTCGCCGATATTGTATCGGGAACTTTCGGCGGGTTTTCCAAAGCAACAACCGGCGATGCTATTGAAATTCAGGCTAACGCTTCGGTGGCTACCACATCCATCCTATTCATCTTTGCGGCAATAGGGCTTGGTTTTTTTGCAAGGCGAACTAAACCCAAAGCACTTGCGAGCGGAATAATTGCCTGCACCATTTTAATACTTTGCATTGCTATAGGTCTCTCTTTTCCAATATATATTGACAAAAGCATTTGGCTATATATAGTGTTCATCTATATCTTTTTTGCATCCATTACTCCTGTGTGGGCACTCCTGCAACCCAGAGATTATCTCAATTCCTTTTTGCTTGTGGCTATGATTGGAGCTGCCTTTATAGGCATAGTTGTTGCCGCTCCTCCCATCAACATTCCAGCTTTTACGAGCTTTAAAGTAGGCAATAGTTATATGTTCCCCATTCTCTTTGTAACGGTAGCTTGTGGAGCGGTTTCTGGTTTCCATAGCCTTGTTGCATCGGGCACATCAAGCAAGCAAATTTCCAACGAAAAACACATATTGCCTATTGGATTCGGTGCAATGCTGGTAGAAAGTTTTTTGGCGGTCATAGCTCTCATAACCGTTGGAGCAATAACTGTGGGCGGTAAACTCCCGCAGGGAATTGTGACTCCTCCTCAGGTTTTCGCCTCCGCAGTTGCAGGTTTTTTGGTAAAGGCTGGGTTGCCAGAAAATATCACATTCACATTAATCACGCTTTCTATAAGCGCATTTGCCCTTACTTCTTTAGACTCGGTAGCCAGAGTTGGCAGGATTGCTTTTCAGGAATTTTTTACCGAAGCTCAAAATGAAGGAAAGAAAGCATCGCGTGTAGAGAAATTTTTTTGCAATAAATACGTGGCAACTATCTGTACGCTTTTAGTTGGCTATCTTCTTGCCATTCTAGGCTACGCTGCCATCTGGCCTCTCTTTGGTTCCGCCAACCAGCTTCTCGCGGCTTTGGCTCTCATTTCCTGCTCGGTATTTCTCAAAAAAACAAAACGCCAAGGAGCTATGCTTTACGCTCCCATGTTCATTATGCTTGCTGTAACATTTACAGCTCTGGTTCTTACCATTCAGTCAAAAGGAGGCAAGCTCTTTGACGGTACATTCAGCTTTGAGCAGGATTTTTTGCAGCTTATTTTTGCCTTGTTGCTTCTTTGCCTCGGCACTGTGGTTGCGGTTCAGGGAGTTGGTAAATTGAGAGGAGAGACTACGTGATAAGTTTTCACATTTTATATATTCACAATATGAATGATATTCAACACGACCTAAATTTGATGTAAACCTTTGAAGAGGCATATTCAGATTTTTTAAATTCTGAGGTATATAAGAGTTTGCAGAATACGAGTACTCTTATGTGGTTTGAAAATGCGGAGTTTATAGTTGGGGAATATTATTTACGTAGCATTGAAACTATTAGAATATACCGATGATTGAAAAAAATTTCTATCTTTAGAAGTTAGAATATGAAAAGAATTATTATATTAGCATTATTAATTTTGATTGGCTGTGCTGGCAACAAACCTGTGGTTGTTCAAACGATTGCAGATGATGTGAAGTGCGACAGTGTGGTGAATCCCGTTGCTTTGTTAAAGCAAAATAATTTGGAATTGCAAAATGAATTACAAAAAAAGAGCCATTCGCTAAATGATATAGAGAGAATCAAATATTTGAGCAGTGGTCTTTTTGATTTCCCGAAAATTGCCGAGCGTAGTTTGCCAAAAAAAACTTTAGATACTATTTCTGAGGAACTCAAAACAGAGTTTGCCGAGGAATTTCAAAGGATGGTAGAGAATAGCAGTATAAATAAGTTTATAACTCTGTTCACTCCACCTGACTCAATGATTTACGACGAGCCTAAATACGAAAAAGATAGTGCAAAGGTTGATATTTCCATACATTCGTGGAGCAATGGGAAAGACATGCTTATGGTTTATAAAATGGATAAAGCCTGCAATTCCTGGCGCGTTTGGGATTTGGTTATAGATAGTCTTTCCACCACTCGCAACTACAAAGACCAATTCAACACTATTTTAGAAACAAAATCCTTTGAAGAATTGATTAAAGTAATAAAAAATAAAGCAGATGAATCCTATATTGAATATTTAAAAAAAGTGATTGAACTAAGACCTGACTATGTAGATGCATATTATAATTTAGGTAGTGCCTATTACGGCATAGACAATAATAAATTAATAGAATATTATAAAAAAGGTGCAGAATTAGAGCCTGATTCGGTAGATGGATATTATGTTCTGGGTTTTGCTTATTCCTTTTTCTTGCAAGAATATGATATAGCAATTGATTATCTTAAAAAAGCGGCTGAATTAAAGCCGGATTCCATAGATACGTATTTTACTCTTGGAGATATTTATTATGCCAAAGGTGATTATGACAATGCTATTGAATATTGGAAAAAACGGATTGAGGCAAGACCTGATTATGCTATAGTATATTATCGCCTAGGAATTGTTTATAACGACAAACACGAATATGTTAAAGCCATTGAGAATTTTGAAAAGGCTATTAAATTAAAACTTGATGGGTATTTATTAGATATTACGTACGAATATATGGGAAATATTTATTTTAAAAAACAAGATTTTGATAAAGCTATTAAATATTATAAAAAATCTATTGAGCTAAAACCCGATTATAAAACATATTACTCTATTGGGGATGCTTATCGCTTTGCCGCCAAACCTAATTTTGATAAAGCTATTGAAAATTTTAAAAAATCTATTGAATTAAAACCAAATTACGCAGAAGCATATTATTCTATTGGAAGAATATATACATATTATGAGCACTACGACAAACACGACATTAATAAGGCGATAGAATATTACAAAAAAGCTATTGAACTAAAACCTGATTTCGAAATGGCACATTACGATTTAAAAGAAGCTGAATTATGGAAAAGACAAAAATGAAATCCATTTGCATAACAGGAGCGGCTGGCAATCTCGGTATCTTAACCGTAAAACATTTGCTTGAAACAACAAATTGCCAACTTAGGCTTATGATACACAAAAAGTCTTTGCCAAAAGATATTGCCAAAAATGAAAGAGTAAAAATTTTCACCTGCAATTTAGCAAAACCAGAAACTTTGACCGAATGTTTAAAAAGCTCAGACATTGTTCTGCACTATGCTGGTATTTTATTTAAAGCAAATCCAGAAAAATTTTTGCCGATTACAAACACTGTGTATTTTAAAAATCTCTTGAAAGTTGCTAAAGAGGTAAATGTCCCCCAAATAGCCCTTGCGAGCTTTCCTCATGTTGAAGGACCAACAAGCCCCGAAAATCCTTCAACTGACCGTATAGATAAAACACCGATTTCCGTTCATGCAAAAACACGGCTAGAAGAAGAAAAGTTGTTGTATGAATATTATCCAAACGGGATTGTGCTACGTGTGGGAATGGTTTACGGAGCTGGAATTTTGATGCCAGATGCTGCTCGATGGTTTTCAAAGTACTTTATGCTTGGCATTTGGAAAGAGCCGAATATTATTCTTATGGCGATACCCGCAGAATGAAACAGGAACTTTTGTCTGAGCTAAAATATCCGACTATGAAAGAAGGTGCGGAGATTTTCTAATATTTCTCTACCTGATATGGCTAATTATTAAGATAATAAGATTATTTTTTTTTGTCAGCTTTGTGTTTTTTGTTTTTATGCTCTTTGTTTAATTTAGCGTATTTACCACCACCACAAGTTTCATAAATTTTTTTAGCTTGGTCTATTTGTTCCTGATTGTCAAAATCCTTTTTTTTACACTCAAGAACCAAATCGCCTTCTTTATTATAAGCATTTAAAACGCCATTTTCACAAACAACACGACAGCCTTTATTTGACGAACCTATTTTTTTATCTTTGTCTTTTTTTTCAGCAAAAGCAGAGGAAGCGAGCAAAAGAGCCAAAGCGAGGATTAAAGGGAGTTTTTTCATATATATAAATATACATTATTTTTGAGCAGTCGGCAAGGGTTTAAAAGATTTTTTTATAGGGTTAGAAATTCATTGCCTTTTAGTAAAAGTTGTGAATTGGTTTTATTTTTCTAAATTTAGGATTGTTCGCAACTCCAAAATCGCGGAAATTAAAAGACTGCAATTAAAGATTTTGGCAAAGCAATAGGGGGAATTATGAAAAAGCCGATAAACGCACTAGAAGCAATTAGAGATTTTGCCATTGGCATTTTAACGATTATCGTTGTAGTGGCTGGCTTGGTTTTAATCGGGGATTTTATTTTTTCCTTAATTTTTTGATTATTTTCCAACTAGCGAAAATAAAGGGGGTGGCAAGTATAGTAACGCCTATAAATTCTCCAATTTTGCCGTCAATTAAAAAACTTATGGCAATAATTAAGCAGGGAATAATTATCGGGGCAAATAAAACTAACAAAGCTACAAGTGCTATTTCTTTAGGTTTTAATTTACGTTTATGCCATTTTGCATTTTCGGTTGATGTTGGATTTTCGGATTTAATCTCTACTAGCTCCGTTTCCTTAGTCTCTTTAATTTCGGGAGTGGTTATTTCAGTTGGCTTATCCTCCTTCAAACTAAGCAATGTTAAAAATCGCTTCGCTGCTTTATCAAAATCGGCAAATGAAACGGTCGCCTCTCCAACTGTTTGTACCATATAAGGTTTTTCATTTTTCCTAAATAATGCTATTGGTTTTTTTCCAGAATTATCCGTTGTGTAATATTTCATATTTTCATATTGCAAAAGTATTACAGGCCTTTTCATCGGCTTTCCGTCTTTTCGTTTTTTATGCAAACTCAAAGAATTTATTTCAGTATTTACATACCACCCCGAATTGACCCACGTTTGGGAATTTTTTTTTATGAAATCTGAAAATACTTTTGGCATTTCTAAAGGTTCTAATTCTAAATTAGCTGGGTCTATGTTTTGGTAATTTGAAAGAAAATCTGAACTTTCTTTATTTACGGAATCCTCCGCGCTCATTCCATCAATTTCAATTTTATTTAGGAAAAAAGTTTTTTCCATATTATCTCGCAAACAAAAACATCTAACGTAGCCTTTCGGAAGCATTTTTTTAATTACCAATTCTCGCTCCGCTCCGGGGTTTGAACCACCGTGATAGTGAACTTTAATAACTTCGCCTGTGCCTATTGCTTCTTTTAAAATTTGCTCTCTAGTTTGCATTTTCCTTTTTCCATTGTAGTTATTCCAGTTTTAAACTAGAAAAATCCCCGTTTATTTTGCCATTCTAGCGACTTTGGCGGGTAAATCCGCGCCGGGCCAAAAGCGGCTAATTTAGGCATTAACCCTAGAATTTGGGCTAAAAATCGCTATGGTTTGCGCCTTTAGCCAGCCGCATCGCATATATATCAATGGTAGAACCTATGCCGGGGGCTTAGGCTATGGCAGTTGTGAATTGGTTTCATTTTTCTAAATTTAGGATTGTTCGCAACTGCAGGAAAGTATATACAGCCGATTTCTGGGTTGTGAATTGGTTTGATTTTTCTAAATTTAGGATTGTTCGCAACACAGAGATAAAAGACCTATGCACTTGGAAGTTGTGAATTGGTTTCATTTTTCTAAATTTAGGATTGTTCGCAACTAACTGAAAATTAAGTTATATAATGAGTGGTTGTGAATTGGTTTCATTTTTCTAATTTTAGGATTGTTCGCAACAGCTTTGTGTTGCAAACTTTCCCTATTCGGTTGTGAATTGGTTTCATTTTTCTAAATTTAGGATTGTTCGCAACTTTGCTGTCTTTTATCATAACCACCCCTCGTTGTGAATTGGTTTCATTTTTCTAAATTTAGGATTGTTCGCAACGTTTGAAACGTCTTTAAAATCATTGTCAGGGTTGTGAATTGGTTTCATTTTTCTAAATTTAGGATTGTTCGCAACAAAATTGCTATCATGGAAAAAGTGTTTATGGTTGTGAATTGGTTTCATTTTTCTAAATTTAGGATTGTTCGCAACACATGGAAGAATTTAACACGCTTGGGGGTGTTGTGAATTGGTTTCATTTTTCTAAATTTAGGATTGTTCGCAACATAAGCAGACGTAGCAACTGAAGGAACACTGTTGTGAATTGGTTTCATTTTTCTAAATTTAGGATTGTTCGCAACAAGGGGGGCGATTTGTAGTTATTCAATAATGTTGTGAATTGGTTTCATTTTTCTAAATTTAGGATTGTTCGCAACTTTAGCTACGGAAACACAGGCAAGGATAGAGTTGTGAATTGGTTTCATTTTTCTAAATTTAGGATTGTTCGCAACCAAGCTTTGTTTGGGAAGGCAAAATCTTCGTTGTGAATTGGTTTCATTTTTCTAAATTTAGGATTGTTCGCAACAAAATTTTTGATTTAGAAAAGCGATTCATCGTTGTGAATTGGTTTCATTTTTCTAAATTTAGGATTGTTCGCAACCAGCAGAGCTAGAGGAAGGGAAAGAAGAAGGTTGTGAATTGGTTTCATTTTTCTAAATTTAGGATTGTTCGCAACGTTGTATCAATAGCCCAGCGCAAAGAAGTGTTGTGAATTGGTTTCATTTTTCTAAATTTAGGATTGTTCGCAACATAATCAAAACCTAGTTCGCTCTGCACCTGCGTTGTGAATTGGTTTCATTTTTCTAAATTTAGGATTGTTCGCAACCTGATGCAGAGCGGCATAAACCCAAATAAGTTGTGAATTGGTTTCATTTTTCTAAATTTAGGATTGTTCGCAACCCAATGGCTGTGAATTGTTAGAATATATCGTTGTGAATTGGTTTCATTTTTCTAAATTTAGGATTGTTCGCAACAAACACACACAAACATAAACAGAATGCCTAAGTTGTGAATTGGTTTCATTTTTCTAAATTTAGGATTGTTCGCAACCATTATAGGAAGCGGCATAAACAAGCCTAGTTGTGAATTGGTTTCATTTTTCTAAATTTAGGATTGTTCGCAACCTCAAAGTATCGCAAGGCATACCAGCTATGTTGTGAATTGGTTTCATTTTTCTAAA
>JGI20171J14444_1000373_pt1 | contig 12841 bp, 11 predicted proteins | sample TergutNc150P4_FD_14444 | JGI IMG/M metagenome (IMG submission 14444) | reverse complement strand
CGCATGGAAACAGGCGAAATAAACACGTGGGCTAAATATTTTGAGGATTTATTACGAATTTTTGAAATTACTCCAGAAAAGTTTTTTGAAGGAATTGAATCACAAGTTGTAATAAATAATCACAATGATTGTACTTATTCTGGAGATTCTAACATAGAACATCAACATCTTGAAAATCAAGATATTTACGAAAAACTTTTAGAACAATACGAACAACGCATCAATGATAAAGACGAACAAATCGCTTTGCTGAAAAGTTTGTTGGAAAAAAAGTGAGCAAGGCGATTTTATAGTTAAGAACTTATTCTACGCACAAAGAAACCAAGTATGCAGCCAATAGCATACAGGGCAAATGAGTATTGGGGTTGTCAAAATTTTATTTTCTGACTCTTTTTGTAATTTTCCTTTAATGAACGAATATCATCATTTGTAATGCGATTTTATAATATTTTTTATTTTATTTATTGACATAATTTTTCTGAAATTTCTGACAAAATGGCGTTTTCTTATAATTGGCAAAATTATTGACAGAAAAGCAAAAAAAATTATTTTTTATTAATTTTATTGACACATAAATAATTTTAAAATATAAATAATAAAATAATATGAACAAACGACATAAATATCACAATCACAATAAATTCCATAAAGATATGCAGGAAAACATTTCTAACGAAAAAGATATTCAGAACGCTGATTTGCAACCCGAAGAAACCGCCGAAGAATCAACTTTGGAAGAAGTAACAGAAGTTGAAACCGAGCAAATAGAGTGCGAAGAAAAAGACTTGACAGAAGAATATAATGAACTGAAAGAAAGCAATTTACGGCTGCTTGCAGAATTTGACAACTACCGCAAACGTACAATAAAAGAAAAAACGGAACTTATTAAAACCGCTGCTGCCGATGTTTTTACAGAAATGTTGCCCATTGTTGATGATTTTGAAAGGGCAAAGCAGTCGCTTGAATTGGCAAATGACATTTTGGCAGTTACAGAAGGGGTTGATTTGATTTATAAAAAATTTGTTAAATTTCTCAATCAGCATGGTATCAAAGAAATACCTACTGAAAATGAAGATTTTAACACCGAATTTCACGAGGCAATTACACTTCTTCCTGCGCCTTCGCCAGAACAAAAAGGAAAGATAATAGAGTGTATTTCAAAAGGTTATACAATGAACGACAAAGTTATTCGTTTTGCAAAAGTGGTGATTGGAGAATAAATTAAGAATTTTATGGCTACAAAAAGAGATTATTACGAAATTTTAGATGTTGCAAAAAACGCGACAGCCGACGAAATAAAAAAAGCGTATCGCAAAAAAGCAATTCAGTATCACCCCGACAAAAATCCGGGCGATAAGGCAGCTGAAGAAAAGTTTAAAGAAGCAGCCGAAGCATACGAAGTGCTTAGTGATGAAAAAAAACGTGCAAATTACGACAGATTTGGGCACGCAGGAGTAAGCGGAGCGGGCGGTTTCGGCGGCGGTGGCGAAATGTCGATGGACGATATTTTTGCACATTTTGGCGACATCATTGGCGACCTTTTTACAGGCGGAGGCGGTTTCAGCAGTTTCACTCGCGGTTTCGGACAAAATGCTTCGGCAAACAACGCACGGCGCGTTAGACGCGGCACAGATTTGCGCGTAAAAGTGAAACTGACACTCAAAGAAATTGCCGAAGGCGTTGAGAAAAAAATTAAGGTAAAAAAATATATTGCGTGTAAATATTGTGGTGGTAGCGGAGCAGCAGGCGGTGCAAACGATTTGCAAACTTGCCCCGAATGCAAAGGCAGCGGAACGGTTATACGAATGCAGCGCACAATTTTGGGATCAATGCAAAGCGCAAGCCAATGCCCAACTTGCGGCGGCGATGGCAAAATTGTAAAAAATAAATGCTCGCATTGCTATGGCGAAGGCGTTACTCTTGATAATGAAATTATTACAATAAAAATTCCTGCCGGCGTATCAAACGATATGCAACTTTCGATGAGCGGAAAAGGCAATGTGGCGCGGCGCGGCGGAATCAATGGCGACCTTTATATCCTTGTTGAAGAGGAAGAACATCCCGAATTGATTCGCGATGAAAACGACTTGATTTACAATTTGTTGCTTTCGGTTACTGATGCTACTTTGGGTTGCGCAGTTGAAGTGCCGACAGTGGACGGAAAGGCGAAAGTAAATATTGAAGCGGGTACGCAGCCGGGAAAAGTATTGCGGCTGCGCGGAAAAGGTTTGCCTTCGCTCAACAGTTACGGAAAAGGCGATTTGCTGGTAAATATCGGCGTTTATATTCCCGAAAAACTCAACCGAGACGACAAAAAACTCTTTGAGCAACTTGCTGCTTCAGAAAATATTAAACCCAATAAAACTGCTGCAAATAACTTTTTTGCTCATTTCAGAAATTTATTCAGGTAAAATTTTGATTGGTTTTTTATTCAAAAACTTTTTTACAACAGTTTTCATTCCTGCTGTATAATTCTGAATATCAATATTTTGCAAAACAGCCTCAACTTCATTTCTTAAGTCGGGCTCTGTTTTGCAAATTTCTGATAATATTTTTACAGACTGCGCTTTAACAGCAATTGCGGTTTTTTCGTTTAGAATATTTTCAAAACAAAAATTAATAAAATCGCCCGAAATTTCATCAGGCAAACCTGCATTTAATAAAATTGACAGGCAAAGCCGTAAATGTCCGCTTGGAATAGATATTTGAGCAAAACGCATCAATTGTATTTTCATTCTGTTTGAAAACCAATCTGCGTGCTTGCGGCTGAGATGGTCGGCAACCCAAGCGGCTCGCCAGCCAATATTTTTGTTTTCATAAAAAATCAAATCAAAAAGTTTTTGAAAATCAGATGGTTGCCTTTCAATTTCAGAAATTATTTGCAAAATTATCGGCTTGCCTATTGGCTGAGAAAATATTTGAATGAAATCAGTCATAGGTTTGATTATTAATTTTCATAAAAATAAGTTTCTTTTCTGATTGAAACTTTACATGAAAACAATAAAAGTTTCATTTATAAGTGAAACTTTTCGGTTTTTTATTAAAACTTTCATTTATAAATTATGTTTTTATATTATACTTGTTGTTGCTAACAACTTAGCACTCATAAATTAAAAAAAATATTTTTTCAATCAACACATATTCAATTACTTACAAAATTCTTATTATAAATATAAGATAGCAGATTAATAATGTAAGATTTTCAATTTATTTTGGCGCAGTGTGATAGAGATACGCGCCGATTGCAAAGAAAATGAAATTCGGCAGCCAAACTGCCATAAAAGACGACATTGTTCCGCTTGCTGCAAATGTTGTAGAAACAGTTGTAAAAAGCACATATATCGCACTCAATCCCAGTCCAACCGCCAAATGCAAACCAATTCCGCCGCGCACTTTGCGCGAAGAAAGTGAAACGCCAATCAAAGTCATAATAAATGCAGCCAGAGGCATAGCAAAACGCTTGTAATATTCATCTTTAAAAGCGGTTATATTGCCCACGCCGCGTTCTTTTTGCCGCCTGAGATAAGTTGCAAGTTGATTGTTATTCATTTCGGGCGCTTCTTTTGATGTAATAAAAAATTCGTACGGCTGAACGGCAATCACCGTGTCAAGCATTTCTCCGCGCGTAAGTTTTTCTCTCATTCCGTCAAATTCGCGCATTACATAATCGCGGATTGTCCAGGTGTATGCGCTGTCCCAAGTGATTGTTTGAGCCGTTAAAAGCGATTTAAGCGTTTTTCCCTCAAAAGATTCAAGCGAAAAATGCGTTCCACTGTTGCGCTTTTGGTCGTAACTTTCTACATAAAAAATAACTCCTTTACCAACTGCCATTTGAATATTCTGAACGTTTTCCTGCTTAAATTTTTTGACATATTTATTCTCAAAATCAAACATTGTTTTTGTCGCTTTTGGAATAACATAACCGCCAAGTGCAAAAGCAATTACAGCAATTATCAACGCCGAAATAAAATAAGGCAACATCAGCCGCCTGAAACTTACGCCGCTTGCCAAAATTGCAACAATTTCGGTATTTCCTGCCAATTTTGAAGTGAAAAATATGCAAGAAATAAATGTAAAAAGCGGAATAAACATATTCAAATAAAACGGAACAAAACTCGCATAGTAACTGAACACGATTTCGTTGAGCGGCGCGTGATTCTTTGAGAAATCGTCCATCTTTTCGGTAACGTCAAACACGATAGCGATGCTTAAAATCAGTATCAAAGAAAAGAAAAACGTTCCCAAAAATTTACCAATTATATAAATATCTATGCGTTTAAGCCCTGTTTTTTGATAATTAAATTTCATTTTTTTTAAATTACGAAAAGTGCAGCAAAGTTTTACTTTGTAAGCCGTATGTCCATTTGAGGAAATGGAAACGAAAGTCCGTTTTTGTAAAACGTTTTGTAAATTTGTTCGTTAAAATAATTTTGTGTTGTAGTAATATCCTGATTTTCAGCCCAATAAAAAGCAGAAATAGTTATTGAATTTGCCGTAATTGCCGAAACAAAAACTGTCGGTTCAGGGTCTTTCAGTACGCGCGAATCGGCGTTTAACATATCAAGCAACATCAAACGCGCTTTTTCAAAATCATCTCCATAAGAAATTCCCGCTGTCAGAGTTACGCGGCGTTTCCCTTCGCGCGAAAAATTGATAATCGCACCATTGGCAAGCGTGCCATTGGGTAAAAAAATTGTTTTATTTTCAGCAGTAGTAATTTGCGTAGTGAAAATCATAATTTTATTTACCGTTCCTTCGCGCCCTGCGGAATCAACAATATAATCGCCGACTTTGAAAGGTTTGAGAATCATAATCACAACTCCGCCTGCAAAATTTTGCAAAGTACCTGAAAGCGCCATACCGACAGCCAGCGAGGCTGCACCCAAAACGGCAATTATCGAAGTCATTTGCACGCCTACGGTAGTCAGAACAATGATTACAACCAAAATTTTCAGCACAATATTGACTAAGGAATTGACAAACGAACACAACGAAGGGTCAAGTTTGCGCACTTCCATCAGTTTTTTGAGCGATTTGGTCAATTTGCCCGAAAGCCAAAAACCGATTGTAAGAATAAGTACCGCAACCAAAAGTTGCAAACCATACTTAACTGCATAACTGATAAGCGTTTGCAGTATATCTCCAAATTTTCCTGTTACAATATTTTCCATTTTTTTATTAAAAATTAGTTTATAAAAATTTATTAAAGACCAAGCGCAAAATTACTGTTTTTATTTGAAATAACAGCAGAATAATTTATAACGATTTTTTTTAAACATAATTTTTAACTAAAAAATTACTATATTTGCATTTTTATTTGTTAAATTTTGAAATGGAAAATTTATGCTTGTAAAAACTTATGGCGCTGTTGTTCAGGGAATTAATGCAACGATGATAACAATGGAAGTCAGCGTTACGGGCGGAATGCGCTATATGCTTGTCGGGTTGCCTGATAATGCAGTACGCGAAGGTTTTGAACGCATAAATTCGGCATTACACTATTACGGAATCCATCTGCCGAAAAAAACAATCATAATAAATATGTCGCCTGCCGACATCAAAAAGGAGGGTTCGGCTTACGATTTGCCGCTGGCAGTTGGTATGCTTGCAGGCTGCGAACTTATTCCGCCCGATGAAGTGAGTAAATATGTAATTATGGGCGAATTGTCGCTCGACGGCGGTTTGCAGCCGATTAAAGGCGTGTTGCCGATTGCTGTAAAAGCGCGCGAAGAGGGTTTTAAAGGTTTTATTGTGCCAAAAGAAAATGCGCACGAGGCGGCTGTTGTTAATAATTTGGAGGTTTATGGCGCAGAAAATTTGATTGATGTAATTCATTTTTTTGAAGGGAAAAATATTCTTGAAAGAACTGTTGTCAATACGCGCGAGGAATTTTTTCAAAATATAAATCATTGGGATATAGATTTTTCTGATGTAAAAGGACAGGAAAACGTAAAACGTGCGCTCGAAGTTGCAGCAGCAGGCGGACACAATATTATAATGATTGGACCTCCGGGTGCGGGAAAATCTATGTTGGCAAAACGTGTTCCAACGATTTTGCCGCCGCTTAGTTTGCACGAGGCATTGGAAACGACAAAAATTCATTCCGTTGCGGGAAAAATCAACGGCGGCGTTTCGCTTATTTCGCAAAGACCGTTTCGCAGCCCTCATCACACAATTTCTGATGTTGCGCTGGTTGGCGGAGGAACTTTTCCGCAGCCTGGCGAAATTTCGCTTGCACATAATGGCGTACTTTTTTTGGATGAGTTGCCGGAATTTAAGCGCACTGTGCTTGAAGTAATGCGCCAACCTCTTGAGGACAGAAAAATCTGTGTTTCGCGCGCCAAATTTTCCATAGAATATCCTGCAAGTTTTATGCTTGTGGCTTCAATGAATCCATGTCCTTGCGGTTACTACAATCACCCCAACAAAGAATGTGTTTGCGCTCCGGGCGCGGTACAGAAGTACTTGAGTAGGATTTCCGGTCCTCTTTTGGATAGAATTGATATTCATATTGAGATAATTCCTGTGCCTTTTGAAAAACTTTCGGAGTTGCGGGAGTCTGAAAGTAGCGCGGCAGTGCGCGAGCGCGTAATTGCAGCGCGGCAAATTCAGCAGGAGCGTTTTGCTGATGTGGAAGGCGTGTATTGCAATGCGCAAATGAGTTCCAAGCAACTTCGCACTTATGCAATTCCCGATGAAGCAGGCACGCAACTGCTGAGAAATGCGATGAAGCGGCTTAATCTTTCTGCCCGCGCTTATGATAGAATTTTGAAAGTTGCCCGTACTATTGCCGATTTAAATGCATTGCAAAACATTGAATCACAACATATTGCTGAAGCAATTAATTACCGAAATTTAGATAGAGAAGGTTGGGCTGGATAATAATTAAAATTTTCCGCCTGCGATAAAACGTCAATTTTGCCAATATCAAGCATTTTGAAATCAGGCGGAATATAGGCTTTAATACATTGATTTTTTGTATTTTGCAAATAAAAATCTGTCAATGAAAATTTTGCTTGCGGCATTTTTTCCAAAAAATCAAAAACTTTCGGCGAGAGGATTTGAATTCCTGCAAATGCTAATCTCTTTAAATTATTAATATTCTGCAAATTAGCAGGTTTTACTTCATTTGCGGCAGTATTTATCCAGCCTTGTAAATAATTATTTTCATCAAACAGGAAATAACGCTGCGTTTGCCGCCCGCTTACAACGAGTGTAGCCAAAACATTGTTTTTCAAATGATTGGCATAAAGTTTTGCAAAATCAACATTTGAAAAAATATCAACATTATGCACTAAAAACGGTTTGTTGTCGCTGAAAAACCACGCTGCTTTACGCAAGCCTCCGCCTGTATCAAGCAGTGCATCGCGTTCGTCGGAAATGGTAATTTTTATGCCAAAATTATTGTTTTTATTTAAAAAATCAATAATTTGTTCGCCAAAATGGTAAATGTTAATGATAATTTCATTAACATTTACCATTTTCATTTTTAAAATAATATGTTCCAAAAGCGGTTTTTCACCTATCGGCACAAGCGCTTTCGGCATAGCGTCTGTCAACGGCTTGAGGCGTGTGCCAAGTCCTGCGGCAAAAATCATTGCTTTCATCAGATTTCTGCATCGTCGGAATAATATTTTTTACGCTGTTCGGTTTCGCGGCGTTTTGATTTTGAGAAATAATAATAACCATACGCGCCGTATTCACCATATTTTCCGTATTTTCCGTAATAATTACCTCTATTAACGTCTGTATCATTGAGAACAGAATATATTTTGGTAATTTTATCGGCTTTCAATTGTACGAGAATGCGTTTTACAAAAGATTTGTTGGTTTTATTTTGCCGAACAACGAACAGATTAATATCTGCAACTGTCATCAGCGAATATGCATCGGCAACTAACCCGACAGGGCTTGTATCCATAATGATAAATTCGTAACGCTGGCGCAGGATTTCAAATACTTCTTTGAGTTTTTCAGAACGCACCAACTCGCCCGGATTTGGCGGAACTGTACCGCCTGATATAATATCAAAATCAATTCCGTCAATTCGCGTAATAGCTTCATCTATAGTACATTCGCCTATTAAATAATCGGTAATTCCATATTTTGACGTTGCATTAAATTCTCTGAGAACAGATGGCTTGCGAATATCCATATCTATCAGAAGCGTTTTTCGTTGCGTGAGTGCATAAACAGATGCCAGATTGGTTGCAAAATAAGTTTTTCCGTCTCCGCTTTCGGTGGAAGTAACCAAAATCAACATTTTTTCTTTCCGCTGAACAATAAATTCTATGCGCGTGCGGATTACGCGGAACATTTCTGTAAATGACGAACGCGGATTTTGGGCGGCAAGAGCAGGATTAGTGCGTTTTGAATGTCTTATAGAGCCGATATTTGGGAAATAAGTCAATTTTTCGAGTTCATCGCTATTGCGGATTGTATTATTTAATAATTCTTTTAAAATAATTAAAAGCAAAGGAATAATCAAGCCAATGGCAAGCCACTTGCTTATAGTTTTCGATTTTTCGTTTCCATTTCTGATGCCCATTTGCCGAGCACGGTCAAGAATTTCGTCATCGGCAGAGTTTGAGGCTTTTTGAATTGATGCCTCAGCGCGTTTTTGCAGAAAATAAGTGTAATAATTGTCATCAACTTTATATTTTCGCTCATAAGAACGCATTGCCTGTTCTTGCTGAGGCAAAGCGTACATATTTTGCCGCGCCTCGTTCATTTGACGTTCCAAATTATTTTTCTGTACATTTAAAGCAGTACGCATTGATTTTATTGATTCAAAAATGCCGCTTTTGGTCATTTGAATTTCGCGCGTGTATTGAGCATAATAAGGATTATCAATAGGGAAAGATTTACGTTTGACAATTAATTCATTAATCCGATTGACAGAGGCATTGAGCAGCGGTTCAGACCATCCATAACTTGATGGAGCCATAATAGAATCCTGCTGAATATTTCTATTCAAATAATCGGAAAGTAAATTCAAATATACTTCGCGTTGCAGCAATTCATCGAGCGAAGCGCGTGCAGCAGTCATTTTTCCCATAACATCTGACGACATTGTTGCGGTATTGATGATTTGATGTTGCTGGCGGTATTGATTCAGATTGTCTTCCGAACTTGAAAGCGACTGCGAAATATCGTTCATTTGTTCGTCAATAAAGTTGATTGTACGCGTTGCAACTTCATTTTTTTTGTCCAATCCGCTTGCAATATAAATATCAGAAAGTTTATTTATAAAATCAATATCGCGTTTTGGAGTTGCCCCCGACAGCGACAAAGACATAATCGAAGATGCATCGGAAAGCATATTAACGTTTAAACGTCCCGAAAATTCGCTAATCAAACTTGCGCGGTCGAGAAAACGAAAATAAATTTCGCGTTTTTGTCCATTGGAATTATCGTTAATTGTTATATAAAACGAATTGAACTGAACAGGTTCTCCAAAGTGCCCTGTAATTACAACAGGTTTTTCACCTTCTGCCGTATGATCGGGCTGAATGGCAAATGTTCCATCGCCATTGAGCGTAAGTTTGTAATATTTTCCATAGGCATTTGGCGCAAGGTAAGTATAAGTAATGGAAACTGGGGATGTTCCGTACAAATTATTTGTTTTAAAACGTCCACGCGAAGTATATTCAACGGTAAAATTGGGTAAACTGTCAATTACGCGCCCGATAAAGTCGTGCGAGCGAATGATATAACTTTGGTTGTCGTATTTTGTATAACTTTGTTGAACGCCGAAGCCGCGCATAAAGAACTGGTCGCGCGTTGCCGACTGCCCGCCAATAAGAATTGTTCCTTGCGTGTTGTAATAGGGAATCCATTTGCGGTTTTGCCACCATGCATAGCCCATAGCAAGCAGAACAAAAAGAACAAACAAATACCAATGCCTGATGATTAATATTACCCATTTCATCAAATCGAACCCCGATTGTTCGTCCGAAAACATAACCTGTTGATTTTGTATATCTTGATTGTTTTCCATGTTTTGTTTTAAAAAAATTTATTTTAATGAATTATATTCGTAAATCAATAATTTTGAATTTCAAAAATTTTTAAATTTATAATTATTTTAAAAGTAAAATTGTTGCCAAAAAGTTGAAAGTAGAAGTAATCAATGTCAGTGTTGCGCCAAAATTTTGTACTTTGTAAAAACTTTGAGGGTCGCGCCTGACGTAAATCACGTCATTGGGATAGATGTAATAATATTCGGAATTAATAATTGATTTGGGTCGCAGGTCGAATTCAATAACTTTTGACGAGCCGTCGGGTTGTTGCCGCAAAATTTTAACATGTTTGCGGTCGCCAATCACATTAATCAGTCCTGTTTGAGCCAATGCCTGAAAAATATTCATTCTATCCTTATAAATATAAAATTCGCTGTTGCCAATATCTCCAACCGTATAAAAATTATTATTTGCCAAAGCAATTTTTACTGTTGCATCGGGGATAATTGACCGCAACCGCCGCTGCATTTCCTTTTCAGCATCAGGCAAAGTAAGCCCGCCGATTTTTATCCCTTTAACATAAGGAATATCAATTGTTCCATCCTGATAAATACGATATGTAATCATATTATCTGTGCCGAGTCCAAGTCCGCTTGCATTATTGCTTGTGCCGCCAAAAATTTTTGCCGATTCATCAACAGAAATTATTCGGTAAATAATTGCATCGTTAGGACGCAAATGATATGCTTTGAATGCAACGGAATCGTATATCGGTAAATAATTGCTCGTTTGCAGCAATGCCTTATCGCGGTAAGTGTAGCACGAAGTAAGCGCAAAAACGGTAAAAATGATTATATAAAAACTTTTTTTCAACATAATTTCTTATTTATTTCAAGATTTTCCAATATTCCAAATTATTTTTTAAATGGTAAATTATTTTGTTTTTGTCAATTTGTAAACCCAAAATCCAAAAGAGTAAGTTGTTAATACAAAAGAAAATAGTCCTGTCAACGAAGTAATTCCGAAAAATTGTTGCCGCAAAGTTGGAACATATAAAATATCATTTGGTTCAATATAATAAAACTCCGAGTTTATTATTTCAATGCTTCGCAAATCAAAAGATTTTATCACGGTTTTTCCATCTATTTCTCTTATTAACTGAATTTTACCTCTATCGCTGTATTGCCCCAAATCGCCTGTCATTGCCAAGGCTTCAAAAACCGTCAATTTTTCTTTAGTTATTGGGAAACGCCCAGAGTTTCCTTCGCCAATAACGCTGAAATATTTTTTAACTATCTGAATATCAACAGAATATTCTGATAAAATCTTGACAAGTTTTTTCTCAATTTCGCGGCTTGCCTCGCGGACAGTTTTGCCTGCAAGCCTAATTTTACCTGAAAGCGGAAAATCAATATTTCCCTGCTGGTCAATCAGATAAGTGTATAAATCAGATGCAGCCGACTCGCCCCTGCGAATTGACTGCATATTATTGCCTACAACGGCAGACCCGTTAAGAATTTCGGTTAAATTTTCATCAATGGAATAAACTCGGATATAAAGATAATCGCCGTTTTTGAGTTTATAATCACTAAACGAAAGCGAATCAACATATTCCTGAATGCCGCCGCCAGGTTTTTGCATATAATTAAGGTTTCGAGCAGTGATGCACGAACTTAAAATTGCACCGAAACACAAAGATAACACTATGTAATTCAATAGTTTTCGCATAAAATTACAAAATAAAATTTTTTGCAAAGATAATATTTTTTTTTTATTTATAAATTTTTTATGTTAATATTTTTAAATCGGTAAGTTCAATTAATAAATGATAGTTTTTATAAAATAAAACAAATTCTAAATAAATTTTTGTAACTTTGCAATAAAAAAATTATGTTGAATTTCAGTAAGTTTTTGTTGAGAATTGCGGGTTGGAAAACCATTACTACCGTTGCCGAGCCGCCCCAAAGCGTGATTTGCGTTGCTCCACACACAAGTAATTGGGATTATGTTCTTGGGCAACTTTATTATTGGTCGCAGAACCGCAAGGCGAGTTTTTTGATAAAAAAATCGTGGTTTAAGTTTCCTTTTGGCGCACTTTTCCGCAAACTCGGCGGTATCCCTGTCGACCGTTCGCGCAATGCTTCAACAGTGGAACAGATGATTGCCGAATTTAAAAATCGTCCTGTTTTTCATTTAGCAATAACTCCAGAAGGAACGCGCAAGCAAGTTAAAAAGTGGAAAATGGGTTTTTATCATATAGCAGTAGCCGCTAAAGTGCCTATTCAGTTGGCGTTTTTCGATTATAAAAAAAAGGAAATTGGAATAACAAAAATTCTCATTCCTTCGGGCAACGAGCAGGCGGATATGCAGGAAATTTATAAATATTTTGAAAACAGAACGGCGCGTTTCCCTGAAAAATTTTATGTGCCGAAAACTACGGAAAAAGAATAAAAAGACAATGAAAATCTCATTGATGCAAAGCGATTTACATTGGGCTGACAAGCAAAAAAACTTTTACAGTTTTGAACATAAACTTGCCGCTTTGAGCGGAGCAACCGACCTTGTTATTTTGCCTGAAATGTTTTCCACAGGATTTATTGTTGATAAACCTGAACTTGCCGAAACAATGGACGGAGAAACCGTTTTTTATATAAAAAAATGGGCAAAAATTTTCGGTTTTGCTATCGCGGGCAGTTTTTTTGCCAAAGAAAATGAAAAATATTACAATCGTGTATTTTTTGCAACGCCTGACAACGCTATTTTTTTTGCCGACAAACGCCATACTTTTTCGCTCGGCGGCGAAAACCGTTTTATTCAAAAAGGCGATAAAAAACTGATTGTTAATTATCTGGGAATAAATATCTGCGTTTTGGTTTGTT
>JGI20171J14444_1000372_pt1 | contig 12843 bp, 9 predicted proteins | sample TergutNc150P4_FD_14444 | JGI IMG/M metagenome (IMG submission 14444) | reverse complement strand
TGCGGTTTTTGACCTTTTCGCGGCCAAGGCGCACTAGCTGTTGAATTGTTGGCACTCTAAATTCTCCTAAATGCTGGTTAAAATATAGTTAATTCCTAATCGATTTCAATGTCATCGTCAAATTCCTCTTCTGAATAAGACGAACTGCGTGGATTTTCCATAATTTCGTCTTTTACATCGGAATCCTTTATTTCGAGCTGGCGCAAGTGCCTAGAACCTGTGCCAGATGGTATTAAACGACCCATAATCACATTTTCTTTTAAGCCTAGCAACTTGTCTTTGGAACCCGATATGGTGGCTCTGGTGAGCACCTTTGTGGTTTCTTGGAAAGAAGCTGCGGCTATGAAGCTATCCATTGCAAGAGCGGCTTTTGTTATTCCGAGGAGTAGCGGCGCAAATTGGGCAATTTGCTTGCCTTCTTCTTGCAAACGCACGTTCTCCAAACGAAGCTCTATTCTGGAAACATCTTCGCCTGTTAGGAATTTGGAATCGCCAGGCTCTGTTATCACCACCTTTCTCATCATTTGGCGAACAATGCACTCTATGTGCTTATCGGAAATGGTAACAGCCTGCAAGCGGTAAACCGCCTGAATTTCGTCAACCAAATGCCTTTGCAATTCCTCTTCGCCCAAAATGCGGAGAATATCCATCAAGTTCACAGAACCTTCGGCTATTGCCTGCCCTTTGCGAACTCTATCGCCATCGTGAACGGAAAGATGCTTTCCGTGCGGAACAACAATTTCCTCTTCGGCATCTGCGTTTTTAATCAATACTATTTGACCGGAATTCTTTTCTGCGCCAAAAGCAACAACACCATTGGTAGGTGCAAGTATTGCCGAATTCTTTGGCTCACGAGCTTCAAACAACTCCGCAACACGAGGCAAACCACCTGTGATGTCTTTTGTTTTTCCAACGGAACGCGGCAATTTTGCTATTGTTTGACCGCTGATTATTGTGTCGCCATCGCGAACGGTTAAAATAGCACCATTTGGCAAAAAGAAATGACCAACGCGCTCGCCGTTTTCCATAACATTTATGGAAGCACGTTTTTTGCCACGCCTATCGTTTATTATAGTCCAAGTTTCTATGCCTGTTGTTTCGTCAACTTCCGATACATAAGTTGTTTTTTCTGCAAAATCCAAAAGCTGAATTTTGCCGGCCACTGTGCTTATTATTGGGTTGTTATATGGATCCCATTCATAAAGCATATCACCTTTTTTAACATCTTTGCCGTTTATTACTTTGAGCGTTGCGCCATAAGGAATTTGCCAGCGACCTTTGTTTATGCCATTGGTATCTAGCAACACAAGCTCTGCCATGCGGCCAATTTCTATTTTGGAGCCTTTATATTCTATCTCATCACTGCTTTCAAGAAGAACCTTGCCGTCCACAGTGGCTTTTTTGCTGTTTTCCACAGTTATGCGGCTAGAAGCACCACCAATGTGGAATGTTCTGAGCGTGAGCTGCGTACCAGGCTCGCCTATGGATTGTGCGGCCAAAACACCAACGGCCTCGCCCAAGTCCACTAAGCGACCGGAGGCAAGCATTCGACCATAGCACTTTGCGCAAACACCAATTGGCGAATTGCAAGTTAAAACAGAACGAACAGCAACTTCTTCTATGCCGGCATCCAAAATTTTTGGAATGTGTTTTTCTTCTATCATCTCGCCTTTGGAAACTATCAAAGCATCAGACACAGGATGCTTTATGTCTTTAAGGGAGAAACGCCCTAAAATACGTTCACCAAGAGCTTGAACAATGTTATCGCCATCTTTGGATGCAGAACGGACAATGCCCTTTACTGCCAAATGAATTGGAGCCTTAACACCTGCTTTAATCATTTCCATCAGTTTTGAATCGTTTATAATAGAGTTGGCAGAAACCACAGTTTTTCCGTCTTCGCCATGAACTGCTTTTTCCAAAGTGGTTCCGAGCATTTTTTTTCGGAGATGTTCGTAGTTTATGGCGTGGATGAATTTCAATTCTATGAACATCAATTTGCGTAGAATTTCTTTTTCCAAAAAGTCGCCTCTGTTTGCCAAAACCTCTTTGGTTTCGGGATGCAAAATATCGTTTGCTGTCACATATCCACTTAACCTTTTGGTGAACATGCTTAGAGCTTCGGAAGTGTCTTTTATGCCTTCGTAATGCTCAACAGATATTCGCTCTGAGGTAATTTTTATTTCACAGCAATCTTCTTCGGTAATAACCAAATTTTGGGCAACGTCAACCAAACGGCGGGTTAAATAACCAGCATCTGCGGTTTTTAGAGCTGTATCTGATAGACCTTTGCGCGCACCGTGAGTGGAAATAAAGTATTCCAAAGAATTCAAGCCATCACGGAAACAGCTGGTAATTGGATTTTCTATAACCTCGTGCTCGCCTATTTTTCTTGTTGGCTTTTGCATCAAACCACGCATTCCAGAGAGCTGCTTAATCTGTTCCCTTGAGCCACGCGCGCCAGAATCTGCCATCATAAACAGAGGGTTAAAGCCATCTTTGTCGCGAGAGAGCAAATCCCATTGCTTTTGCGCAACATCACTTGTGGTGCGAGACCACAAATCGATTATCTGATTATAGCGTTCACCATCTGTAACTGCGCCTTGGTCGTAAAGGTCTCTAATTTCATTTGCTTTTTTGGTTGCATCTGCAAGGAGAGTCTGTTTTTCTGCTGGAATCACCATTTCGGCTATTGCCACAGAAGAACCCGCTTTAGATGCCCATCTGTAACCGAGGTCTTTTAAGGAATCCAAATATTCAACGGTCACATTGTTACCGCTTCTGCGATACAAGTCATCAACAGATCTTGCTATCACTTTTTTGGAGAAGGTATCGTCTGCATAACCCAAAATATTTGGAATTGCCTGGTTCAAAATAACCCTTCCAACCGAAGTTTTTATGCGGCTATCTTGCTCTAAAATCAAAAACTCAACCTTTACTCCTGCTTTTGCGAGTACCTCTTCGCCTTGTTCATTTTCGCATTTTGTGTCGTAGTCCAAAGCGCCGCGGTAAAGTTTACGGCCTGCGCGCAAGCGCAAACTTATGTGTGCGTTCAAATCCACAATGCCATTTTCGTAGGCCTGCATAACTTCTTGGTCGCTGCCAAAAGCCATACCCTCGCCTTTTACGCCAGGGCGCGGTTTTGAAAGATAATAAAGACCAAGCACAATGTCTTGGGAGGGAACCGCTATGGGTTGCCCAGAAGCCGGATGCAAAATATTGTTGGAGGAGAGCATTAAAACTCTACATTCCAATTGTGCCTCAAAAGAAAGAGGCAAATGCACAGCCATCTGGTCACCGTCAAAATCTGCGTTGAACGCTGCGCATACAAGTGGGTGCAAGCGAATTGCAGAACCTTCAATCAATTTAGGATAAAAAGCCTGTATGCCAAGTCTGTGCAAAGTTGGTGCACGGTTGAGCATAACTGGGTGGTCTTTTATAATGGGTTCAACTATATCCCATACTTTTGGATCTTCTGAGTCTATTATTTTTTTCGCGTGGCGAACAGTATTGGCAAGACCTTCTTCGCCCATAATTTTGCGGACTATGAAAGGTTTGTAAAGTTCAAGTGCCATGCGTTTTGGTAAACCGCACTCGTGCATTTTGAGTTCCGGCCCCACAACTATAACAGAGCGACCTGAATAATCAACGCGCTTTCCTAGCAAGTTTGTGCGGAAACGTCCCTGCTTACCTTTCAAAAGCTCGGAAAGGGATTTCATTTTCTCTTTCTTTTTTGCTTTGGGGTCGTTGTCAAAAAGATTATCCACAGCTTCTTGCAACATTCTCTTTTCGTTGCGCAAAATTATATCTGGAGCGTGAGCATCAATCAGTTTTTTGAGACGGTTATTGCGGTTTATGACCCTGCGGTAAAATTCATTCAAATCAGATGTTGCAAAGCGACCGCCGTCTAATTGCACGAGTGGGCGCAAATCAGGTGGAATAACGGGGAGAACATCTATTATCATCCATTCGGGTTTGTTAGGAGAATTTTTAAATGCCTCAACAAATTTGAGCCTTTTCAAAGCATCTATTTTCACACTTTTTGAACCGCTTTCAGATGCCAAAGCTGATAATTCGGCAGAGAGTTCGTCTAATTTCAAATTGGCTTCGCTCAAAACTTTTCTTATAGCTATAGCACCCATTTCGGCAACAAAAGATATGCCTTCTTTTTTTGCATCGTCATAATCTTCGTTGGTTATTATTTGATTCTTTTTGAATTTGGAATTGCCTGGGTCTATGACCATGTATTGCTCATAGTAAATAACCCTTTCCAAATCTTTTGCAGAAACACCTAGCAAATTTCCTATTATGCAAGGTTGGTTTTTGAAAAACCATATATGAGCGATTGGAATGGCAAGTTCAATATGCCCCATGCGTTCGCGGCGAACTTTGGATGTTGTCACTTCAACTCCGCAGCGGTCGCATATAACGCCCTGAAAACGCCGTCTTTTGTATTTGCCGCAATTACATTCCCAGTTTTTATAGGGACCAAAAATCTTTTCGCAGAACAAGCCGTCTCTTTCTGGTTTGAACGAGCGGTAATTCATCGTCTCTGGTTTGGTGACCTCGCCGTAAGACCAATCGCGAATTGTGTCGGGGTTAGCTAGCTGAATGGACATTTCAGCTACGCTTTTTGTGGAATCGTTGAATTCTTCAAGCATTCTCTGCCTCCGAAACTTTAAGGTCCAAACCTAGTGAACGGAACTCGCGCACCAAAACACGGAAGCTTTCCGGCGTTCCTGGAGCAGGCGGATTTTCACCTTTTACTATAGCATCATAAATTTTATTTCTACCGATAATATCATCAGATTTAACGGTGAGCAATTCTTGCAGTGTGTATGCGGCACCATAAGCTTCCAATGCCCAAACTTCCATTTCTCCAAACCTCTGACCACCAAAGTGGGATTTTCCACCAAGAGGCTGCTGGGTTACAAGAGCATAAGGGCCTGTGGAACGTGCGTGTATTTTGTCTTCAACCAAGTGGTTGAGTTTTAGCATATACATTGTGCCTATTGTGACATCGTTCAAGAAGGGTTCGCCTGTGCGACCATCGTAAAGTGTTGCCTTTCCGGTTATGCCGTTTTTGGGAATCTCTCTCCCGTGCTTTGTTTTGAATTCCTGTTTCTCGGCTTCTGTCCAAGAACTTTCGGAAACTTTTACAATGGGATTTTCAATATAGGCTTTTTTGAGTTCATTTTCAATTTCTTTAAAAGAAACTCCGTTGAACACAGGTGTTTCCACGTGCAAGCCGAGTGCTGTTGCAGCCCAACCCAAATGCACTTCCAATACCTGCCCCACATTCATACGCGAAGGCACACCGAGTGGGTTTAAAAGTATTTGAACGGGTTTTCCATCTTCGGTAAAGGGCATATCCTCAACAGATACTATTTTTGCCACAACACCTTTGTTTCCGTGGCGGCCTGCCATTTTATCGCCTATGGACAAACGGCGTCTTTTGGCTATATAAATTTTAACAACCTTGAACACGCCTGGTTTCAATTCATCGCCCTTGTTTATTTTGTCAATCTCTTTTTCTTTCAAATCGTTCAATTCGGTTATGCGGCGGTTCGTGACACTTAACAGTGATGCAACCTCTTCTTGAACGGTTGGTTCATCGCAGAACACGGAGCTAGAAGCGAGTTGTGAAAAATCGGTTTTGTCTAAAATTTCTTGAGTCCACTTTTTTCCTATGGCAACTAGAACTTCGTTTGTTATGCCATTGCAAACATTACCGCTTGTTTTGCCAAGCAGCAAACGAGCAAGCTCTGGTTTGCGGGCTTCTTCAATGAGGTTTATTCTCTCTGCAAAATCTGTGGCTACTGTGCGAATTTTACTGGCTTGTTCTTCTCTGTGCCTCAACTCATCTTCTTTTTTAGTCGCGTGGTTTTCTCTGCGCTGGAATATGCGTGTGTCAACCACAATGCCTTTTACGCCACTTGGAACACGTAGCGATGAATCGCTTACATCGCCAGATTTTGAACCGAAAATAGCACGGAGCAATTTCTCTTCTGGGGTCAGTTCGGATTCGCCTTTTGGAGTGACCTTTCCAACCAAAATATCACCTGGTCTAACTTCCATGCCAATGCGGACAATGCCTTCTTCGTCTAGCAAGCTGCGGTCTTTTTCGCTCACATTGGGAACATCTTTGGTTATCTCTTCTTTGCCGCGCTTGGTTTCTCTAACCTCAATTTCGTATTCTTCAATATGGATTGAAGTGAATGTATCTTTAATTGCGAGTTCTTCGGAAATTATTATTGCATCTTCGTAATTATAACCTTGCCAGGGCAAGAATGCAACGCGAATGTTTTTTCCAAGGGCAAGTTCGCCGTTATCGGTGGAAGTGCCATCTGCCAGAACATCTCCAGCTTTCACTTTATCGCCAACTTTGCAAACAGGCTTTTGGTTTATGCAGGAATCTTGGTTTGAGCGTTCAAATTTGCGAAGTTCATATATATCGTGAGGTGGAAGTCCGAGAGTTTCGTAGTTCAAATTTGTTTTGTCTCTTAAAACTTTTATGCAGGTTGCATCAACAAAAACAACCTCGCCATCGCTCTTTGCCCTTACCAAAGTTCCAGAATCAAGCGCAACTTTTTTCTCCAAACCAGTTCCCACAACAGGAGCCTCAGAACGGAGTAGCGGCACGGCTTGTCTTTGCATGTTAGAGCCCATAAGAGCGCGGTTTGCATCATCGTGTTCAAGGAAGGGAATAAGCCCAGCCGCAACAGATACAATTTGCATAGGCGAAACATCCATCAAATCAACTTTTTGGGTTTCGGTATCTTTTACTGAAATTTCTTTTATGTTGGGCAAATTCGGGAATTCGCCTTCTGCCCTCACCAAAACAAATTCGCTTGTGAATCTTTTGGTTTTTGAATCTAAAATAGTGCTTGCTGGAGCAATTTTGCATTTGTCTTCTTCGTAGGCGGTTAAATAAACAATCCAATCGGAAACCACCATTTGCATGGTTAGGCTTTTTTGTGTGTAATCGGCTTTGGGTTTGTTCTGTTCGCCTTTTTTGTATGTGCCAACAACAACGCCATTTTTAATTATTGTACTTTCTTCGCCAAAATCAAACTCAAAACTCTTGTTGCAGAACAGATCGAAGTGTTCCAACTGCTTGCCAGATAATTTTTCACGAGCAATCTTAATTTCGTTTTTGCCAACTTCTGTTTGGGCTAAAAGTTGCTGGTTGGAATCTCCAAAGAAACTTTTCATTATTCCCGCATGCCATTTTGCTTCGGGGAACTCATAATCTTTGCCAGAGCCATCTTGGAATGGGAGGAGTCCAACAATTCTATAAGGGGTTTCTATAAAACCAAAGTGATTTACAATAGAGAATGTGGCTAGAGAATTTATTAGACCGATGTTTGCGCCTTCTGGCGTTTCTATGGGGCACAAGCGGCCATAATGAGAATGATGAACGTCTCTAACTTCTAAACCAGCTCTGTCTCTGGACAAACCTCCTGGGCCAAGAGCAGAAATTCTGCGTTTATTGGTTAGCTCGGAAAGCGGGTTTATTTGATCCATAAACTGCGAGAGCTGGCTTGAGCCGAAAAATGCTGCAACCATGCTGTTCACTGTTCTGGAATTGATGAGTTCCGTTGGGGTTAAAACACCCTCTCTCTCACGTGAAGAGAAGTTTTCCCTAACCGAGCGAAGAATACGGGTGATTCCTATCGAAATTTGATTTGCTACAAGTTCGCCAACAGAGCGAATACGGCGGTTTCCCAAATGGTCAATATCGTCTAGTGAATAACCTTCTTCGCCATTGTATAAACCTATCATATAGCGAATAACGCTGATAAAATCTTCTTTTGTAAGTGTCATTGTGTCTGCGGCTGGAGCTGGGAATTGTTGCTCTCCGCTGGCATAAACCTTTGAATTCAAGCGATAGCGACCGAGTTCGCCAATTTCATAGCGGCGGTCGTCAAAGAAAAGGCTGTTGAAATGGTTTTCTGCAACTGTGGCATCCACGCGGTCTGGCTGAGACCTAGTTGTTTGATAAATGCGCTCCCTTGCGCCTTCTCCATCTTTGCTGGTGTCGTTTGCCAAAGTGTTGTGTATTAGGTTGTTTTCTTCTATGTTTTCTTTTATAACCACAACATTGTTTATTCCAGCATCTAAAATTTTTTGGACAGTTTCTGCATCTAAAACGGAATTGGCAGAAGCAACTATTTCGCCATCTGCACTTATGGCATCTTTGAAAAGCACTTTGTTTGGAGCATCTTCTCCGGCTTTTAATTCAAATTGTTCGCCTGTGTGGAAAAGTGCTAAAATTTGTTCATTTGTTTCGTAGCCAACAGCGCGCAAAAGCACGGTTGCGAGCAATTTCTTTTTGCGGTCTATGAGCATATAGAGAACATCGTTCTCCGTATTGAATTCAAGCCAAGAACCTCTGTTGGGTATAATTCGGCTTTGGTAAATCATTTTGCCGCTGGGTAGCTGCTCTGAGTCAAAACTCACACCCGGAGAGCGGTGCAACTGGCTTATTACAACTCGTTCCGCACCATTTATTATAAAGGTACCGTTATCGGTCATTATGGGCAAATCGCAAAAGAACACATCGTTTTCAATTTGGTCTTGCAATTTTTTATCTTCGCCGTCTTCTTTAAAAGTTTGAAGATCCAAATGAACTATCAGCTGGCGAGAGTAGGTAACTCCGCGTTCTCTACATTCTTTTATGGAATATCTAGGCATAGCCAAATTATAATGTTTATAGCGCAACTCCAAAAGTCCCCTGCTATCAGACACCGGAAAGGCATCGCGAAACACGCCTTCAAGCCCCTCACTACGCCTGTTCTTCGCGGGAATTCCTGCCTGCAAAAAACGTTCATAAGAAGCTTTTTGCATTTCAAGCAATTCCGGCAGTTCCAAACGAAACTCATTGAATGAGTAGGATTTGCGTTCAATCATGGATAACCTCGCCCTAAAAGAAATTGTTGTGCGCCTGCGCGTTCACGCAGGCTGCTCGCATAAAAGTTCATTGTAAAAAAGGCACGCATTATTTCAGCGTGACCTTTGCTCCGGCTTCTTCCAAGTCTTTTTTCAGCTTTTCGGCTTCGGCCTTGGAAACAGCCTCTTTTACAGTGGTATTAGCTGTTTCCGCTTTGGTTTTTGCCGCGGGCAGCGAAAGTGCCGGGTCAATAACGCGTAGCACCTTGATTACGCCCATTTTCTTGTCTGCTGGAACTTCTACCAGCACAACATCAAATTCTGTTTTTTCCTCGGCAGCCGGTCCTGCGCCAGCACCACCGGCAGGAGCGGCCATAACAACCGCGCCGCCAGCGGCAGCTTCAAGACCGTGGGTCTCTTTGAGGTAATCAGCCAATGCCTTGGCTTCTAAAAGTGTGAGGGCAACAATTTGGTCGCCTAATGTTTTGACATCTGTAGCCATGGGATACTCTCCGTTTTAAGTGATTTTACTTTGTTTCCAGTTTCTCTTCTAAAGCCTTTATTTGCCCCGCAATTTTTGCGCCAGGTCCCTTGATAAGAGCTACCAAGTTTGCCCCCGGCGAAAGCATTAAGGATACAATTTGCCCAAGAATTTCTTTTTTGCCCGGCATTTTTGCGAGGCTTTCCAGCTCACCGCCTTTCAGCGTGGAGCCATCCATAAAAATACCTTTTGCGTTTAAAATATCGGGGTTTGCCTTGTGAAATTCAACCACTTCGCGGGCAGGCTGCATTGGATCGTCTTGGCCACCCAGCATAACGGAGGAGGCACCTTTTAAATAAGAATCCAAGCCCGAAATATTTGCTTTTTTAAGTGCTTGCTTTATTAACCTGTTCTTTGCCGCTTTGTAGTAAATGCCTTTTTTGCGCAGATTTATGCGCAGGGCATTGTCTTGGGCAACGGTTATCCTTTGGAAGTCCAGCAGATAAACTGCCGCTGCCGCCGAAAAATCCTTAGCTAGGGAATCCACAAGATTTTGCTTCTTTTGCTTTTGAGCCGACATTTTATTAGATTTTTCCATATTTCCCCCTTACCTTGTTAAGGCCATATCCAAGCGAACCGATGGAGTCATGGTTGCGGCTAAGGTTAAACTTTTTATATAAATGCCTTTTGATGTTTGCGGCTTGTTCTTTTTCACAGAATCTATAACCGAGAGAATGTTTTCGCACAGTTGTTCACCGGTGAAAGAGAGTTTGCCAACAGGAGCGTGTACGTTTGCGCCTTTGTCAACTCTGTACTGAATTTTACCAGCTTTGAGTTCCTTTATTATTTGAGCCAAATTGGGTGAGACCGTTCCAGCTTTTGGGCTTGGCATAAGACCACGCGGGCCTAAAACCTTTGCTACCTTGCCGAGAACCGCCATCATATCTGGGGTGGCAACCACTGCATCAAAATCCAGCCATCCACCGGAAATTTTTTCAACCAAATCTGTGCCGCCAGCAAAATCTGCGCCGGCATCCAAAGCTGATTGAACCACGTTCTCTTTGCAAAACGCCAAAATGCGAACTTTGCGACCTGTTCCGTGCGGAAGCGCAACCGTGCCGCGAACCATTTGGTCGGAGTGCTTGGGGTCAACGCCTAGGTTGAAATGCAATTCAACGGTTTGGTCGAACTTGGCTTGTGCTTTTTTTAGAATGCCAACAGCTTCGCTTAAACCGTAAGAAGCTTTTACATCGTAAGAAGCTACTAGTGCACGATATTTTTTTCCTCTTCTAATCATTATCCTACCTCAATGCCCATTGAGCGAGCTGTGCCGCGAACCATTGACTCTGCGGATTCCAAACTTATGGTGTTTAAATCCGGCATTTTGGTTTTGGCAATTTCTGTTACCTGTGCTGGAGTAATTTTGCCGACTTTTTTGCGATTAGGCTCGCCAGAAGCGGTTTCAATTTTTGCNGCAGCCTTTATCATAGACGGCACAGGCGGTGTTTTTGTTATAAAGGTAAAGCTGTTGTCTGCATATACCGTGATAATCACAGGAATTATTTGACCACCCATAGACTGAGTGCGAGCATTGTATTGCTTGCAGAATTCAGCAATGTTCACCTTTTTTGAACCTAGCGCAGGCCCAATTGGTGGGGCTGGATTCGCAGCACCAGCTTTGATTTGCAATTTTATGTAACCAGTAATCTTTTTTGCCACTTTAATTTCTCCACTTCAAAGTTTACAAAACTTCAACCTCTGAAAAGTTAAGTTCAACAGGAATTGAACGCCCAAATATAACTACCATAGCCTTCAATTTGCCTCTTTCTTTTGATATTTCTTCCACAAGGCCCGTATAATCGCTAAAAGGCCCTTCTTTAATGCGAATTGAATCGCCTTCTTTAATTAGCGGGGCTTCTATAGGCAACAAAGCACCAACCTGCCCATTATCGCGTGGCAATATGGCTGCCATTTCCTCTTCTGGAATGGGGTTTATTTTGTTTCCTATTGTCACAAACTTTGTTATGCCCTGAATGCTTTGAACCAAATGCCTTGTGCGGTCGTTTAAAGCCATTTGTATAAATACATAAGTTGGCATAAGGTTGCGCCTTTCAATTTTAACAACCCTCTTGCCTTTTTTAGTTGATATGTGTTCTTCGTTCACGTGAGGAATTTCTATGCGGCCAAATAGATCTTGAACCTGCTCGCGCTCAATCATAGCTTCTAGGAGTTGCTTAACTTTAAGCTCCTGTCCAGAGAATGTTGTTACCGAATACCAAGCTAAATCCATGATTATTTAAACTCCTAAAAATCCTATTCCAAAAAGGTTTTGACTATTTTAGACAAACTAAAATCCACAACCGCAACATAAAATCCCATAACTACGCTAAAAAATATAACAACCATAGTGGAGCCTTTAAGTTCTTCCCAAGTGGGCCAAGTAACCTTTTTAAGCTCTGCTATCACATCGCGCACATATCTTTGAAAACTCTGCATAATAAAAACTCCTCACAGGCTAAGAGGGACTCGAACCCCCAACCGGCGGTTTTGGAGACCGCTACTCTACCAATTGAGCCATTAGCCTAATGTTCTTCACCTATTTTGTCTCCTTGTGAACCGTATGCTTTCTGCAAAAACGGCAGTACTTTTTATATTCAACACGAGAAGAATGCTTCTTTTTGTTTTTGTCGCAATCATAGTTGCGCTGCTTGCAATCAGGGCATTCTAGCGTGATGAGTTCTCTAATTTTGGAAGCCATAATTAATTCCTACTTAATAATTTTGGTTACGGAGCCAGCGCCAACCGTTCTGCCGCCCTCGCGTATGGCGAAGCGCAGACCCTGATCCATTGCAACGGGCGAGATTAGCTCCACGGTTATATTGACATTGTCGCCAGGCATCACAAGCTCAACGCCGGAAGGCAGCGTTATGGTGCCGGTCACATCGGTGGTGCGGAGATAGAACTGAGGACGGTAGCCTTTGGCAAACTGCGTGTGACGGCCGCCTTCTTCCTTGCTCAGAACGTATATCTGAGCCTCAAAGCTGGTGTGCGGAGTGATGGAACCTGGGGCAGCCAGAACCTGGCCGCGCTCCACATCTGTTTTCTCCGCGCCGCGAAGCAAGAGACCAACGTTGTCGCCGGCCTGCGCATCGTCAAGGAGCTTGCGGAACATTTCCACGCCAGTTACTACAAATTCTTTGGTGTCGCCAAAGCCCACTCTCTGAACCTTGTCGTTCACGGACACCTTGCCACGCTCTATGCGGCCTGTGGCCACGGTGCCGCGGCCTGTTATTGCGAACACGTCTTCTATGGGCATCAGGAATGGCTTGTCCACTTCGCGCTTGGGCTGAGGGATGAATTCATCGCAAGCCTTCATAAGCTCCATTATCTTTCCCTGAGCATCCGCATCGCCTTCAAGGGCTTTCAGGGCGGAGCCTCTGATTATGGGGGTTTTGTCCCCTGGGAACTCG
>JGI20171J14444_1000369_pt1 | contig 12860 bp, 11 predicted proteins | sample TergutNc150P4_FD_14444 | JGI IMG/M metagenome (IMG submission 14444) | reverse complement strand
GTTTGTGGTAACAAAAATATTACCGGCGGACACGATGTTTTCGCCTTCCATGGAAACAGTAGACCCGCCGTTAAATCCGAACCAGCAGAACCAGAGAATGAAAACACCGAGTGCGCCGAGCGTTAAGCTGTGTCCGGGAATAGCGCGCGATTCGCCGGATTGGGAATACTTGCCGATACGAGGACCGACAATCTTCGCGCCAATCAGCGACGCTATACCGCCGACCATGTGTACCGCGGTAGAACCGGCAAAGTCATGGAAGCCAAGCTGAGCCAGCCAGCCGCCGCCCCATATCCAGTGACCGGAAATCGGATAAATTACCGCGCTGATGATAAGACTGTAAACGCAGTAAGAGGAAAATTTCGTTCTCTCCGCCATTGCTCCCGATACAATTGTCGCCGCTGTCGCGCAGAACACTGTCTGGAAAATAAGAAAAGCGAACAGAGGAATTCCCGCAGGAGTAACCGCGCTGTAATCCCCCTTAACCATAAAATCAATGCCGCCGAAAAGCGTACCGCTTCCGGCGAACATGATCCCAAACCCGATCAGCCAGTAAGCCGGGGTTCCGATTGAAAAATCCATCAAGTTTTTCATGATGATGTTTCCGGCATTTTTCGCCCGAGTAAAACCTGTTTCTACCATAGCGAACCCCGCTTGCATAAAAAACACAAGAGCCGCCGCTATGAGTACCCACATTGTGTTTACCGATGAAAATACTTGTTCTCCCATAATAATCCTCCAAAAAAAAATTAAGGCGTGCATTCCCTAAGGAACACACGCCTTTGTGTGCAAAAAATAATTTATTTCTTATGGCGCTTACACAACGCTGTAAAGTATCTGACCGTAAGTCGGGAACGGCCAATGTTTTTTTGCTATAAGCGTTTCAAGTCCGTCAACATCGATCCTAAGTTCCACCATTGCGGCGAAAACTTTATTGCGATAGAAATGCGCCTGATCCGCGATATTCCGTTCTTCCTTGGTGTCTAAAAGCGCTTTTTCAAGAGCCGTTAATTTGTTGAGCAGACTGGCGGATAGTTTTGAAATATTAGTTATCAAATTTTCCTCCAGTGAAGAATCATAATAACCCAACGCTTTCTTTCGTTGGAGAAGCTCTAATAAATCGTTTTGGTAGTTTACGCTGGCGGGGAAAATATCTCCCTTGACCATATCCACCATAGTAAGCGCCTCAATATGGATAGTTTTGCAATACGCTTCCATAAGTATTTCATAGCGCGAGTGGATTTCCACTTCGGTAAAGACATGGTGCTTTGTAAACAAATCTATGCTCTTTTTGGAAACAAATTCGGGAAGAGCGTCAACTGTGGTTTTCAGGTTGGATAATCCGCGCTTCTGCGCCTCGATTACCCATTCTTCCGCGTAGTTGTTGCCGTTAAAAACGATTCTCTTGTGTTCGCTGATTGTTTTCTTAATCAATGCGGCAAGGTCTCCCTTGAAGTTTTTCGACTTTTCAAGAGAATCCGCAAACTGACTAAGAGTGTCGGCGACAATTGTGTTTAATACGATGTTCGGTCCGCCGATTGAGAACGCCGAGCCGAGCATACGGAACTCAAACTTGTTGCCGGTAAACGCAAAGGGCGATGTGCGGTTGCGGTCTGTAGTGTCCTTGGGGAAATGCGGCAATACGGATACGCCTATTTCCATGTCGAGCTTTTCTTTGTTTTTATAACCCTTGCCGGATTCAATAGCTTCGATAATTTCTGTCAATTCTTCGCCGAGGAACATTGACACGATAGCCGGAGGAGCCTCATTCGCTCCGAGTCTGTGATCATTTCCCGCGCTTGCGACAGATACGCGTAAAAGGTCTTGATACACGTCTATAGCTTTGATAACCGCTACCAGGAACAGAAGGAACTGCGCGTTATCATTCGGCGTATCGCCCGGTTCAAGCAGGTTAATGCCCGTGTCGGTACTGATTGACCAGTTGTTGTGCTTACCGCTGCCGTTAACTCCGGCGAATGGTTTTTCGTGAAGCAGACAAACAAGCCCGTGCTTATTTGCGATGGATTTCATCAGTTCCATAGTCAACTGGTTGTGGTCTGTGGCGATATTTGTCGTTGTGAAGATCGGCGCAAGCTCATGCTGTGCCGGCGCGACTTCGTTATGCTTCGTCTTTGCGTTTACTCCGAGCTTCCAAAGTTCTTCGTCAAGCTCTTTCATAAAAGCGGATACGCGCGGTTTAATGGCGCCGAAATAATGATCCTCAAGCTCCTGACCCTTGGGCGGTTTTGCGCCGAACAAAGTTCTGCCTGTGTAGATCAGATCGGGGCGTTTAAGGAAAACCTCTTTATCGATAAGGAAATATTCCTGCTCGGGACCGACTGTTGTAAGAACGCGCTGTGCCGTTGTGTCGCCGAAAAGTTTGAGTACGCGGAGCGCCTGTTTGTCGATTGCTTCCATTGAGCGGAGCAGGGGAGTCTTTTTATCAAGCGCTTCGCCCGAATACGAACAGAAAGCGGTCGGGATACACAAAGTCCCGTCTTTGATAAACGCAAAAGAAGTTACGTCCCAAACAGTGTAGCCTCTGGCTTCAAAGGTGGCGCGTATACCGCCCGACGGGAAGCTGGAAGCGTCCGGCTCTCCGCGGACAAGCTCTTTACCCGAAAACTCCATGATGATTTTTCCGTCGCTTGTGGGTGAGATAAAGCTGTCGTGCTTTTCCGCCGTCGTGCCGGTCATGGGCTGGAACCAATGCGTAAAATGGGTTGCGCCGTTTTCAACCGCCCAGTTTTTCATCGCGTTGGCGACAACATTGGCGATATCAAGCTCCAAGTGCTTACCCTCAGACATTGTCTTTTTCAATGTCTTAAACACATCCTTAGGAAGCCTGTCTCTCATGACTGTTTCATTAAAGACCATGCTTCCAAATAAAGCCGGAATGTCTTTCATTTCAATTTCCTCCAAATAATAAATTTCTTAAAAATTAGTTTTCCAATAAAAAAGGCGCTCATCGGCAAGAAGCCATAAAGCCCCTTACCGATAAACGCCTTTGTTTATCTTAATTAAATATTACGAAAAAAGAGTATTTTTGTCAAGAGGAAAATAAAAAAAAATCACATTTTTTTTGCCTTGACGCTTCGACGAGATCATCGTCCAAGGTCATTGAGCCTGTCGAAGTGCCCTTTTATTTAGACTGCCTAATCTTGATGTGTACTTCGCGGAGTTGTTGTTCCGTAACCTCGCAGGGAGCGTTCATGAGCGGGTCTTGGGCGGCGCTGTTCATTGGGAAAGCGATAACTTCGCGGATATTTTCTTCTTCCGCCAAAAGCATGATAATTCTGTCGATTCCGGGAGCCATGCCGGCGTGGGGCGGAGCGCCATAGTGGAAAGCGTTGTAAAGGGCGGGGAATTTTTTTTCAATATCGGTCTTGTTATATCCCGCCAATTCAAAGGCTTTTACCATTACTTCGGGCAGATGGTTTCGTACCGCGCCTGAGGAAAGCTCTACGCCGTTACAAACAATGTCATACTGCCATGCGAGAATGTCGAGGGGGTTCTTTGTTTCAAGAGCCTGAAGTCCGCCCTGCGGCATGGAGAACGGATTGTGGGTAAATTCGATAGCGCCTGTTTCCTCGTTTTTGCCGTACATGGGAAAGTCTACAACAAAACAAAATTCAAACTTGTCTTTATTGATAAGATTAAGCTGATTGCCCAAAGCTGTGCGAATCTGCCCCGCAAGACCGTTTACTTTTGCCGGTGTGTCAGCGATAAAAAACAGGGTATCGTTTGTTTTTAGACCGAGGTCTTTTTTAAGATTGTTTTGTTTTTCTTCGGAAAGGAATTTTACTATCGGTCCTTTTAAACTGCCGTCTTCAATAACGGAAATGTAACCAAGCCCTTTCATACCGATTTCTTCGGCAAAGGCGAGCATTTTTTCAAAGAAGGATTTTGACTGCAACGCCGCGCCGCTCGCGGCAATTCCGCGAACAGGGATTTTTTTGAAAGGCTGGAAATCCACGTCCGCAAAAAAATCGGTAAGGTCTGTGATAACAAGCGGATTGCGAAGATCGGGTTTGTCCGTTCCGTATTTGAGCATCGCTTCGGCGTAAGGTATTTTTACGAAAGGTACGGAGCTTACCTCTTTTTTTGAAAAGGTTTTAAAAACGCCGTATAATACATTTTCGGCTACATCGAAAACATCTTCCTGTTCCGCAAACGCCATTTCAAAATCAAGCTGATAAAATTCTCCGGGTGAGCGGTCGGCGCGGGAGTCTTCGTCGCGGAAGCATGGAGCTATCTGAAAATAGCGGTCAAAACCTGAAACCATCAAGAGCTGTTTGAAAATTTGCGGGGCTTGCGGAAGCGCGTAAAATTTGCCATGGTGTTTTCTGCTTGGAACAAGGTAATCCCGCGCGCCCTCCGGCGAGGACGATGTCAGTATCGGCGTTTGAAATTCCGTAAAGCCATGTTCTTCCATTTTTGCCCGAAGAAAACTGATTACTTTTGAACGCAGTATTATATTTTTTTTAACTTCCGGATTTCTCAAGTCAAGAAAACGGTAGCTCAAGCGGATATCTTCCCTTGTGTTTTTTGATTCGCTTATTTCAAACGGCAAAGCGTGTACCGCCTTGCTTTGGATAATCAACTTTTCGGCGTGAACCTCGACTGTTCCTGTCGCAATTTTCGGATTGATAGTATCCGTGTCGCGTTTTTTTACCGTGCCTGTTACTGTAAGAACAGTCTCCTTGCCCGATTTATATTCTTCGTGCAAAACCACCTGAGTAACGCCGTATTGGTCCCGAAGGTCAAGAAAAGTTACGCCGCCGTGGTCACGGATAGTATCCACCCAGCCTGAAAGCGTGACAGTTTGCCCTGTATGTTTTTCCCGCAGTTCCCCGCAGGTATGCGTCCTGTATTGGTTCATGTGTTTCTCTGTGATTATTATGCCAATTATTACGGAATTGTGGAAGGGGGAACTTTTCCCAAGAATTTCACACAAAGGACACAAAGAGACAAAGGACACAAAGGAGGATTAGGGATTTTTGTTTGAAATCTTATTGTGAAGTTAACGTTTAGCCTTCGGACGATAACCCATAATTCCTCTTTGTGATCTTCTCTTCCTTTGTGTTCTTTGTGAGAAGTATTTTTGGAATAAAATCTTACTTCAGCGCGTCTTCAAGCGTTTTTTTCGCCATGTCGGGATTTCCCTTTCCGCCGAGTTTTTTCATCACCTGACCCATTAGGAACCCGAACACTTTTTCCTTGCCCGCGCGGTAATCCGCTACCGAGTCCTGATTTTCCGCGATAACCGCTTTCACCGCCGTAATAACCGCGTTGTCGTCGTTAATCATCATTAAGCCTTTTTCGGCGATGTATTTTTCAGGGTCAACGTTGTTCGTAAATACCGCCTCGACAGTTTCCTTGTACGCGTTTCTGTTGATTTTTCCGCCGGTAACAAGAGTGATGAGAGAGGAAAGTTTACTTGCGTCTATAACCAAATCTTCCGGCAAAATATTGGCATTGTTCATCAGTCGCATAATTTCTCCGGTTAACAGGTGCGCCGCTTCAACGGGCTGTCCGCTTTTTTGCGCTATTGTCTCGAACAGATTGCAAATGTTTTTGTGAACGGTAAGAACCTCCGCTTCGGATTCAGGTATTTTAAAATCACGGCAGTAGCGTTCACGCTTTTGGTGCGCCAACTCCGGCAAATTTTTCTTTACGCTTGCGAGCCATTTGTCGTCAATCTCCATTGGCAGAAGATCGGGCTCGGGGAAGTAGCGGTAATCCTGCGCGTTTTCTTTTGAACGCATAGCGTAGGATTCAAATTTTTCATCGTCCCAGCGGCGCGTCTCCTGAACAATCTGCCCGCCGTCTTCCAGTATTTCAATCTGACGCGCGGTTTCATATTCAATGGCGCGCGCAATCGCCTTGAACGAGTTCATGTTTTTTGTTTCGGTACGCACGCCAAGCTCGCCGCCTGCGGGGCGCACGGACAGATTGATGTCGGCGCGTATGGAGCCTTCCTGCATTTTGCAATCGCAAATATCAAGGTATAAAAGAGTTTCGCGCAATTTTTCAAGATAGGCGATTACTTCGGCGGCGCTGCTGAAGTCCGGCTGCGAAACAATTTCCAATAACGGCACTCCGCAGCGGTTAAAGTCCATGAAAGTACTTGCGCCGTTTGCGTCATGTATCAATTTCCCCGCGTCTTCTTCCATGTGTATCTCGCGTATGTTGATTGTCTTTTTCCTGCCGTTCGCTTCAATATCAAGATGACCGTCACGGCAAATTGGGGAGTATAACTGCGATACTTGGTAGGCTTTGGGCAAGTCGGGGTAAAAATAATTTTTACGATCAAACTTGCAGTGTTGGGTAATGGAGCAATCAAGCGCGATTCCGAGCCGAATAGCGTACTCTACAACGGAGCGGTTAAGCACGGGCAATACGCCGGGCATTCCGGCGCAGACGGGGCAGACGTGTGTGTTCGGCTCGCCGCCGTAGGCGGTGGTACAGGCGCAGAAAATTTTAGATTTTGTCGATAACTCGGCGTGAACCTCAAGACCGATGACAGTTTCCCACTTCATACTAACCTCTTTTCCGTGCGGTCGAATGACCGCACAGTTAAACCGAACATAAAACAAAGTTTCATGCTTTTACACCTTCAGGTTTTTTTACATGGTAATCGGTGCGGGATTGATAAACCCGCGCCGCGCCGATAAGTTTGCTTTCCGAGAAAGCGTCCCCGATTAACTGAAAACCAATTGGCAATCCCGCCGAATCAAATCCGCAGGGAAGAGCTACGGAGGGAAGTCCCGCTAAATTGATAGATACGGTGTAAATGTCGCCCATGTACATTTTCATAGGGTCGCCTGAATTTTCCCCGATTTTGTACGCTGTTGTAGGCGCGACAGGAGAGAGTATCATGTCGTACTTGGCGAATAATTTTGTGTAAGCGTCTTTGATAAGAGCGCGTACTTGCAGCGCTTTTTTGTAATAAGCGTCGTAGTACCCCGATGAAAGCACAAACGAGCCGAGCATTATTCTTCTTTTTACTTCCAGCCCGAAACCTTCGTTGCGGGAAAGACGGTACACTTCCGAAAGCGATTGCGCGGCGGAACTGCGGTAGCCGTACTTCAAGCCGTCATAACGCGAAAGGTTTGACGACGCTTCGGCGCACGCGATAATGTAGTAGGTTGGAATCACATAATCCATAAAAGGCATTTCAAATTCTTCTATAACCGCTCCCGCTGCCTGTAACTCTTTTGAAACAGCCAGAACGGAATTTTTTACTTCTTCGTCAATACCTCCCGCAAAATAATTGCGCGGCAATCCTATCTTCACGCCTTCCAATTTTGATCCGTCTTTGCCGAATTCAAACGGCTTTTCTATTACGCATGTGCTGTCACGCTTATCCGGTCCTGAAATGATAGACAATAATGCTGCGCAGTCGTCAATGTTTTTTCCGATGGGACCGATTTGATCCAGCGATGACGCGTAGGCGAGAAGCCCGTACCGCGACACGGATCCGTAAGTCGGCTTGATACCCGTAACGCCGCAAAAGGCGCAAGGCTGGCGGATACTGCCGCCCGTATCGGAGCCGAGAGCAATGGGTATTTCACGGGACGCTACAGCGGCGGCGCTTCCCCCCGATGAGCCACCCGCTACACGTTCGGTATCCCACGGATTGCGTACCGCTCCAAACGCACCGGTCTCGCTTGAGCCGCCCATAGCGTACTCGTCCATGTTGAGTTTTCCAACTACAACCATGCCGGCTTTTTCCATTTTCTCGATAACCGCGGCGTTAAATACGGGTGTATAACCCTTGAGCATTTTTGACGCGCAGGTGGTTTCTATTCCTTCAGTGGAAATATTATCTTTGACGGCGATTGGCACGCCCGCAAGAGGGGAGAGCGCCTCGCCTGCGTCAATTCGCGACTGAACTTCTTTAGCGCGAACAAGAGCCTTCTCTTTTGATACCGAAAGAAAAGCGTTATATCCTTTATCATTTTTTTCGATTGTATCGATATACGCGCTTACAGTTTCCGCGACATTGAGTTTTTTTGTTTTTATTTGCGCCGATAATTCCAGCGCGTTTAATTCAAACATCGCCGTCAACCTTATTCAACCGTTTTGGGGGCGATAAACATTTCTTTATTTTTGACAGGCGCATTTTGTAAAATCAACGCGCGATCAAACGAAGTGTGCGCCTCGTCGTTACGGAAAACATTTACATTGTCAAACGGGTGACTGCGCTCAACTACGCCGTTAGTGTCAATCTCGCCGAGCCGCGCCATGTAATCAAGTATTTCCTGCAAATCATGAGTCAATTTTGTTTTTTCATCAGCCGAAAGCGTAAGGCAGGATAAGTCCTCCAGATACGCGAGTAGTTTATCGTCTATTTGCATGAAAATACTCCAACTTAGGTCATAATAGTACAATTCCGGCGGACTTGCAACCTGATACAGTCTTTTCGTCCCACACGGAAACCTGCACTTCTCCTATATGCGCTTTTTGGAGCAGAAGCATGCATAACCTTGACTGTCCTATGCCGCCGCCCATTGTTAGCGGGAGTTTGTCTTCAAGAAGCATTTTATGGTATTGTAATTTTCTGCGGTGATCGCATTTGTTTTTGGTAAGCTGTGTGTCCAGTGATTTTGAATCGACGCGGATACCCATTGAGGAAATTTCAAAAGCGCATCCCAGTACATCGTTCCAAAAGAAAATGTCGCCGTTTAATGACCAGTCGTCATAGTCCGGAGCGCGCCCGTCGTGTTTAATGCCCGATTTTAATTTATCGCCTATATTCATGATAAACACGGTTTTATTTTCTTTTAAGCAGGCGTTCTCGCGTTCTCTCGGAGAGAGAGCGGGATATACATCCTCAAGCTGCTGCGATGGAATGAATTGCACATTACGCGAAAGATTGATGCTTAAAGCGGGATACTTTTCTTTTATTTTGTCCGCAGTATCGCATATAGCGTTTACAATTGCGGTAACGGTCTTTTTTAAAAAATCCTCATTGCGCGAATTTTTATCTATTACTTTTTCCCAATCCCACTGGTCAACGTAAAGAGAATGAAGGTTATCCATTTCTTCGTCCCTTCGCACAGCGTTCATGTCCGTATACAATCCTTCGCCAACCGGAAATCCGTACTGATACAGCGCCATACGTTTCCATTTCGCGAGCGAATGGACAATCTGCGCCGTTTTGCGGGTTTCCTTTATCGCAAACTCGACAGGGCGCTCAACGCCGTTAAGATCGTCGTTCAAGCCCGTCTGCGGCTCGACAAAAAGCGGCGCTGAAACACGCTTCAGGTTAAGGGCGCTCGCTAGATTATCCTCGAACGATCGCTTAATAACGCCGATAGCGGTTTGAGTATCATAAACCGATAGAATTGACCGGTAACCATCCGGTAGAATCAACTTGCTCATTTTATCTTCTCCATTACTGCAAAAAAAATAGACGCAGTAGACCATTAGTCCACAGCGCCTTTGCTGTTCATAACTTAGTTACATTAGTATAAAAAAATATGTTTGTCAAGTATAGCCTATAACGTCTGTTTTAGGGTTAGGAAACTTTTTCAGCCTCGTTGTATAACTCATAATGCCATTTTTCTACACCGGTTTTCTGTAATGCGATTCCTATTCTGCTTAATAAATCCGCCCGATCACAAGGTTTAATAATATAATCAAATACTCCAATCTTATATGCTTTATCTTTCGCACTCTCATCTTCTAATGATGTATAAAATATTATGGGAATGAATTTTAAAGACGCGATATCATGGATTTTGTCGAATACTACCCAACCGTCCATATCGGGCATTATAATATCAAGGAGTATTAAATCAGGAACGGTTTCACCTTTAGTTAAGAAATTCAGCGCTTCTTTTCCCGATCTTACCATATAAATATCGTAATCGTCTTTTAACGCTAATTTAGTGATTTCAAGATGCATCTCATCATCGTCAACTAAAAGAATAATTTTACGTGTGATAATGTCTTCAGCCATTTTATAACTCCAAAATTAATGTTTATTCATTAACACAGATTTAACTTAACTAAAAGACATTGTAAGATTCTTTTTTATGTGTTAATAAACTTTTTAAATAATAGTATAATTTATATATTATTACAAGTTATTATGGATAATTTTTCAATAGTTACCGTTTACCATAACATAAGATCATAAATCTCCTGAAATTCGTTAAATTTTAGCCAAAAATCTCAAAGAATAGCTAAAAAATAGAGGTTATTACAGGAAAACTTGCTAAAATATCGAATTTTGTCAACAAATAACAGGTGATAGTTCAATATAATTTTATGTTAAACGGGTTACAATTCCAGTTTTTTCTTTTTTATATCGATTTTTTTTATTGTCTTAATTATACATTTATTCAGATTTTTTTCTGTCTCGGAAGTCCAAAATCTTAACACAGTCCAACAGATTTTTTTGTAATATTTATTTACCTCTATGTCTCTCGCTATATTACGCCTTATTTTCTTTTGCCAAAAATCTGAATATGAAGATAAAAGCGCTTCTTGGGACGAGAAATGCCTGCTTTTCCAGTCGTTTCCGTGCCAAAAATCTCCGTCTATAAAAATTACAATTTTATATTTTTTAATAGCGATATCGGGAGTTCCAAAAAGTCCCCTGACATTTTTCCGATACCTGATACCCCATTTCCATAAAGCCTTACGAAAGAATATTTCCGGCTTTGTATCGGAACTGCGTATATGCGACATACATTTATGGCGTTGTTCAGGGGTTAATTTATCCATATCTTATATTCCATATCGATTATATTATAATAATAAATATTATCAATTCTTTTCTTTAACAATATTCTTCATCGGTAAAAATATTGCCGGAATAATTGATATTATCGCGAAACCAAAGACCATAATTACAGCCATTTTGAGTAATTTAGGATATATTTTTTCTTCTGTGTTCATATTGCTTTTTCAGTTCCTGCCGTCTCTTTATTTTTAACTTTTACTTGACTCTATCTTACGGTTTCTCAAGAATAATAACTCATCTATTGTTATCATTACAAAATTAAGAATGTACAAGTATAAATTTATACTGATAGTCTCGTCCGGGTTTGTTATTAAATTAGTCCAGTATTCGGTTAGTTTAAAAAAAATACCTGCAACATAACCTATTTGCAAAACTATAAGGAACAATAGGCTTTTACCCGCCGTTTTTTTGGATACAAATGATTTGTATATGGAAAGCGGCCACGCAAAACCGAAACAAACCAACATTATCGATTCAAAAATATTCATATATTTACTATATCAATATTATATTGTTTTATCAACTATTTTTTTTCTTCCGACATTAAGCCGCCATTTAACCGTAGTTTCAGGTAATTTGTATTTTTCGGCAATTTGTTTTACCGGAAACCCATTAATATAGTAATCAACCAAAATATCGCGATATTCGTCTGAAAGCTCATGAAGCGCCTTAAATATATTCTGATACCTGTTTGATATTATTAATTGATCAATAAAATCGTATGTATCAGCTATTTCCGCGTAATCGGCTTCCGATTCCGTATAATTGGTTTTCTTTCTTTTATCTATAAATTTTGCGTAACGGTTATGCGCGATGCTCCATATCCATTTTTCAAGCGATTCAATTTTGTATTTCCTGATTCCGCTTAATATGTGAACCATTATTTCGCCGGCTAAATCCTCGGCATACTGACGGTTATTCAGCCTATAGTGTCATTTTAAGTCAATCGGATAGGGGTTTTTATAAGTATTTTATAATTCTGCCGCCTGTTTATTATAAAATTCTATTTTTAATTCATTCTCATTATATTTCAATAAATTTATACAAGCATTTGTTAATATTGTCTTTCTTGATCCGATTTCATTATTGCTTAAATATGATAACAATGAATTAATTGCCGCTCCATGCGATATTATTATCATGTTTTTTCCATAATACATCTTTATATATTTTTTTATAGAACTAATCATCCTTTGTTGAAGTTCCTCAATATTTTCTACGCCGTTAAATATCCCATTCGGAAATACCTTTTTCCTTTCTTCCTCTGTCAATCCCGATGCTTCGCCGTAATCCCTTTCTGTAAAATTTTCTTCCTCAATAATTTCCGTTAATCCTATATCTTCGGCGATAATTTCCGCCGACTGTCTCGCTCTTGATAAAGGACTTGTTATTATTATATCCCATTTATTTTTCTTTAGATATTCTATTGTATTTTTTATTTGATTTATTCCTTCTTCATTAAGAGGAATATTTTCTCTCCCTTGTAATCTTTTTTCTTTATTCCAGTCGGTTTCTCCGTGCCTGATAATACATATTTCCATAATTCATTTTCCTAAAAATTGATAATCTTTTGATTCGTATATTCCTTGCCTATCCATTTATATACATTATTCATTTCTTTTTTATAATTTTCTTTTATTTCAAAATATTTAATATTGTTACTCTCGCACGTATTTTTGGTAAGTTTATTATCTTCAATGTATTTTTCAACCGTATATCCAAGATCATATCCTCTGTATTCAATAATACTTTTATTTTTTATTATTTTACTATTAAAATATTTTTTTATATATTCTTCCGAAAAACATATTTTACAAAATATTATTTTTGAAACATATTTTATTTCCAAATCATCTAAATTATCAGGCAAATATACTCCTTCAATTATTATGTTTTGATTATTTTCAATATTGGTCATAATAATACCTTTAATTATTGACCATAATTTTTCCGTTATCAATTTATCTTCCGACTCCGCTGTAAAGCCGCATTCGGAACAGCCTCTGATTATTCCCATTTTTATATGGTCTATTGATAAATACGGAATATTATATTTTTCCATTAATTTTTGCGATAATAATGTTTTACCCACGCAAGAATT
>JGI20171J14444_1000366_pt1 | contig 12961 bp, 10 predicted proteins | sample TergutNc150P4_FD_14444 | JGI IMG/M metagenome (IMG submission 14444) | reverse complement strand
TGCTTTATTCGTTCCCAAAAAGGCAGTTTTTTGTGTGAGGCATGGTATCAAATGAGCATAGAATATTGGAAAAAAGAGATAAAAAAACTTGACTATTTTCAAATTCATCTGATGTTTAAAGCATTGGTTGAAAAGAATTTGATTGCAAAAGATTTATTTACAAAAATGCCTCAAATGTCCGAAGACGGAATACATCAACTTATTGGAGATAATTTTTTGAAAAAATTTGATGCTGCTCATTGGGAAAAAATCAAAAAAGCATCGTTTTTTCAAAAAATAACTTACAAAATAGCGGAAAGAGACGATTATTCCGGCACATATTTTTCAAAATTAAGCGAAGGAGGAGGACTTGCATGAATTTTTCACAAAAATTTCTTAAATTTCGTATAAAAATAGCCGTACTTGCTATACGCTTTGTCGGCTGGCTGCAAAGCGGCGACACGAGAAAGAAAAAACCTCAAGCCATACGGTTCAAAGCAAAAGTGATGACCAATTATTTAGCGAAAAAATATTTGCCTGTGGTGAAAAATGTTGAGCAAAAGGAAATTACGGTAGAAACGCCCGAAACGATTTGGCAATTTTGGGATAATCCCGCAGGAAAAACAACGCCTGAAATTGTAAAAGCGTGTTTGGCGAGTGTTGATAAATTCAAAGAAAATTTTGACCACAAAATTTTGAACAATTCAACCATTGGCAATTATTCTGATTTGCCCGATTTTGTGATGGACAAATTCAGAAAAGGGCAAATTGATTACGCGCATTTTTCCGATTTGTTGCGTTTGAATTTATTGAAAAATCACGGCGGAATTTGGTTGGACGCAACGGCTTATATGACCGATTTTATTCCAAAATATATTATTGACCAAGATTTTTTTGCGTTTTTAATTGCAAAACAAGCCTGTTATTCTTATAGCCATTCTTCTACTTTTATGCAAAGTTGCTTTATTCGTTCCCAAAAAGGCAGTTTTTTGTGTGAGGCATGGTATCAAATGAGCATAGAATATTGGAAAAAAGAGATAAAAAAACTTGACTATTATCAAATTCATCTGATGTTTAAAGCATTGGTTGAAAAGAATTTGATTGCAAAAGATTTGTTTGCAAAAATGCCTCACATACCCGAAGACGAGATTAGTCTTTTTATTGGAGAAAACATTTTGGAAAAATTTGATGCAAACGAGTGGGAAAAAATAAGAACGACTTCTTTTTTCCAAAAAACAACTTATCGAGTTCGATACAGAGACGATTATTCAGGTACATATTTTTCAAAACTTTGCAAAGGAGAAATATAAAAATGAACAAAAAAATCAGCGTAATTATTCCGATTTATAATGCGGAAAAATATCTGAAACAGACATTGGATTCTGTTCGTTTTCAAACTTACAAAAATTTGGAAATTATTTGCATATTAGATTGTCCCACAGATAATTCCGAAAAAATTGCCAATGAAATTGCAAAAGAAGATTCTCGCGTAAAAATTATTTATAATGTAAAAAATATCGGAGCGGGTGAAACTCGAAATATCGGAATTAGCAAAGCAACGGGCGACTATATTCATTTTATGGATTCTGACGATTTGTTAAGTCCCGATTTTTATGAGATTTTGATAAATGCTGCTGTTGAAAATGATGCTGATATTGCAGCATCTTCGGTTTTCAACGAAAAACAACCAAAACAAAGTATTCTCTTTTCAAAAAATGAAGTTTTATTTGGTAAAGATAAAATAAAAAAAACCAAAGTTTTGTTGCGTGGCTGGATATGGAGATATTTAATAAAAAAAAGTTTTTGGCAAAATAATAATTTCATTTTTCCAAATTTGGCGGTAATGGAAGATATTGCAGTTGCGATTCCTGTGATTTTTTATGCAAATAAAGTAGCATTGTGTTCTGATGCGATGTATTTTTACAAAAATCGGGAAAATTCAATATTAAATACGCAAATTTATAATCCAGAACAGAAGAAATTACGGTTCGAACAGGTACGAAAAGTTAAAAATGAAATCAAAAATTTTCTAAAAATTAATAAAATTAAAAATCCGAATTGGTTTTATCTTCGTTTTGTATCTCTTCGCACCAGAAAAACTGTTTGTACAAACGACACAATAGAATACGGAAAAACAAATAAAAAAATCAGCGTAATTATTCCGATTTATAATGCGGAAAAATATCTGAAACAGACATTGGATTATGTTCGTTTTCAAACATACAGAAACTTGGAAATTATTTGCGTTTTGGATTGTCCGACAGATAATTCGGCAGAAATTGTAAAAAAAATTGCCAAGGAAGATGACCGTATAAAAATTGTTGAACATTCAAAAAATAGCGGTTTGCCCACAGCACGGCATTCGGGCGTTGAAAATTCAACAGGTGAATATTTTCATTTTATGGATTCTGACGATTTTTTAAATCCTGATTTTTATGAAATTATGATAAGCGCATCAGAAAAAACAAATGCAGATGTATCTGCCTGTTCGGTGTTTTACGAAAAAAAACCGCTAAAAAGCATTTGGTTTGAAAAAAGCGAAGTTTTGACAGAAAATATTGATAAAATCAGAAAAACCGAAGTTGCAATGCGTGGTTGGGCATGGCGTTATTTAATCAAAAAAGATTTTTGGACAAAACATAAATTTTATTTTCCCGAATTAGTTCCAATGGAAGATATGCCCGTGATGATTCCAATGATTTACTGTGCTGATAAAGTTGTTCTTTGTCCTAATGCGGTTTATTTTTACAAAAACAGAGAAAATTCCATTTTGAATAAAAAACATGACCCCGATAGAGAAAAACAGCGAAGTGAAAATCGGCATAAAGCGCGAAAAATATTTAAAGATTTTTTACGTGCAAACAACATCAAACGACCGAACAAATTATTGTATGATATAAAAAAATATATTTAAAAAAATAAAAATGAATATTTGGTTAGAAATAAAAAAAACGTACAAGGGTCTGAAAAAAGCCAGAAAGGCGAAAAAAGATTTTCCTGTACAAGCGGTAATAGCCAAGAAATTGGATAATTACGTTGCAGATTTTAGAAACGGGAAAATAGAGCGATTTTTTGCAATTGCCAAAAAACCCGAATTGGTAGGAAAAAAAATAATTTGGCAATTTTGGTATCAGGGAATAGACAAAAGCATGCCAAAAATTGCCAGCGCTTGTTTTAATTCTGTTGAAAAATACAGCAGCGGTTATGAAATCATCAAACTGTCGAAAGAAACGCTGAATGATTATATTGAATTACCCGATTTTGTTTGGAAAAGATTTGGAACTGGCGGATACGACATTACAAAATTGTCCAATCTTGTACGTTTATATCTACTTTCTGCTTATGGCGGAATTTGGCTTGACGCAACAATTTATTTGACAAAACCGCTTGAAGAAAGTTGGCTGCAAAAAGATTTTTTTGCGCTTCAACGTCCAGACACACCGCCATCTGACCTGAAAATTTTTACAAGATACGACCCGATAGGTCTTTCGTGGAAAGCGGAATCTTACGTGAGAATGCAAAATTCTTTTATGATTGCCAAACCGAATAATAAAATTATAAACGACCTACTTTCTATTTTGCTTGAATATTGGAAAAAAGAGGAGCAAACCGGGCATTATTTCTTTTTCCAAATTTGCTTTAACCGAATGATGCAATACAACGAATGGAAAAATTTGAATTGCGAAATTGTCAGTTATGCAGATTTTCACCGATTTCTAATAGTGGGACTTGACCCCTTTAACCAAGCATTATACGACGAAGTAACTTCCCGATGGGGTGTGCACAAATTAACACTTTATTGGTCAAGGAAAAAAATAAAACCATGGACGTTTGTTTATTTTCTTATAAACGGAAATCACGGGAAAAAGATGAAAGATTAAAACGCAAAGGCACGAAAGCACGAATGGGAAACGCACGAAAGAGGCGAAAAGTAAAATTTAGCCCGTTAGGGCGTTATGTTAATAACCGCAGGCGTAAGCCTGTGGCAGTAGTGCCTGCACTTTAAAAACATTCCATATTTCAAAAATATGGAATGTTTGACAACTAATAAATTAAGACGGATATAAAAAACGAGTGCGCAGCAAGGCTGCGCACTCTTCAATCAAACAAAAAACATTTTCTGTACTTTTCTTAATACATTCCATAAATATCTTCACAGTCAGGATCATCCGGGTCTAAACAAGGCAGAGGTCCCAAACTTGCTCCTGTTGGAGGATCGTCAGATGCGAAATTCTCTGCTAATTTGAGTTCGACTATTTCTGCAATCGGCGATATATATTTTGTGCTTTTCATATCTTTAAAATTTTAAAAATTATTTAACTACTACCTTATTGATTTTTCCGTTTGCCTTAACCATATAAACGCCTGCAGGCAAAGCGGCGGTCGAAATCTCTGTCGATTTTACATTCTGAACATTTGAGAAATAAACTTGACCTCCGTCAACAGAATAAACTGCAACATTGTCGATGTTTCTATCAGAAATGATGTTTATTTTGCCATCAGTTACCCAAACGCTTACTTTTGCCAGAAGTTCTTCTATTGCAGTAGGAACTTTGGGCGAAAGCACAAGCGAAAAGCGCGATTGTTCGCTGCCCGAAACTGTTGTTTCATACGTGTAACTTTCCATATCAGTTAAATCAATGTATGCACCGTTGAGGTTATCAACAAGAGCAACATCGCACAGGTAAGTATCCATTCCTGTTAAGGTAATGGTTGCATCGCCTGCGTAGGTTGTGAAAATGCTTACAGGAATTGTTGCATTATCGGTATTTACGGTGTTAAGTCCCAACTGCTGCGCTGCACCGTTTTCGTTATTTTTAACAGTATAAAGTTGCACTGTGGAGTTTACACCCATATTTAAGAACGAAATATCGTTATTGCCTACCGTAGCAGAGCCGTTTTCATTATTTTGCACCAAAGTATAATGACTGCCTGTTGCAGCGGTTGCTGCCTCTATTTTAATTACCGAAAGAGGCGCATACGCAGGAGCAGGTAGAGGTGTAGATGAGTTTGAAATTGTATATTGTCCGCCTGCAGAATTTGACGCTTCTACAATTATGCCTTCATAAGCTGCAATTGTACTGTTTGGTAACTTTACATCAAATGTCTGACCTTTGGAACCAAGGAAGTGGTCATTTCCCTCACAATTTACAGCAGAAAAAGTATTAGTGGCTTCCTCATGCAGTACAAGAAAACCATTCTTGATAGTGCCGTTAAACTTTTGGTTAAATTGAATTGATGAATTAAAAGGATTGCCTGCTACAAAATATCTGCCTTGAAAAGATATGGGCGTTGATACTGCGGCGGTATTTGGAGTGGCAAGGGTAACAATAGCGCCATTGTGCCAATCGCTGTACGGAGCAGGATTATTAGCAGAAACTTGAGCGCGACCATTTACAGAATAAGCAAAACCTACTCCCAAAGGTAAATTTGCATTGGCATCAGGTATAGCCTCCCATGTCCATGTATAGTTGCCGCCCGAAGTCGGAGTGTTTTTAATTCTCATCATAGAAACGCCAGGATGCGCTCCAAAAGTAAAATCGGAATATTTAGCATTGGCAAACGGTTTAGCCATTAATTTCCAGCGACTGGCTATATCTGCAACATTGATTTGATTAAAGTTAGCAGGAATACTGAAATTAATTGTGTAATCGTTACTCCAGTTACTAAAATAAGCAGAAGTAACTCCACTATTTCCTGCAGCCTGAAACCAAAAATTCAATTTATATGATGAGCCTGGCGTAAGAGCAGAAGCTGCACGTGCAATAATATTATCAAGCGTGCCGAAAGTAAAACGGTTACATGATTGATTCCATGTTTTGGTATCATACCTGTTGCTGCCGCTCGCGCTTGCGCTTGCGCTCGCAACATATGGTATTTCACCGGTATAAACTTCACTACCGCCGCTGTTTAGTATTTTATACCCAATTTTTACGGTTACCTGCTGTCCTGGCGTTGAAACAGTTTTCACTTCACCTCCGCCCAGACATAGTGTCGTTACACTGTACGGCGAACTGCCAGCGTATTGCTCTGCCTGAACGCTGGCATTGCTGGATGTCAAAGTCAATGGCGCTGATGCTGTTGCAGGAGTAACCAAAGAGCCAGATGTGTTTTTGTATTCCCATTCTACTTTTGGCAACTTGTTTGGCGGGGTGAGCGCCACAGCGTTTGCATCAAAACAAACAAAATCTCTCGACTGCCCAAGGTCAGTCTGAAAGTCGCCATTGTCAAAGAACCAACATTTGGAAAGGTCAGCACCTTCAATATGGTCAGTACCGTTAGTGCCGTAAGTGCCATATTCATATGGTGAACGTTTTCTAAAACTGGTACTCCACGAGGTTTGACCTGTAAGGTCAGTATTACCGCAAACAAGAATATAGCCATGCAACGTTCCCACCGATGAAGGAACTTTAATTGCCCAAAAATGCGTTCCAACGTTTATTGAGTTGGCTGAATATACGCCTGAACTGCCACTGCCCCACATCCACGCGCCATGGTAAGAATTGGCATTGCTGCTCCACCATCCCGCCTGTCCAGGAGCATTATTTGTAGCATCATTGTAATACACATAGGTATCCTGCGCCGATGCGCTTAATACAGCTAAAAATGCTGTTAGTAATAAAAGAGTAATTTTTTTCATTGATAAAAATTAATTGTTAAAATGTTAAACTTAAGATTATTTTTTAATTATGAATTTTATGCAATAAGTATGTTTAAGTTTCCAAACAGAAATTTCACAATTCTATAACATAAAATTCACTTATACAAAATTATACAAAATTATTTAAAATTATTTTTAATTTTATGTTTTTTTCTGAAAATTTAATGCAAACGATTGCATAAAAGGCAAAAGCACGAAATCAGCCTCTCCCCCTGCCCCTCTCCAAAGGAGAGAGGAGTAAAAAGACGCGAAAGCGCGAAAGATAACAAGGGTAAGGCTGAAAAAAGCAAAAACCTAACTTCCCTTTTTGGAGAGAGGCAAGGTATGAGGCGAATTTTTTACGTTTCGGCTTATTGCCGTAAAAAATGTGATAAAAATGAGTATCTTAATATATTCATTTTCTTCTACCAACATAAAAAAGATGATAAAACAAAGAAATGTAAACAACGGATAATTGCGGTTTTTTACCGCATAATACGCAATAGCGGCAAGCATAGCAATAAGCACAATTAAACCCCAAATGCCATACTGCACCATATTGCCCAAAAACTGATTGTGAGCATGAGTTATATGTTGGTTGTCGTTTGGAAATGCAATTTCCGGCAATTTGTCTTTCATTTTTTCGGCTTGCCACTCCAATGCGCTTTGCTGCTGATTAAAGCCGCTTCCCCACCAGAAATGCTCTTGAATATAACTTACGGCAATTTTACGATAAACATCGCGAATATCGTCGTTTATATAATTGGAAATTTTGTTGTTGAACGCAAAAAAACTTAGCCCGCCAAACAAGATGCAAACCGCCAAAGCGATTTTGAAATATTTAATTTTTAATTTTAATTTCAAATAATATAATACGCTAATACCTGCAATAAGGAAAAAGCCGACAGTTCCTATTCTGCTTTGTATCAGCAAAGTTACAAACAAACAAAGGACGGCATATAAAATCAAATCAAATTTTGAAACAGTATAAAATTCATTTTTTTGAAAATAAAGATAAAAACCTGTTATCAATCCGCCCAATAAAACGATGGAAACAGGAGTTGGGTGATACATATACGCCCACGAATCGACAAAGAAGAACGCGCTATACCAATTAACATCTTGCAACGGAATATTATTATTTATCAATCCTGATAGAATAAACTTTGCCTGCACTTCCCAGCCTGTCGGGTGGGCAAAATAACTTTGTTTCTGGATTATCCATTCAATAAAATTGGCATTGAGATATAAAAAATTAAACCACCAATACAAAATGCAGATAACTAAAAAGATAATTCCTGTTTTGAAAAATATTTCGCCAATTTTAAGCAAAGTTTTTTTCGGCAGGCAAAAGCAGCAAAACGCCAAAGGCAAAACATATAAACTTAATGTTTTATCGGGGAAATAAAAACCTTTTGGCGTGCCTATTGTGCCGAAAAACATTAACAGGGCATAAATAAATATAAAATAGAAAAACTTCGGCAGGGCATAAAATTTTTTTGTGTAAATAAAATGTAAAAAACTCGCGCAGGTAAAAAATCCAATAGCATAATAACTTACTCTGAAATGAATAAATAACGAACATAAAAGAACAGTTAAAAAAATGATTATCAGCGTATTATTTTTATAAATATCGTTTAACGAAAAATGATGATGTCTCGCTTTTTGCCAGCTGATAAGCAAAAAACTTGCAATAAAAATTCCTAATAACGCAAAACGCAAATAAATTTCATTAGCGGCGGCAACAAGTCCGCGCAAATGAAGAATATAAATAATTCCTCCAAATAAAACACTGAAAATCAGAACGATATATGAAAATTTTATGGACATTCTCTATTGTATTACTTTAACTCCAATCAATCGGTCGTAACGCTCACCCCAGCCACGCGAATAAACGTAAATTGTATATTCATTGTTTGTTTGCCAAAATGAACCGTCTGTGCGGCGCGTACTTGCAACTTTTTGATTTTTAGGAACAAACCAATATTGATAATTGTATCCGCCCTGTTTGAGAAAATATGTCAAAGTATATGCGTTATCTTCAAAAACATATTTCATTTGCGCGGCAGAGTTGAGCAAATTATAGTTAAAATCGCCGCCAACATAAATGTTTCCATCAAAAAACGGTTCGCCTGAAGAGAAAGTGAAATGAACCTGAACATAATCTGCTTCAACGGAAACATCATTAAAGGCTTCCTGAAAATTAATTAAAAATTTTCCATTGACATCAGGTTCGGAAACGTAAATTTTTGCACGCGAATAAGGAACAAGATAAGCGTTGTTATCTCCGTCATAATTAATATAATCGAGTCCGTAACTTGCTGCATATAAAGAAGATATATCGAAACGATGATATTCGTTTCCGCCTTCAAAAATCAATTGGCGATTATTGGTAAAACTCAATTTTGAACCGTTAAAAAAAGTTGGTTTAATATTAAGTATCTGATTGTCAATTCGTTGATTTTGCCGTACATTCACTTTAATATCATTTCGTGGGTCGGAAACGGCAAAACCGTTGAGATTTACCTCAAAATCAAGTTGCTGCAATGCGCCGTTGAGTTCGGTATCGGTATTTCCGCGTACCCGCCCGCTGATTTCCACTTTTGGTTCGGCAACAGAGAAACACGCTTGCGCAATCGGTTGATTTATATCGTCTTCAAAAATTTGCAAAACATAATTTCCCGAAACGCGGAATTGCATTTGCTCATTCGGCAAATTCAACCAATAGTGCGTATAACTTACAAAAGTGCTTACAGACAGCGCGTAATCTGTTATGTCGCCCTGAGTAAAACCGCTCAAATATTCGGTAGAAACAAGTTGCGAGGCAGTCCAATCGGCGTTGCAGTGCAGCACGCGGTAATGATAAGTGTGCACATTGTGCGAAAGTTCGTCAAAACTTACTTCAAGGGCAGCCTCGCCGTTGAGGTTAATCACAGGCAACGAAAAATCAACTCCTGCCAAGCCAATTTGCAGTGTTTTAATTTGATTATCAAATATTTGCGTTCTGTAATTTTGTGAATTTACCAAAACAATATTTGAAATCATTATTATTAAAAAAAATATTTTTTTCATAAGAAAGTCTATATTATATTAATAGTGTATGCGTTCTATTTTGGGGATTTATTGTTTCCTCTGTTTTTTTACAAAAATACTGAAAATTAATTATGCATGCAAATTCTTCTTTGAATTTATAATAACTTTGTGGTATTTTAGTTTTGTATAGTTTTTGTTATTTTCTAAATTGCTTCGTCGTTTCACTCCTCGCAATGACGTTGTAGTATAGATAGTTACGTCATTGCGAGCGTAGCGAAGCAATCCAGAAAAGGAATAAAACGATGTTTGCTATACTAAATTAACAGTACCAACTTTTAAAATCCGATTTTCTTTACTTTATAACCTTGCCCTATCAGAATTTCGGCTATTTTTGCTCTGAAATCGCCCTGAATCAAGATTTCGTTATCGCGCCACGAGCCGCCCGAACCGCATTTGATTTTAAGCATTTTAGCAAGTTCTTTCAATTGCTGCTCTGTACCTTTGAAGTCAGTTACAAGCGTTGCGGGTTTACCGTTACGTTTGTCTGATTCAATGCGCAGCAATTGCTTGGCAGGTGGTGCGGGCGTTTTTTCTGATTCTTCTTCGATTTTGGTTGAAAAATCAGGATTTGTAGAATATACAATTCCTAATTTTTCCTTCCAATCGTTAGTTTTTTTCATTAAAAAACATTATTTTATTGTAATAAAAGGCAATTTATCGCCGCTAAAATAAGTTGGCAATTTGCCGTCCCATTTGTTGATTGCCATTTCCTGTAAAACCATTGGCGAGAGCGATGCCTGCTTGATTTTTTGCGCTTCTGCTTCAAGTTTCATTTTTTCAAGCGTAAATTTTGCCGTTAGAGCGCCCTGTTCTGCAATTTTTTTATCCTCAATTGCTTTATTAAATTCATTACTGAAATCGTGATTTACAATTAACAGGTCTTTTACAACTATTCCGCTGCCTGCTATCTGACTTGAAAACGCGGTATTTATGCGGCTGGAAATTTCAGCGCGTTTTTCCACAAAAGTTTCTATCGGATATTCGGCAATGATGGCATTAATTTTTTCGGACAAAGCCGGACGCAACAAAGTTTCCTCAATATTTGCTCCATAACGTTGATAAATTTGTCCAACTTTTTGAGGGTCAAGCGCATAAACAAGCCCTACATCAACGCCAATAGTTTGAATATCGCTTGAAGAAACTTCTATATTTACCGACAGTTTCCTGTCGCGGATTGACATTCGTTCAACTCTGTCGATAAATGGAAGTTTGACGTTAAGTCCTTCATTAGCAATGGAATGCAAACTTCCAAAACGAAGTATCACTCCGCGCTCACCTGTATTGACAGTAAAAAAACTGCCAAACAAAATAATAAGTACGAAAAAACCAACGATGCCCAAAGTTATGTATTTCTTCGATGACTTGTAATTTACATCGGTAACATTTCCTAAATTTTGAAATTTTGTCATATATTTGTTTGTTAAAAATTAATTTTATTTTCTGTTCTCCAATTCCTCTTTTGATTTTACGCGAAGGTCAGGTCGTTGCTTAACCATTTCGCGCATAAATTCCACAGGATAACCCAGACGAAGAATTTTGGGCGGAATTTTTGCCTCATTTTGAATAAATTTTCCGTTTTCTTCTATTTTAACATTTCCGTCCAAATATTTTACCAAAAGATATTCACCCAAACTGCGCCAAGCGTTTGTCAAATCTTCCGATTGCCTTACCACGCCATCTGTAAGCATTTTTTGTGCATCTTCTTTGGAAAGTTTTGCTGCCAAAGCATCAGTTTTCGGCACTAATTCATTAAAATAAGCGTCCCACTGCTGCTGTACTTTTTTAATTTCTGGCTGCATAAACGAATATTTTCCGTAAGCAAAATTTGCCACCTGATTGAATACCCAAAATGCTGACGTTGAGGAATATTCGAGCAGCGAGCCGTTTTCGTGGCTAAAACACCAAGGAACTTTATTTGTGCAGCAATAAATAGGCACATAGCACGAACTCGCCGCATCATCAACTCCAAACCAAAAAATTCCGCCTGCATAATCGGGCAGCCACGAGCGCATTTGCCCTACAAAACTGAAACCTGTTTGCTGGGTGGCAACAGGGCGGTCGTGCGTATATTCCACGCTATCAACAAAATATGTGAGCGGACTGTGGCGAAGTTTTGTATGAAACGGACCTGCGCCATAACCCTGCGTCATATCAAATTCAGTACCTTCAAACTGGTTGCGCATAAAATCTTTCATATCTTGCGCCGAAAGTTTTTTTACAGGTTTAATCCACAATGGCATACGTTCTTTTGTTTGCCCTTTTACATACGAAATATAACGATACATATCTGGATTTACCCCATTGAAAAACGCCCAAACGCGGCTTTCGCACACATGCAACGCCACATCGTCAAGCGGATTGTAAATATCTGAAAAACTGAATTCGCTGTCTTTACCTTTAAAAAGTCCTTTTTGCCGTGCAAATTTCACAACATCTGGCGCGTACATACAGTTTTCTTTATCAGAAAATGGGATTTGCGTAATTCTCGCCTGATTCGCGTGAGCCGAAACGCAATCGTCGGGTATGCGCTGCGCCACCCAAACTGCGCCTTTGCTGCCTGCACCTTTGCCAACCATTTCCAAAATCCATACTTCGTTAGGGTCGGCAACGGAAAACGATTCGCCTTCGGAGCAATAGCCATATTCGGCAACAAGGTCAGTCATAATTTTTATTGCTTCGCGTGCTGTTGCAGCGCGTTCCAAGGCGATATAAATCAGTGAACCATAGTCGATTATGCCTGCTGTATCAACAAGTTCGTGAAGCCCGCCAAAAGTCGTTTCGCCAATGCAAACCTGATGTTCGTTCATATTTCCGATAACATTGTAGGTTTGACGCGCCTGTTTTATTTTTCCGAGAAATTTTCCTGTATCCCATTCATAAATATCGCGCATTGCACCTGCGGGATAAGTTGCAGCAGGACTAAAATGCAGCGAACCAAACAGAAAATAAGAATCGGCGGCGTAGGTTATAAATGTTGAGCCGTCGGTTGATGCTTTTTTACCCACCAGAAAATTTGTACAAGGCAAAACATAATTAATTGATAATAATAAACTTAAAAATACTAAAGCAATTTTTTTATTCATAAAATATTATTTTAAAATTAAAACTTTACAATTTGCAAAGATAAAAAAATAAACTGAAAAGTGAAAGTCTGTTTAATTTTTAGTCAAAAATAGTAGTACGGGCGAAGTAAGTTCACTTTTGTTGTTTTGTTTTGCACCTATACCCATCTTTGTAATAACAAGCATA
>JGI20171J14444_1000362_pt1 | contig 13000 bp, 11 predicted proteins | sample TergutNc150P4_FD_14444 | JGI IMG/M metagenome (IMG submission 14444) | reverse complement strand
AAACGCCCGTTATTTGAATTCTCAGGCGCGTGCGGCGGATGCGGCGAGACACCATACGTCAAACTTATGTCGCAGCTTTTCGGCGACAGAGCGCTTATCGCCAACGCCACAGGTTGTTCGTCAATCTACGGCGGTAACCTGCCCACCACACCCTATTGCCAGCGCTCGGACGGACGAGGACCTGCGTGGTCAAACAGTCTCTTTGAAGACACAGCGGAATTCGCGCTGGGCTTCAGACTTACAAGCGATAAGCTCGCCGTTCACGCCCGCGAAATGGCGGAGAAGGCAAAGAGCGAAGGCATCGCCGCGGGAATTATCGACAAGCTTCTTTCAAACACACAAGCGGACGACGCCGCAATCGACGAACAGCGCAAAAATGTTGACGAGCTTAAAGCCGCGCTTAAAAAAGATTCCAAACCCACAGCGAAACTGCTGCTCTCACTTGCCGACCACTTTGTAAAAAGATCGGTATGGGGCTTCGGCGGCGACGGTTGGGCTTATGACATCGGCTTCGGCGGACTCGACCATGTTCTCGCTTCCGGCAAAAATGTAAATCTGCTTTGTATGGATACGGAAGTTTACTCCAACACAGGCGGACAGATGTCGAAAGCCACTCCTGTCGGCGCTATCGCCAAGTTTGCCGCTTCCGGTAAAGAGATTACCAAGAAAGACCTTGGCGCAATTGCGATGAGCTACGGCTATGTCTATGTCGCGAAGATTTCGTTAGGCGCAAATATGGCTCAAACCATTAAAGCCTTCCGTGAAGCCGAGTCCTATGACGGTCCGTCGCTTATTATCGCGTACGCGCATTGTATCAACCACGGTATCGACATGAGCAAGGGATTGGANCAGGGNAANGCGGTAGTATCGAGCGGCTTGTGGCCGTTGTTCCGCTATGACCCGCGCCTTAAAGACGAGGGCAAGAACCCCTTCCAGCTTGACTCCAAAGAACCCACCTTTGCGCTTGAAGATGTGATGTACAAAGAAGTCCGCTTCAAGAGCCTCAAAGCCGCAGACCCGGCTCGCGCCGATATGCTGCTCGCAAAGGCGAAGAAGCATGCCGAGCGTTTGTACAAAGAGTACAAGTATTTGTCGGAAAGACCTTTCTAGTTCAGTTTTAAATTGATAGAAGCCCCTGACTTTGGTTAGGGGCTTTTTTTATTTGTGTGCTTCGTGGTTAAATTCTTTATGCCTCACTCGCAAATAATCATATTCTTCCTGCTCTTAACTCGCGCCGCTTCAGGTTCCGTGTCAAAATCAACGTATGATAGCCTTGCCTGCGGATCCAGCTTTGCGAGCGCGTCCGCCGCGGCGTTTACGCCAATCAGGTATTGATCTACGGGGCGGAAGGCGCGGCAGGGGGGGCATTGACACCATAGGTTTTCACAGCCTTCGTCGGGCAGAAGATGAAAAATGCGATCGGGCGACGTTTTATGCATGGCGCGGGAAAATAATTTTTTTGCGCGTCTTGTGATTATCGCCGTTGTTTTTGGGTTGGTTGGGCAAAAATGGTTATTCATTTTTCTTTTACCCTGTTCCATGCGGAACAGCCCCTTGTTAAATAAAAATAAAAGCCTCGGCAGTAATAAGGAAAGATCATGCCCGCCGGCTTCTATATAAAATGCGAAATGTTTTGCCAGTTTGATATATTTTGCGCTCCCGCCCCTGAAAAATTTGTCGTCCAGCGGAAAAACAAGAGTGTTGTAGCCGTTATCGATTGCCCACCTGATAAGTTTTGCCCGTTTGCCCGCGCCGGTTTTTCTGTCGATGAACAGCCTTTTTCTGACCTGTTTCATAATTTTATTATATGGAATTATTTACGGTTAGGCTATATGATATAGTATGGACTTTGATGTTGCCGTTATAGGCTGCGGAGTTTCCGGGGCGAATATCGCGCGCCGACTTTCAGCTTACAATATAAAAACCGCTATTCTGGAAAAAGCCGCCGACGTTTCCTTTGGAACTTCCAAGGCAAATTCCGGGATTATTCACGGCGGGTTTCATCATAACAGAAAGCACCTTAAAGCTCGGCTGGAAATTCAGGGCAACTTGATGTTCGACCAATTAAGGAGAGAGTTGAATTTTCCTTTCCGCAGATGCGGGATAATTGTCGCCGCCCTGCACGAAGAAGAAATGAAGGTTATCGAACACCTTTATCTGCAGGGGGTGGAAAACGAAGTAATAGGGATTGAGCTTTGTTCCCGTTCAAGGATACTGGAGCTTGAGCCGAAACTTTCCGCGGATACGGTCGGCGGACTTTACGCGCCGGGCGGCGGAATTATAGAGCCTTACCGATTTGTTTTTGCGCTGGTGGAGTCCGCGCGCAAGAACGGGACGGAGTTGTTTACGAATTTTAAGGTGAACGAGGCGAGCCGCGATGGGGATTTTTGGAGTATTCGCGCGGAAGACGGTAGGGTAGTAAAAGCGCGTTATGCGATTAACGCGGCGGGATTATTCGCGGACGAAGTGTCTAATGTTTTCAAGGCGGAGGATTTTACGATTACCGCAAGAAAGGGCGAGTATTTTCTTTTGGATCGGCTTACAAAAGCCTGCCCTTCCAGAGTGGTCTTTCCCGTACCCACAAAGGTTTCAAAAGGAATGCTGGTTATTCCTACAGTGGAAGGGACGGCTCTTGTCGGTCCTACCGCGGAAGATGTGCAGGATAAAAATGATTTTTCCACCACGTCCAAACATTTGGAGCAGATAATAGTTTCGGGAAAGACCATGATACCGTCTTTAAGCCACGGCGACGTTATAACCAATTTTGCGGGGCTTCGTCCTTGTCTTGGAGAGGATTTTTATATCGAAGCTTCAAAAAAAGTTCCCGCTTTTGTGCAGGTTGCGGGGATTCAAAGTCCCGGGCTTACAGCGTCGCCGGCGATAGCCGAGTATGTAAAAAATATTTTGGTCGATATGGGATTACAGCTAACGGAAAAGCCGCATTGGGATCCTTATGTTGAAGATCATCAGCGCGCAAGGGAGCTTGATTTTGAGGAGTTGGACAAACATATCGCCGAAGATTCCGCGTGGGGCAGTATTGTCTGCCGCTGTGAAAATGTCAGCGAAGCGGAAATTATTCAGGCTGTAAAACTGGGACACACAACCTTGGACGGAGTAAAATATTTTACGCGCGCGCAAATGGGTCGCTGTCAGGGCGGCTTTTGCACTTACAAGATAATAAAAATTATTATGAGGGAAGCTAATCTTTCCTGGGAAGAAGTTACAAAACACGGCGGACAAAGCCGCATATTGGACGGTGTGTTATGAAAGAACTCCAATATGACGCGGCGGTAATCGGCGGAGGAGCCGCGGGAATGGCGGCGGCGCTTGAATTGGAAGCTCAAGGTTTTTCCTGCGCGTTAATTGACAGGGAAGATCACCTTGGCGGTATTCTCATGCAGTGTATTCACAACGGTTTTGGTCTTCATGAGTTTTCGGAAGAATTAACAGGTCCCGAATTTGCGGAACGATTTATTGAGCGCGTAATAAAATCCAAGATAGCGGTTTACCTTGACACAACCGTTACGCGCTTTGAGCAAAATAAATCATCGCAGGTTAAAGAGCTTTACTGCGTATCTCCGACAGGAGCGGTAAAAATTAAAACGCGCGCCGTATTGCTCGCGATGGGCTGCCGTGAAAGAAACCGAGGTAATGTTCGCATTCCCGGCTCCCGTCCGGCGGGAATTTATACCGCCGGTCTCGCGCAGCGCCTTGTCAACATAGAGGGTTATATTCCCGGCAGAGAAGTTGTAATTATCGGTTCGGGCGACATCGGGCTGATTATGGCAAGGCGCATGAGTTGGGTAGGCTGCAAGGTAAAAGCCGTAGTTGAAATAATGCCGTATCCCGCCGGCTTGACGCGTAACATTGTTCAGTGTCTTAACGATTATAACATTCCACTTTACCTGTCGTCGCAAACCACAGGCGTCTTCGGCAACGACCGCGTTGAAGGCATAGAAGTTACCCCGATGACAAACGGCGTGCTTACGCCCGAAAAAAGTTTCCGTATAGACTGCGACACGGTTCTGCTTTCAGTCGGTCTTGTTCCCGAAAACGAATTATCGCGCGCCGCCGGCGTAGAATTAAATTCCGTAACAAACGGTCCCTTGGTAGATTCTTCTTTAATGACTAACATAGACGGCGTTTTTGCCAGCGGCAATGTGCTCCATGTCCACGATCTTGTCGATTGGGTCTGCGAAGAAAGCCGCCGCGCCGGACACTACGCCGCGTCATGGCTTAGGGGAGAGCATCCCTCTTTGCAGATAAATACAAAAGCCGGTGCTCATGTCCGTTATGTGAACCCCGCGCGGCTTGCCCCCGACAGGGAAAATATTATCTATATGCGTTCCATGATTGTAAAAAACGACGCTGTTTTGGAATTGCGTCTGGGCGATAAAGTGATTAAGAGCAAAAAAGAGCGTCATGTTCAGCCTTCGGAAATGATCAGTTTTAAATTGGGTCCCAAGGATTTTGAAGGCGCACAGCTAAATTCGGATTCCGTTTTGGAATTCAGTGTAAATTGAGGTGTTATGCGAAGTTTAACATGTATTGTTTGCCCAATGGGCTGCGCCCTTGAAGCGGACGATAGCAAAGGTAAAGATTCTCTTTCCGTAACGGGAAATAAATGCCCGCGCGGCGCGGCTTACGCGGCGGAAGAAATCCGCGCGCCCAAACGCGTTGTTACCGCCACTTGCGCCATTAACGGGCAGGGGAGCGGCGCTGTCAGGCGTGTGCCGGTAAAGACCGCTTCGCCCTGCCCGAAGGAAAAAATTTCCGCCCTTTTGGAAGATATTTACAAGGTGAAAATTACCCTTCCCGTAAAAGCGGGCGACGTTGTAATAGGTGACTGGAACGGCAGTAAGATTGATATTGTCGCGTCGAGGACGCTATTCTCTGACAATTTTAATTGTCAGAGAATTCCGATAAAAGAATGAGGTGTATAAGCTGATGTTTTTTAAAAAAGATGAAAAATCACCGGATATGTTTTGGCGGGAATACGAAGAAAAAACAGGCGAAAAAGCGCTGGCGCACGGGTTAGGGAAGTATGTTTGCGGCTGGGACGAATTTGATAAAAAGCAGTATAATGGTCTTTGGGGGTTAATTATAAATACGTCGGGCGGTTTTAGGTTTCATCATTTTCCGCAGGAAACGGGGCTCTTTCCCGGCATGGGGACATTTTTAGCGACTTTTGCCGTCGGCGCAAAAGAGCCGTCCAATGAGAAAACCATTTTTATTCCTAAGGAAAAAATAATTTCGCAAAAAATTATTAAAGAGGAAAAATGGTATAAGCGGCTGTTTTTCCGTTCCGCGCCGCAGTTGGTTATCAGTTACAGGGACGAAACGCCGGACGGTTCCGGCGGAAAAGATAAAAAACTTATTTTTGAGGCCGAATATACAAAGGAGAAAATATCATGAATAAAGCTCAAAGAAAGAAATTTTTTGGCGATTTAATGCAAAGGTTCACCATTTTATTTACCGTTGTAATACTTTTGTTGTCAGTTACAGGGTTAATACTTGCTCGTGTTAATGTTAAGGAAAATAGTATTACAAAGCTATTTGCCTATGAAAACCCCGGTTTGCCGTATAGTTATATAGCTATACTGGCATGTATAGTTTTTGTTATAACCCTGCTCTCATTTCTTGGGGAAGTTATATTAAAAAGAAATAAAAACAGATACGACGAGCTTTTTAGGCATCACAATATTTATCGTAAGAAAAAAATGACTTAAAATACTTTTTTTTAACATTTTATATAACATTTTCCCTATGTTTAATAACATCTAAATAACATCTAAATTCTTGACAAATATTAAGATTTTTGGTAATATTTGAATATGACAAAAGTCGGAAAACAGTACGGCAAAGTAACCCTTTCTCTCATTGGAGATAGAAACAAAGATGATTAAATGGTTTTCTAATCTTACAGTCAAGTCAAAAATGATTATCGGTTTTGCGCTGATTATAGTAATGTTGGCGGGTATGGCTCTGTTTGCCATCAACCAGTTGAATAAGATTGCGGTTATATATAAAAATATAATCGAATACCCTGTGGGCATAAGAAACGCTGTTTTAAGGACGCTGTCCTCATACCGTGATATGCGCCGGATTACGAACTCTATGTTTGCGTATGCGCCGCAAAAAAACAGCGACAAAATTGACAGATTATATATAGGAGCTGTATCGGCTTATGAGACAGCTATGTTTGCTATACAAGAAAGCGAAACCCTTGCGAGAAAAAGCCCTCTTTCTAATGAAGAGGAAAGGCATATAAAGATTGACCGTATCAATTTACTAAAGAACTGTATAGAACGATACAAAAATGAAGCTTGCGACCCTATATTTAAAGCGGCGCGTGTCGGCGATTATGATCGATGTATACAGATATCCGATGAATTAGAACTTTTCCTTGATGAAGCAAGAACGTTTTTTATTGAATTATATGAGTTGACGAATGTCATAGAGGAAAAGACAAGTAATAACGCGTTTGTTATCGCCAGCCAAACCAAGATGTTGCTGATTGTAATTTTCGTGGTTATTGTTGTTTTTTCAGTTATACTGGCTTTTTTGATTTCCTCTTTCATCACTGCCACCATTAATACCAGAGAATCGGCATTGCTCACCGTTTCGGAAATGTTTAAGTCAAACCCCTCTATCAACCTATTATTTGACGATACTTTCAAGATAATAGACTGTAATCCCGAAGCAATAAGATTCATGGGTCTCAACAATAAGCAGGATATGCTTAACGGATTTGTTGACTTTGTAAACGCGGCTCTTCCGCCGTTGCTTTCCAACGGGCAGCGCCCCCAGACTTTGGCTAAGAAACTTAAGACTGCCGCAGAGGAAGGCGTGGTTAAATTCGAGACAGAAATGAATTTTAACGGCATCTTACATAGGTTAAGCGTTGACTTTAGGAAAATCCCATATAAGGACAGCTTTGCCATTGTTGGTTATGTGTTTGATATGACCGATATATTTGAACGGGAAATGCAGTTGGAGCGAGCTAAGGAATTAAATGAACTTCAACTTATCAAACTGAATATTGTTATCAATGCGTCCAAAATAGGTTTGTGGGATATGGAAATAGTACAAGGTGATCCGATAAACCCGAACAATGCTTTCTTTTGGTCGAACGAGTTCAGGCACATGCTTGGGTATACGGACGAACATGATTTCCCAAACCTTCTTAGCAGTTGGAGCAATTTATTGCACCCGGAAGACAAGGAAGCGATACTGGACGCTTTCAAAAAACACATATTCGATAAAACAGGTAATACGCCCTACGACGTGGAATACCGTCTGTTACGCAAAACCGGCGAATATGCTTATTATAGAGCTTGCGGTGAATCTATTCGCAATATGAACGGTAACGCTATACGTGTCGTGGGCGCGCTCATGGATATTACGGATACCAAAAACAAGCTGATGGAAAAGGAGCATCAAAAGGAAGAGGCGGAAGCCGCTAACATCGCTAAAAGCACATTCCTAAGCACCATGAGCCATGAAATACGCACACCGATGAATGCGATTATAGGTATGACAACTATAGGAAAGAACGCGAAAGATATAACTCAAAAAAATTATGCGCTGGATAAAATAAGCGATGCGTCGTCTCATTTGCTCGGCGTTATAAACGATGTGCTTGATATGGCAAAGATTGAGGCGAACAAGTTGGAACTGGCGTCCGTTGAATATAATTTTGGGAAAATGCTGCAAAAGACATTGACCATCATTCATTTCCGGATAGATGAAAAGCGTCAGAAACTGACAGCTAATGTAGATACTAAAATTCCGTACTTCCTCATTGGGGATGATCAGCGGATAGCGCAGGTTATAACTAACCTGTTGTCCAATGCGGTAAAATTTACGCCCGAAGGCGGTAATATCCATCTTGCGGCATCTTTGCTTAATGAAACTGACGGAATCTGTGAATTGCGGATCGAAGTTGCCGACAGTGGGATAGGTTTATCGCCCGAACAGCAGAAAAAATTGTTTAACGCTTTTCAGCAGGCTGAAGGCGGCGAGACAACCCGCAAACACGGCGGAACGGGTTTAGGGCTTGTCATATCTAAGCGCATAGTTGAACTTATGGGCGGCAAAATTTGGATAGAATCGGATCTCGGCAAGGGAGCGAAGTTTGTTTTTACTATGAAGGCGCAACGCGGAAATAAAACTCATCATTCACTGCTTGCTTCCGGTGTGAATTGGAAAAACATCAGAATTTTAGTTGTCGATGATAAGGTTGAAGTACGGACTCAATTTCAAAATATATTTGAACAACTCAATGTAAAATGCGATGCGGCGAGAGATGGGGATGAAGCTTGCCGCTTAATCGATGAACGCGGAAAATACGACATATACTTTATTGATTGGAATATGCCGGGAATGAATGGCGTGGAACTGACCAAAAAAATTAAACAGGGAGCAGGAAACAGGCAGTCTGTAGCGATAATGATTACAGCGTATGATTGGAATCAGATAAAAGATGATGCGGAACAGGTGGGCGTGGATATGTGCTTATTAAAACCGCTACTGTCGTCAGCAATCATTGATTGTGTAAACGATTGTTTGGGAGTAGAACAAACCGTTAACTCTGTGGTGAGAGAAGGGGAGTTCCTTGGCAAAACACTCTTGTTAGCTGAAGATGTGGAAATTAACCGTGAGATACTTTTAACGCTGTTGGAGAATACCGGTCTTGTTATTGACTGCGCTGAAAACGGCAAAGAGGCCGTGGATAAGATGGAAGCGGCGCCCGAAAAGTATGACATAGTATTTATGGATATACAAATGCCCATAATGGACGGGTTTGAAGCTACGCGCCGCATACGCAAACTGCCATTGTGTGAGCACGGGAGATTGCCAATCATAGCGATGACTGCGAATGTTTTTAAAGACGATATTGAAGCGTGTCTTGCCGCAGGTATGGACGATCATCTTAGCAAACCGCTTGACGTGGAGAAAGTATTTGAGAAACTGCGCTTATATAACCGAAAAAAAGATTAATAAAAAGTTCTGCAAACTTCCGCCGCGCTTGCGGCATCGGGTGTGTACGCGTCCGCACCTATTTCATCGGCAAAACTCTGCGTAACGGGAGCGCCGCCTACCATCACTTTTACCTTATCTCTCAGACCTGCGTCTTTCAGCGCGTCAATTACATCTTTTTGAGCGAGCATAGTCGTTGTAAGAAGCGCGGAAAGGCAGAGAACTTTTGCGTTGCTTTCTTTTACCCTGTCCAATATCAACTGAATATCGCAATCTACGCCAAGATCTTCAACTTCTATGCCCTTGCCTTCGATCATCATCTTTACAAGATTTTTACCAATATCATGCTGGTCGCCTTTGACTGTGCAAATAATCGCCTGCCCAACAGGCAAAACGCCGGCTTTCGCGAGAGCGGGCTTTAGGGCTTCCGTAGCTTTGTTCATGGCGCGGGCGGCGATTAAGACTTCCGGTACAAAAACCTCGTTCTTTTTGAATTTTTCGCCGATGATATTCATGCCTGCCATCAGCGCTTTTTGAAGAATATCGGCTGGCTGCGCTCCTGAGTCCAAAGCTTTTTGCACAGATGCCCCAATATCTCTGGCTTTTCCTCTTTGGAGAAGCTCCGATATTTCATTAAAAATTTCATTGTAATCGTTTGGCATATTTAACTCTTTATTACTTAATTATAATCTTTAAATATAAATAAGTCGAGACTTATTTCCACTAGTCTTAACCCACTTTTTTTCATATAATTTGAAAAAGAGGAAAATATGATAATAGCCTTAAAGCCGGGCGTAAGCAAGGAAGACGTACAGAAGTTAATTGCCGATCTTGAAAAGTTAGGTGTAAAAGTCGATGCTTCGCAGGGAGCTTCACAGGAAGTTCTTGGGCTTGTCGGTGATACGACAGTCATTAACGATGAGGCGCTAAAAGCAAATCATCTGGTTGAAAAAGTTATCCGCGTACAGGAGCCGTACAAACGGGCTAACAGAGCGTTTCATCCCACTGATACGATAATTGAGTTTGAATTTAACGGCAATAAAGCTAAAATCGGCAAAGGTAATTTTAGCGTTATCGCCGGACCTTGCTCCGTTGAAAGCAGAGATCAATTAATCTCTATTGCAAAGTCCGTTAGAAAATCGGGCGCGGCTTTTCTGCGCGGGGGCGCTTTTAAGCCCAGAACAAGTCCCTATAGTTTTCAGGGCATGGGCTGTCTAGGGCTTGATCTTCTGGTAGAGGCAAAAAAAGAAACAGGGCTTCCGATTGTTACCGAGTTAATGGAAATAAGCCAGCTTGAATTGTTTGACGATGTTGACATGATTCAGGTTGGAGCGCGTAATATGCAAAACTTCAATCTTTTAAAAGAACTGGGCAGATGCCGAAAGCCGATTCTGCTTAAACGAGGAATGGCGTCTACAATGACGGAACTGCTAATGGCGGCGGAATATGTCATGGCTGGCGGCAATGATAAAATTGTGCTATGCGAGCGCGGAATCCGCGGATTTGATAATTTTTCGCGTAACATTCTTGATATCGCGATTATTCCCGCTCTTAAGAAAAAAACCCACCTTCCGGTAATTGTAGACCCAAGCCACGCTACGGGTCTTTCATGGATGGTTCCCGATATGTCAAAAGCGGCTATTGCCGCCGGAGCCGACGGCATTATTGTCGAGGTTCATAACGATCCCGAATGCGCTCTTTGCGACGGAGAACAATCCCTAACCCCGGAAGTGTTTTCCAATCTTATGGATACCCTTCGCAAATACGCCGCCATCGAAAACAAGGTGATTTAATTGCAGGCTATTAAAGATTGTAACTTCGGCGTTGTAGGACTAGGGCTTATGGGCGGCGCAATCTCCAAAGCCCTGCGCTACAATTGCGGGGTCGCGCAGGAAAAACTGTTTGCCTGCGATAAAGAAAAAGAAACTTTAGAGACAGCCCGTTTGGCAGGGCTTATTCAGCGCGGCTGGGATGCCGCAAAAGCCGGAGAAATGCTTTCTACCTGCGATGTTGTTTTTCTTTGTTTAAACCCTTCCACTATAATTAATTTTCTTAGTCAATGGGCGGATAAATTTAAAAGCGGAAGCCTTGTTACCGACATCGCCGGAACAAAAAAAAGTATCGCCGCCGCCGCGGAAAATTTTCGCGAAGACGTAGATTTTATTCCCGGTCATCCGATGGCGGGCGCTGAAAAAAGCGGCTTTGCTAATTCGGGGCTTTGTGATTTTCACGGAAAAAATTACATACTTACTCCAATTTCGCGTAACAAGAGCGAAAACCTTGAGCTTTTAAAAGACATTATTTCCCGCATGGGCTTTGCACGTATCACACAAGTAACTCCCGAGGAGCACGACAGAAAAATCGCTTTTACAAGCCAGCTTTGCCATGTGATAGCCGCCGCCTTGATTGATTGCGAAACAGATACGAAGATTACCCGTTTTGGCGGCGGCAGTTTTGAAGACTTAACCCGCATCGCCATGCTTAACGCCCCTATGTGGACGGAACTTTTTATCGAGAACAATAACGTGCTTTTGGAGCGAATAGATCAGTTTGAAAAGAGCCTTGATTTACTAAAGACTCTGATAAAAAACGAGCAGGCGGATGAATTGATGAAAAGACTCACTGTTGTAAGAGAACGCAGAATGGAGATGGGTAAGAAAGATTAAGGGACATAGATATTGATAAAATCATAACATAAAAAAGAATTTTGTATATTGCGTATGCGACATCTATATATGGCGCTAAGTATGCGTTTTGCTTGACTGAATTAAAAAATATTTTTACTTTTTTTGACAATTACCTTGAATTTCCATAGATTGCTACATTATGCTTCAACTATTGAAAAAGACAGAATTTATTCCGCAGCGTCAATGAATCTTGCTATCAGTTCAATGAAGTTTTTTTACAAAGAAGTTATTCAAAGAGATATTTTAAGAGAACAGCGCCGCCCTCGTCAAGATAAACGTCTTCCTGTCATTCTGTCAAAGTATGAGATTAAAAAAATAATCACATGCGAAAGAAACTTAAAACATAGATTGTTATTGATGATGGTATACACATCGGGCTTGCGAGTCGGCGAAGTAGTGCGCCTTAAACGCCAAGACATAGACATCCGCAGAAAATTAATCAACATAAGATCAGCCAAAGGACGCAAAGATCGATATACTCTTATTTCGGACATGGTTATAAACACACTTCAAGATTATTATTCCAAGTATGAAATTACCAACTGGCTTTTCACCGGCGCAGACCCGGAAAAACATTTGGTTATACGATCCGTACAGCAAATATTTAAACACGCGCTGAAAAAAGCCAAAATAGAAAAGCCAGCCTCAATCCACAGCCTGCGCCATTCTTTCGCCACCCACCTGCTCGAAAGCGGAACCGATCTCCGCTACATTCAAGAACTTTTAGGGCACTCATCTGTCCGCACCACCGAACGCTACGCCCACGTCGCCAAGCGAAGAACCCTTGCAATCACCAGTCCGCTTGACACCATAGATAAAGAGGAGCAGGATAATAAAGGAGAAAGACAATGGAATTGGAATATACATATTGGCAAGACGGGACATTTTTTGTTGGATTTCTTGATAATTACCCTGATGACTCAACACAAGGTGTTTCTTTGAAAGAACTGGAAGAAGCTCTTATAGAAATATATGAAGTAAAACAGGAAGAAAAGAAACATCTTGCGGCTATTCGCAAATCCGGCAAAATAAAAATACCCGCATGAAAAATATTATCGAAATAAATATATAGACATTGAGACAATGTAGTCTGTTATTGTAATCACACACTTGAAAATCATTTGTTACTGTGATATATTTATAAAAACAAGTAAGGAGCAAACAGTATGGGACATGTAAATACTCAAATCACCTTAAAAAACTTTAGGGATGTGTTCGATACTAAAAAAGGTAATCTGCCGAAAGATAAAATCCGTCAAGCGACAATTGACGTTATGGTGGATACCGGTGCTACCACGTTGGTCATCAATGAACAGCTTTTCCGGCAACTA
>JGI20171J14444_1000352_pt1 | contig 13289 bp, 17 predicted proteins | sample TergutNc150P4_FD_14444 | JGI IMG/M metagenome (IMG submission 14444) | reverse complement strand
CGCAGTATGCCCATTTTCCATTTTTTCTAACTTTCAGTATACCATTTTTTTTCATCGTTTGACAATAGTGCTATCCGGTTTCACCGGATAGCTTAGGAGTTTTGCCAAAGAGCAAAATACAGTAAATATTGCCATTTTTTACGTTTGAAAAACCAACGCTTTTTTTAAATGGCTTTTGTTTGGCAAAACTCCAGACATAGGGCGCAAAGAGAAGGGTTTGACATTGATGCTTATAGACGGTATGATATTAAAAATGAACAAAATCATCGTTTCGCCGTCTATTTTATCCGCTGATTTTTCCAATTTCGGCTCAGCTATCGAGCAGATTGACGCCTCAGGAGCTTCATGGCTGCATCTGGACGTAATGGACGGCTCCTTTGTGCCGAATTTAACCTTCGGACCAAAGCTTGTGCATGATTTACGAGGCAAAACCAAGGCTTTTTTCGATGTCCACCTGATGGTAGTGCAGCCAAGCCATTTTATAAAGGATTTTGCGGACGCCGGAGCCGACGCTATTACGTTTCACTATGAGGCGGAAGTTCACTCCCATAAGTTTTTAACCGAAATAAAGGCTCTTGGCTTAAAAGCCGGCATAGCGATTGCCCCCGCTACATCCTGTTCCGTACTGGAAGAAATCCTGCCGTATATCGATATTGCGTTAATTATGACCGTAAACCCGGGTTTCGGCGGACAGGATTTGATTCCCGAATGCCTTGAAAAGGTTGAAAAATTGGCAAAAATAAGGGAAAAAACAGGGCTTAGCTTTAGAATATCCGTAGACGGCGGAATTAACGAAAAAACAGCCGAAAAAGCCAAAAAAGCAGGGGCGGATACCCTTGTTATCGGCTCGGCTTTTTTCGGGAATTCGGACAAAAAAGGCTTCGTAGAACTGCTTCAAAATTAGCAAGTTTATTGGCAATTTTATCTGAAATTTTATATAATATGAGTATGGAACAAAAAAGAAGCGTTTTTTTGCCGTTTGTTTTGTTGTTACTGCTGGTTTGTACCGATCTCATTGGGGCGCAGGAAAGTAGGCAGGCGCAATTTACGCGCAGATACCAAAATGGCACTCAACTTTACAGACTGGCTCGTTATCAGGAAGCGGCGATTGAATTCCGCCGAGCACAGGAACAGTCCTCAAATTCCACCGAGAAATCAGCGGCTTTGTACTGGATCATTTTAAGCCAGATGGCATACTCGGATTTTGGCTCCGCCATCCGCGATATGGAGGAGCTTCAAAGAACCGCTCCCAATTCCCCTTACGCCAGGGATATGCTTTACCACAGGGGCAGAGTTTATTACAACCAGGGCTACTTTGAAGAAGCGTTATATTTCTTAAACCGATACAATCAATCCACTACCGATTCGGATCGTCAGGCGGCGGACAGAAGAGCGGCGTCATTTTTCTGGATGGGCGAATGTTTGTTCGCTATGGGACAGCATGAAGAAGCGGAAAAATTTTACGCTTGGGTAATAGCCAAATACAAGGAAAGCCCGAAAGTGGAAGCCGCAGCATATCGCATCGACTTAATCAAACAAAAGAAAATAGAATCCGAGCTTTTGGCTCTTTTACAGTGGAGTCATGAAGAAGCGTTACGCACAAGCGAAGACTACCAAAAGACGATAAGAACTTATGAATATACTCTTAATATGTATCAAAAGAGAATCGCTGAGCTTTCGAATAACGAAAATATTATTAACAATTTGAATAATCAGGAATATAAAAATAACGGTAACGTGCCTAGGATTATAGAAGAAGATCCCGTAACAGGAGAAGAAATAAAAGCGCCTGAAAGCACTGATTACAGTTATAACGATTATTTGATACAAAAAGCGATACGATTGGGAAATAACGTAGAGGAAATTTTAGAAAACATTGAAACCGGAGGGAATTGATGTTTTCGAGTAAATCGAGTTTTTTCCGTTTTATACTTATTCTTTCTCTTGTTTCATTTTTTTTCGCATTAAACGGCTGTAAAAATCTTTCCGCTAAAAAAGAGAGCAATGACGATAAAAAATCCGCTAAACAGACGGAAAAAAAATCGAGAAAAAAATCTGCCAAAGAGCAAACAGATTCTCCCGATGACGGATATATCAGACTGGTTTTACACGACAAAAAAGGCAGTTTTACTCTTTATTATCTTACCGATCCGCAGAAAATGCGTTATGAGCCGTTATTTAACTCAAATGATACTTCCGCAAGTTTCTTGTCGGTTTCAGTGGACGGCGATATTTATCGTCTAGGCAGTTCCAATAAATTTAAAACAAGAGTTGAAAGAGATAAAAAAGATACGGCTTACATATTTGAATCGTCGTCTTTAAAAATAACGCAGGTTTTTTCTCCGATTAAAACATCTAGTTCTCAGGCGGCTAACGGCGTTAAGATAACAATGACTATACTGAATACCGGCACGGAGAGGTCTTTTGTAGGTTTACGAATGTTACTCGATACAAATTTGGGAGAAGGAATAAACGGAACTCCGATTCTGACAAATAAGCAAGTTGTTTCGTCGGAACTGCTTGTAGAAGGCAATTCAACAGACAGATTCTGGATATCGCGCGGAAAAAACATATCGTTAATGGGGAGCATTGTTAATCCGGTAGACGGAGTGGGAAGAGGTCCCGATCTTGTTCACATAGCGAATTGGAAAAGGTTAAGAGATACTCCGTGGAGGCTTCCTTATTTTAAAGAGCGGTCTTTTAATAATCTGCCGTATTCGGCGGGCGATTCCGCGGTTTGTTATTACTTTGGTCCCGAAATGCTTGATCGCAACAAAGTGTTAACATATACTGTTTTTCTTACTACGGAAGACACGGCATGGTATAAACTTACGGAACCTCCGTTTAATATGACGGCTTCGATTATATCCGATAAACCCGAAAAAGAGCCGAAACAACCTGTTGTTGTTCAGCCGCCGAAAGAAGAATTGACGGTAAATATACCGGCAATAGAAGCGCAGGCGAGTATTGAGGCGGCGGTAACAAAAGAAGACGAGAATGTAATTATTTTGACAAAACTGCAGGATATTTTAAATCAGTTTATTAACGGTCAAATAAAAATAAACGAACGGGATCTGGCGGAGATTGAAAAATTTATTGAAAAGTACAAAACCGGGAATTAAACGTATTAACAATGAAATTTGATTCTTTTTTAAACAATGTAGCCATTCTGGCAAAGAAACGCAACTATGAAGGCGCGTTAACCGCCCTAAAATACGAAGAAGAAAGATATTACGGCTCTTTTAAATATTATTATCTGTACGGCGTTATATGTCTTTACGCCGGCAATTACGCCGAAGCGCATGAAAATTTTAACCTTGCCAGAAAAATAAAAATAAACGATCCAAACTTAATGCTTTGTTTTGCGGTTTTATATTTGAAGCGCATGGATACTGTTCAGGCCGTTCATTATTATCTTGAAGTGCAGGAATTGGATAAAAACAATAAATTGGCGAAAAAAGCCCTTGCCGTTATCAGAAAATATTCCTCGGGCGAAGCCATATCCGACTGGATGACTGAAAATCTGTCTAAATTATTTCCTCCAATACCGGCTCCTTTTATTACGACAAAAAAAATAATAAACATAGCGTTAATTCTTGCCGCCGCTTTTATAGTTTTTTTTGGAATACTGGTAAATGTAAAAGCCGTGCCGAACCCGTTTAGAAAAAATCAACGCCCCACGGCGGATTTTGTTTTATCCAATCAGGAAAGAAAAGAGACCGTTCAGGTTGACGGTTATTACAAATATATCCTTACCCGTGATCAAGCTATAAATCTTTACGATAAAGCGTTATCTCTTTTTACATCATATCGTGATGAAGAGGCGAAAAAAAGTCTTAACCGCATTCTTGAATCAAACGCTTCGGAAGGGCTTAAAAGCAGGGCTCGTCTTTTAATGGATAATATGCAAGTTCCCGGCTTTGACAATTTTAAAAAATCTGATAATCCGGCGTTAGCCGACGTAAGGAGCGAACCCGTCATTTACAGAAACGTACACGTCATTTGGAGAGGCATGGCGACAAACGTTACGGTAACCGACGAAGGCACAACCTTTGATTTACTGGTAGGCTACGACACCCGCAAAATCCTTGAAGGAATAGTCCCCGTTGTTTTTTTCAGTCCCGTCTCAATAAACACTGAAAAACCGCTCGAAGTGTTGGGTAAGATAACGGTTAACGCGTCCGCTGATATTAGATTGGAAGGCGTGGCGATACATCAATCTGGTAAGCTGGAGAATTGATCTTAAGAATTTTTAACCATGAACCACTTTACCATGCAAAGAAGAATCAGCCTTAATATATCCTTCTCTTATGCTTCTTAATTCAATCGCTTCGGCGTAAAGCCCTAAAACGCTTATTGTAAAAATAACGATGAAAACAAATGATTTTATTTTAGTCATATATTACTCCGACTATCACCTTTGCGAACAAATCTCTGCATAGCCGGTTTAAAGTTTTCAAGCAGTAAGGATCGGGCAAAAAAATCGGCGTTGTTGGGGATGTCGATAGTAACGTCCAAATTTTGTTTGTCGGCTTTTTCAATCAGTTTTGCCAGAAGGGTTTTGCCTAACCCCAAACCTCGGTATTCGGGGGCGACTTCCAAATTTTCAATGGAAAGGGTTTTATCTTCCTGCCTTGCGTTTATCCGTCCTATTTCTTCACCGTCAGCGTTTTCCGCCGTAATGTTAAAATCATTTTCCTTAAAAATAAAATCTTCAAGAACAAGGGACGATGTGTCCTCTGGCTCAACGCCGACAGGTTCAAGCCCCCATTCTTCCCTTAATGCGTTGTACCACGCAATAATTTGGCTTCTTATTGTTTGTTCCTTGTACTTGAGCCACATTTTTTCAATTTCGGGGTACTGTTCAAGAACGTCTCTAAAAGCCCTGAAAACGCCCTTGTTTTGGTTCAGGGCGGCTGTTAATTCCTGACGGGCGACGGGGTTATTTAAGCCTGCCGTAAATTTTTCCATAAGACGGTAGCCGTCTTTTGGACTCCATTCGGGAAGCCCTATATAATTTTTATCGCCGTTATCGACATTCGCCGAATTGACGATTTGGTTTTTCCGAGTATCAAGGACAAAAACCCCCTCCTGATTTTCCATGTGAAAGAGGATTTGATTTATCAGAATATTATCAAGCTCAAAACCCATAAGACATTATAGTATAAAATAAAAAAAAAGTTTATTATTTCTACAGGAGTTTTAAATGGAAGCGATGAAAAGAACCGCCGATTGCGGTTCACTTAGAAAAAACGACTGCGGACGCACCGTTATCCTGAACGGCTGGGTTCACCGCAAACGAAACCACGGCGGCGTATTTTTTATAAATATGAGGGATCGATACGGCATTACCCAAGTTACGATTGACACCGAAAAAAATCCCGACCTTGCCGCTGTCTGCGACGAACTGCGTAACGAATACTGCATCGCCGCTGAAGGGTTAGTCAGCCCCCGTCCTGACGACATGATCAACAAAACAATGGAGACGGGCGAGATAGAACTGATTGCCTCAAAGATTGTCGTCCTTAACAAAAGCGAAGTTTTACCCTTCCAGATTGACGAGGAAAGCAAGGCAAACGAAGATTTGCGCCTTAAATACAGATACCTTGATTTAAGAACCCACGCAATGCAGGAAAGAATTAAACTGCGAAGCGCAGTAGCGTTCGCCGTGAGGGATTATATGACTTCCAACGGCTTTTATGAAATTGAAACTCCCACTTTTATAAAATCTACGCCGGAAGGCGCAAGAGACTATCTTGTTCCGTCAAGACTGTATCCGGGAAAATTTTACGCCCTTCCTCAATCGCCGCAGCTTTACAAACAAATACTGATGGTTTCGGGTTTTGACAAATATTTTCAGATAGCCCGCTGTTACCGTGACGAAGATTCACGAGGAGACAGACAGCCTGAGTTTACGCAGATTGACGTTGAGATGTCATTTGTAAGCAGNGAGGACGTGCTTACAGTTACAGAGGGAATGATGTCCCATGTTTTCAAAAAAGTGATGAACGTTGACCTTCCCAAAAAATTCAACCGNCTAACNTGGGANGAAGCGATGGANTTNTACGGCAGCGACAAGCCCGATTTGCGTTTTGAAATGAAACTTAAAGACTTTAGCCCATACGTGCAGGCGTCGGGTTTTCAGGCGTTTAAGGACGCATTGGCTGGCGGCGGCGCTGTAAAGGCGCTTGTAGTGAAAGGCAAAGCCGACTATTCACGCAAACAGATTGAAGAGTTGGAAGCCCTTGCCAAGATTTATAAGGCGAAGGGCATGGCGTGGATGAAAGTAACAAACAACGCCCTTGAAGGCGGAGCGTCAAAATTTTTCGCCGACAACGCCGCCGATGTTATCAAAGGACTTGAAGCCAAAGACGGCGATTTAATTCTGATGATAGCCGACGCTAACAAAAGGGTAGCCAACACTTCGCTGGGAGCGGTGCGTACCAAACTTGGGCGCGACCTTGGTCTTTGCGATCCGTCTCATTTTGAATTTGTGTGGATAATAGACTTCCCGATGTTTGAATACAACGAAGACGAAAAAAAATGGGAAGCGGCTCACCACCTTTTTACATTGCCGCAGGAAAAATACCACGCGACACTGGAGAGCGATCCCGGTTCCGTAAAAGGCGACCTTTACGACCTTGTGTTAAACGGTTATGAATTAGCGTCCGGCTCTATTCGTATTCATGATTCGTCAATGCAAAAAAGAGTTTTTGAGATAGTGGGAATTGATCCTGCGGAGGCGGAAAAAAAATTCGGCTTTTTAACGGAAGCGTTCAAATACGGAGCGCCGCCGCACGGAGGCATCGCTCCCGGACTTGACCGCCTTGTAATGATCATGGCGGGGGTTTCATCGTTAAAAGACGTTATAGCGTTCCCGAAAAATTCGTTTGCGGTAAGCCCGATGGACGATTGTCCGTCGGAAGTGGATCAAAAACAGTTAGATGAATTGCGGATAAAGATACTTCCGCCGAAGTGATACTGCGAACTGAAGAGAGAAGAATTCTACCAAACTATCAATTTCTCATTTCTGATTGTTAATTGTTAACTAATGTGCTATACTTAAAGTCGCTCTTACCGGGCAGGAGGCAGATATGGAAAACATAATAGGCACAATTATCGGTGCTTTGGGATTTGTTCTGGCTGCGTTTGTTGCCGTCAGGCAAGTACAAGCAGAGAAAATGCAAGCAAAAGAACTGGAATGGCAAAAACAAGAACTGGAAATACAAAAACAAGAAAAAGCACGAAGCGACCGGCTTATGTTCCTTGCAGACCGGATATTTGACACCACTATTCCCAGAGAACTCAGACTCCCCTTTTATGAAGAATATATCTCCATGAAAGGCAACGGCACAGCCGTCAGGTTCTGGTTACTCGAAAGTGAAAGGGAAAAAAAGGCACAACAGTCCGTCTAATGCGGTTAAAAATTATTCTGCGTCTTTCAAATGCTGCTCAAGCAGTTTCCGCTTATCATCGGGTATCGGCGTTGACTTCTTTATTTTAAAATCGTAGTGAACAATTACAGCGCTTCCCTTGACGCATAAACGTCCTTCCTGCCACGCCTCATGGTACACGGTGAATGATTTTGTCCCTATTTTGGAAATCCATGTTTTTATTTCCGTTTCTTTTAAAAACATTTGATCTACAAAATCATATTCCGAGTGAGCCATAATAAGCGGGAAAGTTTCTTTTGTCAGCTTTAATTCAGTATCAAAATACTGCATAACGGCGGTTCTTCCCAGTTCAAACCACTGAGCCGGGACAATGTTGTTTATGTGACCTAAAATGTCTATGTCCCCAAAGCGGGGATTTATTTTTATGCTTAACATGGATTTTTATTTTTCATGTTCAAGTTTAAGCGTAATTGACGGTTGGTCGCAAACTTCAGGCGGTCCGTAATATTGAATAGCGCCCGGAAACAGGAAACTGGTTTTTTCAGCCCAATGATCCCTGCTTGCGGCGAACTTTTTAAACGGTTTGCCGTCAAGTTCAACTAACGCTTTTTTTATAACCGGCTTTTGGGTTCCGTGCCTATGTTCAAGATCCATCATCATTGTAAGCGGAATGCCTCCGGCTATCCATTGATCCGCAGGAGCAATAAGATTTTTTACGCTGGAAAGATAGCCTGTTAATCCCGACGCTATCAAAATAAACGCGCTAAAGCCTAAGCTGTAACAGTAATCAGCGTCAAAATTTGTCGGGAATGCGCATCTGCCCTCATAGCCGAAAAAGTGGGTAAGAGGGCTGAATTTTCCGTTGTAAAGATTTTTATTTTTCATGTCGGCTAGTCTTTTTTCCACCATTCCGACAAGTAATTTTTCGGTTTCAATTCTGGAGACTTGCACGTTTCCATGCGGGTCTCTGTCCATTAAAAACTGTTGGGCGATATCAGGAGGAAGCGATTGCATTACTCTGTATGAAGGCTCTGATATTCTTGTGGATAGCCAATAAAGTTGATCGATAAAATTGGTAATAACAGCGAACGATTTTTCTTCCTCGGCAATCACGTCGTTAAGCTCTTCGATTAACTTTTTTATCTCGGGAATAAATTCGATAAGCCCTTCGGGAATTAACACAACGCCGAAATTATCGCCGTTTTCCGCCCGCTTTACGATAGAGGCGCAAATTTGATCTACTATTTTATCAAGAGATAATCCCTTGGCTTCGACTTCTTCCGAGACAAGACAGATATTCGGCTGTGTTTGGAAAGCGCATTCCAAAGCGATATGGCTTGCGGCTCGTCCCATAAGTTTTATAAAGTGCCAGTATTTTTTCGCGCTGTTTGTGTCCCTGCAAATGTTGCCGATAAGTTCCGAGTATGTTTTACAGGCGGTATCAAAACCGAAAGAGGTTTCGATATGTTCGTTTTTTAAATCTCCGTCTATTGTTTTGGGACAGCCGATTACATGGGTAGACGCTCCGTTCTCTACAAAATATTCAGCTAACAGCGCGGCGTTTGTGTTGGAGTCGTCGCCGCCTATTATTACGATAGCGTCAAGGTTTAATTTTTTTGCCGTTTCCAAAGAAGCCGCGAATTGTTCTTTTGTTTCAATCTTTGTCCGTCCCGACCCGATTATGTCAAAGCCGCCCGTATTGCGGTATTCGTCGATAATTTCGGCGGTAAGGATCATTGTTTTATTGTCTACAAGACCGCTTGGTCCGCCCTTAAAACCGTAGAGGGTAGAGTTGGGGTTGCCTTTTTTAAGACCGTCAAACAAACCCGCTATGACATTATGTCCGCCCGGAGCTTGTCCGCCCGAAAGAATTACGCCGACTTTTAACTCGTGATTAATTTTATCGTTTTTTCCTTTGACAAAAGTGGCGACCGGTTTTCCGTATGTATTTTTAAAAATTTCGCTGATTTCTTTTTTATTCGAGATTGCTTCTGTAGCCGCGCCGAAACTCAAGGTAACATCATTGATAGAACCTGATAAGATGGCGGGTAATTTAGGTTTGTAAGAATAACGAGCTTTTTGTAAAGAGGATATACTCAAGATTTTCTCCTTAATTAATGAATGTCATTCATATTTGTGAAAAAGGACAGCTTATTTGTTCTTATGTCTGTTTTTTCGCAGTTTTTTCTTGCGTTTATGAGTGGCAATTTTTCGCAGTTTGCGTTTTCTTCCGCAGGGCACTTAAACTCTCCTGATGGTCGTAAAATAAGACGGCTCAAGCCGTATGTCAAAATTATGCTAAAAACGCTAAAAAAGGTCAATAGGCGAAATTTCGATAATATCTTGACATTTTTTCATGTTTTTAATAAATTCGATTAGAACTGAAAAAGTCTCCTTCGTCTAGGGGTTAGGACACGAGGTTTTCATCCTCGCAACAGGGGTTCGATTCCCCTAGGAGATGTGCGAAAAACAAAAAGACCCTTACGGGTCTTTTTGTTTTTCGCGGGAGTTTCGCTTCGCGAAACTCCATGCAAGCAAGTTTTAGGGGAATCGAACCGGAGCGCTCCTGTAAAAAATCCCAACGCGAAAGCGTTGATTTAAATAAAAGCCGGCGCAGGACGCGCCGGGAGCGCACAGGCGGACCTGTAGGGAGCAGACAGGATGTCTGCGACCGGAAGGTCGATTCCCCTAGGAGATGTGCGAAAAACAAAAAGACCCTTACGGGTCTTTTTGTTTTTCGCGGGAGTTTCGCTTTGCGAAACTCCATGCATAGAAAGATTTAGGGGAATCGAACCGGAGCGCTCCTGTAAAAAATCCCAACGCGCAAGCGTTGCCTTAAATAAAAGCCGGCGCAGGACGCGCCGAGGAGCGCGCAGGCGGACCTGTAGGGAGCAGACAGGATGTCTGCGACCGGAAGGTCGATTCCCCTGCCTCAAAATGCAAAAATCGAACCGGAGCGCTCCTGTAAAACCCCAACGCGAAAGCGTTGATTTAAATAAAAGCCGGCGCAGGACGCGCCGGGAGCGCACAGGCGGACCTGTAGGGAGCAGACAGGATGTCTGCGACCGGAAGGTCGATTCCCCTAGGAGATGAAGAGCGTAATTCCTTATGTTATAATGGGTTACGAGTATGACAAAACTATAACTACCGTAAAAACGGCGCTATTGCTTTCAAATCTACAGAAAGAGTTACAGAAACTTTTTCTAACGAGAAAGAATCTATGGCGCGGGATTATTAAACATTAAATTTTCGCCTGCGGTTCACGGTAAAAAAGACTTCATAGAATTCCTGTATGATTTCTGGGATTATGACACTTCGGGGTTACCAAAATACGCACACGAATCTAGGCAGAAACGGCAATTTTTTCATGTACCACTTCGCCAAGGATTTGCAACGGCAATTTATTTTCCGCAACGGCTCGAGTTACAATATAGTCGGCGCTTACTCTGTCTATTGCGTCAAGTAATTTACGCTGACGGGTAAAAATTCCATCTTCACCGGATATAAGCGTTATATCGGCATTGGTAATTTCCTCGTCCAGTTTTTCAGCTTCTTCTTCGGTCATAAGGCTATAATTACCTTATCTTTTATGCGCTATTTTTTACTAACGCTATTTCCTTGCGAACAAGGTCGCCAATAATTTCTTCAGGTGATTTATGGGTTTCTATAGACTTGGTTAAAAGGTAATTAACAGTTAAATTATCCATTCCAAAAAAACGGTTTGCCTTACGACGTGCAAAAATACCGGGCTTTGAAGGGTCTGTCTTTGGAGGATTTTCCATAAAATAATCACTCCAGTATTGAGCTTCTTCTTCGGTCATGTCTTTTTCTGCCATAATCATTACTCCTGTTTTGAAAGTGATTTTATAAACGTATCCGAGCAAGGAAAAGCGTGGAATACGTTTACCCTATAGTCGTTGATCAGGTTGTACAGCACTTCAATCATATTGCCCTTGGTGTTAAATCCAAGCAAACGGTATTTGTTATCAAAACCGTCAATAAGTTCATCTAATTCAACTGTATTGAACGCCCAGCGAATATCGGCTTCAGTAACACCATGTCTGAAAGCCGACTGTTTGAAAATAATCTCAAGCTCGCCGTCCATATATATAAAATAACATGAAATTAAGTGGAAATCAAGCCAACAGCGCAGTTGAAAATAAAGTATTTTTCACTCTTTTTTTATACCAGCTTTTTTTTCAAAACCCATTGAGAGCCGCCATGCCGGACGCTGGCAAAGTGTTGGAAAGAGTTACGGAAAACAATAGATATTTACTGATAATAATTGACAATTATTGATAACTATGGGCGCAGGACGCGCCGAGGAGCGCACAGGCGGACCTGTAGGGAGCAGACAGGATGTCTGCGACCGGAAGGTCGATTCCCCTGCCTCAAAATGCAAAAATCGAACCGGAGCGCTCCTGTAAAAAATCCCAAAATTTAATGCGGTTATGAAGTATCTAAATGATTCGAGTACAAAAAAGAGGCGTAAAGCCGTACAGGGGCTTTCTGACGCAAATACAGGGCTATTTTTTGTTATCATTGACACGAATCCATTGTTAATACGATAGATTTCAGCTCCCTACTGCTGAACTTGTGGGTAGTAACCCACAAGTTTTAGAAAGAAGATAGCCATCCGATATATGTAGGTATTGACATTCCTTTCACTTCGTGGTATAATACGATATAGAAAATGTAGAAAAAATAGAAAATTAAATACAAGTGTTTTAATAGAAATCAATAATCTGGTAAGTGTAGTAATTCAAGAAAAAATCGGTAAAAAAATTAGTTCCTTTTGGAACTAATAATCTCATCTGTATAGGGGGGGAAAATGACCTTAATTTTTTTTATTATTAGTTTTGGTTTTTTTATTGCTTGTTTTGTTTAAGAAATTTAAATCCAATTCGTTGAATTGGGAAAATACGGTTTAAGACCGTATCACCGAAAAAACAATTTTCGGTAAATCTTGTATTTAGGAGTTTTTTATGAACAATACTATTTCAATTAAGATGAGAAATTTTGAATGTAATTTTATTTTAGAGGAAATGGAAAACGGTGATATTAAGGTACAAGTACCTTATATTGATCAAGACGAAAATTGCGAGGATTATGTAGAACATCATGAAGTTGAGATTGAAAAAGGGAAAAAAGAACAAGTGGTTCGTCAGTTTTTTGAAGAAGATAACACAACCATTATAAGGGGTGGAGTTGCTTATAACATTGAGACTATTTTGTTTGATGAATGTGAGCTTCCAAAAAATATTGAACCTGATATTTTTGATAATTAATTATTTTAAATTATTATTTCAGGCATTGAAATTAAATTTTCAATGCCTGATTATACCGAAATCCTTTTGCGTATTCACTCTTATAGTTTTTTGTTTATTGGATAGATTGACATTTAAAAGGAGATAGTAATAATTATGGAGTATAATTTAACTTTGAAAAAAACAGGAGGAACTAAACGAAATATGGTAGAAAGAAAAAAGATTAATAAAAATGAATTAGGTAAAACGGCTATTTCTTCAATAAATCTTGGAATTGAAAACCCGGACGTAAAATCTATTGACGGTTTCATAATTATATATAATAATTGCAATAGAGAAATAATAATATAAAAATTTAGTCGCTAAGGAGTAAAAACAATGAAAACAATATTTTCACTACAAACCTAATTTCAGTTATAAATTGGGTGAAATTTATTTAATAATATGTGTAGATAGAGTAATTACCTGACAGAAAAAAAATAGCGGTCATTGCCTCCGAATGATATAATAGTTTTCACCAAAAACAAATTATTATTAAGGAGAAACAAATGACCACTAATTTAACTGTAACACAAAAAGCGGCGAGGCGAAAGCTCAATCTTTTGGAATTGGCTGACGACCTCGGTAA
>JGI20171J14444_1000345_pt1 | contig 13534 bp, 9 predicted proteins | sample TergutNc150P4_FD_14444 | JGI IMG/M metagenome (IMG submission 14444) | reverse complement strand
GGGCCGCTCACGTTCTTAGGCGGGCCCGTAGGAGCCGGAGGGTCGGGGCATAGCGCGGCTCTGACCATTAAGGGCATGTCTGGACACGATCCCGAAAAGGATGTAACCAACGGACAGCCGATGAGCGCTTTGCCCCCCGGAAACACCGGAAAGGGTTATTATCCGGGTTTCGGTTTCGGCATTCTGCTTACTGACGACGATGATGTCGGGTTGGCTGATTTCGCTAAAGTCACCGCCGTTAAATTCAAAGTTAAAGCGTCCGCCGCCGTGACGCTCGGTTTTAAAGTGGAAACAATAGAGAATTCGTGGAATTGGAGTGGATTGCCTGCGAGCGACCCTAACCCGTCGAACGCCTACAGGAAAAACACTTCCTTAACCGCCGGCGACGACTTTACGGAGGTAACCATTAAGATACCGGACGACTTGACGAGAGAATCGGGGTGGGGCACGCCGTTCGATTTTAAGCCGGCCCACGCCACCAAAATAGCCTGGTATGTAAACGCCAATAACAACGCCACCTTGGTGGGTAAAGCTATTAATATCTATATAGACGATGTCGTGTTTGTCGGCAGCTTCACGTATGTGAGCCCCGACATTTGCCAGGGTTGCGCCAACACGAGTTTCACCGTTCCTACGCCCAACAAAAAATTGGCCGATTTTGACGGCGACGATCCTCTCGCGAATACGCGCAGCGAGTATTGGTATCACTATACCGACAGCGTGGGCGGCGGGAATTCGAGGGTCAGCGGGTTGGTTCCGGGCTACGAGGGGATGGTGATGGACGTTGCGGGCAAAGGCCGCGACGGCAGCAACGCCGCCGCTCTTGAATACGAATTGGGCCAGCCTTATCAAAACGCTTCAAAGGTGACCGTCGAGCCGTTCGTGGGTATCGGAACGAACTTGTTCGCCGAGAGAAGCGACAACAATTTCGCGAACGCCAGTCCGTTTACGGGCATCTACTTTGAATACATGACAAGGGGCACTAAGTGGCTTGACGTGGAACTTGCCGACGAATGGGATGTCCGTAAAAACGCTAAGGGCGAGCGGTTGGCCGATTTGGACGGAGAGGTGTATTACACGAGGGTCGAGGGATCCGAAAACGGCGAGTGGAAAAGCGCGACGGTGCCCTTCAGCAAGTTCGTTCTTCCCTCTTGGGTGAAGCGCGGCGGCACGAGGCGCAAGGTTGAAGGCGGAGATCCGAAGTGGATCGACATATACCAACTCGCTCAGCTCAAGTTCAAGGTCAAGGGATCGGGCACCGGAGAGATATACATCGACAACGTATACTTCTACGGCGCCGACAAGTGGGGCGACGCGGGTTCCGTCAAGCTCGTGGGTTCCAAGGCCAAGGTTTCCGGCCTCCGCGCGACCTACAGCCGCGGCGTAGTGGGCGTGAACTGGAGCGCGGCGCAGTCCGTCGCGAGCGGCAAGATTCAGTTGGTCAACACGAAGGGCCGCGTTGTGGCTTCCTCGCCCATTTCGACCGCCGGCGGCAAGGTCACGGCCAGCCTCCGCGCGAATACGCTCCCCACCGGAATGTACTTCGTGCGCATGAACGCCAAAGACGTGAACGGCGCCAAGGTCGTTCAGCAGGCGGCGCTCAGCATTGTGAAGTAGCTAACGAGGGGGCGGGTGTCGTCCCGCCCCCGTTTTTGCGGCATAATCGCATAGTTCACGGGCGAACGAAGCATGTTCGCCCTTTTTTTTAAAACCGGCCGAGCCGGTAAAATCCGGGTAAATTTTCGGAAAAAAGGCTGGATATCGTTTTTTTTTGTTGTTTTTTGTAACGGAATTCATTATATTAGTATATACTTATACATATAGTATCATGCTTACACGTATACCTGCAATAGCGCGCTCGTAAATAACGGCTCCCCCAAGGGCCTGAATTATACATCGTACCTTAGTTTCAAGGAAGGCGGTTGTTTATGAAAAAATCCGTAAGGCTGTTATGTACGGCTGTTTTAGTTTCTTTCGCGGCGTTTTCCGGGGGCGCGTTCGCGCAGGTTAACCCCAAGCTGCCCGAACCCGGGTGGGCTCCGGCCGGATCTCCGGTGGCGGTGCACGGGGCGCTTAAAGTCGGTAAGGTAGGTTCTAAGGGCGCGGTGCTCGACAAGGGCGGCAATCCGGTCACGCTTAGAGGAATGAGCTTGTTTTGGGCCAACGCAATGAACGACGGGGCCGCCTACTACAACGACGCGACGGTCGGCTGGCTGGCGCACGATTGGTACTCCTCGGTTGTGCGCGCCGCCATAGGGGTTTGGGACGAACCCAAAGGGGTCAGCAACCCCGGTTACGCCGACGGCGCCGCCGGAAGCATGCTCGGCGCGGCGAGAGCGGTCATAGAGATGTCTATCCATACCGGCATATACGTTATTGTAGACTGGCACATGCACACCCAGCCGCCCAACAGCCAAGCCAAGGCTACCGAGTTCTTCAATATCATATCCAAAGATTACGGAAAGTATCCCAATGTCATATACGAGCTTTGGAACGAGCCGATAGGCGACCAGTGGTCTACCATCAAAAGTTTCTCGGAAGCGGTGATCAGAGACGGAATCAGGCCCAACAGCGATAACCTTGTCGTCGTAGGCTCGCCGCAATACAGCTCGCAGCCGCAAAACGCGATCAACAATACGGTTACCGATTCCAAAAGCAATACCGCCTATTCGATACACATGTACGCTTGCACGCACGGATACAGCGAAAACGGCGGATACGGCGGAAACATGAACCAAGCGATTAACGCCGGATTGGCGGTGTTCGCGACGGAATGGGGTTCGGTGAGCGCCAGCGGCGACAACAATCCCTGCCCGAGCGAGGCCGACAAGTGGGTTAGCGCAATGGAGACCCAAAAGGTGAGCTGGGCCTATTGGTCGGTCAACCATAAAAATGAGGGCGCCTCGATCCTTTCGAAGGCCGCTTCCACCGGCGGGCCGTGGAGCCTGACCCAGTCGGGGAACTACGTGCGTCCGAAAATTTACGATTACAATAAATCTAAATACTCCTCTTGGGCTAAAACATACAAATTCGAAGCGAACGCGGGAACGGGGGGAAGGGTTGAGAAAAAGGTGGGCAACGCCGCCAGCAGCAACGCCGCCGCCCACACTTACGGCGACAACGTGACGGTCAACGCGATCCCGAACGACGGCTACGAATTCGCCAATTGGGAGGGCGACGCGTCCAGCAAGCTCGCGACTCTTACGTATAAGGTTATAGGCGCGAACGTGTCGGTGAACGCCGTCTTTGTGCCGACCAGTTTAGTGAAAAACGGCCATTTTTCCGCCGATGCAAACAATTGGACGGCCAACGGCGCCGTTATAACCCGCGACCCGGCCGAGGGAGGCACGCTCAAGGCGGCCGTCCCAACCAACGGCGGTTCGACCTTTAGGGTTCAGACGTCCGGCTACGGAATAAAGATCGAGGCCGGAAAGAGATACAAGCTCTCATTTAGGGCGAAAACCGCAAGCGGAACGAAAAGCGTCACGCCGAGGATTACCAACGGCAACCGCAACCTCAACTATATGGACACGGCGGCGGTAACGATTACGTCGGCGTGGAAAACCGAGGAAAAGACGTTTACCGCGTCCGCCTCGGACGAAAGCGCCGTATTGCTGTTCGCCTGCGGCGGCTACTCCGACGCTTGGGATTGGTATTTGGACGACGTGGCGTTGGACGTCACCGACGGCACCCCGACCCCGGTCTTGTTCAATCCGGCGGTTCCGGCCGCCCGCGCGGCGTGGTCCATATCCAAGATAGGCGGCGCGGCGCGGTTGAACGGCCCCGCCGAGGCCGGCGTCACGGTGACGCTCTACGACACGCGCGGCAAGGCGGTAAAGAGCATGGCCGCTAAAGACGGCCTGACGCTCAACGCGGCGGGCGTTCCGGCGGGCGGTTATCTCGCGGTTGTGAAAAACGCCTCCGGCGCGCAGGTGCTGCGGTCTAAGATTGTGTTGACGCGGTAGAAAATAAAAAAGTTTTTTTATAACTTAAGGAGAGATGAAGATGATGAAAAACGCAAAACAAATCGCTGTCGCGGCGCTGGCCCTATGCGCGCTGTGCGTAGCGGCTGCGGCCGCGCCTTCCGGAAGCCCGGTAGACAAAAACGGGCAGCTGAGCGTGAAAAACGGTCAGATAGTAAACAAGAACAACGAACCGGTGGCGCTTAGGGGTATGAGCTTCTTTTGGAGCAATCCCGGTTGGGAGGGCGCCAAGTATTACAACTCCAATGTGGTGGGCTGGCTAACCGACGATTGGAAAGTCGATATCGTGCGGGCGGCTATGAACCCTTCCGAAAGAGGCGATTGGCAGAAAGTGGTCGACGCCGCCATAGATAAGGGGATATATGTGATAATAGATTGGCACTCCCATAACGCCCACAACCAAACAAACGACGCGAAGACGTTTTTCAGCACGCAAGCGGGCAAGTATAAAGACACGCCCAACGTCTTATACGAGATTTACAACGAGCCGTGTCCGAGCGGCCAGCAGAGCGGAGCGTGCGCGGGGGACGATTGGGCGACTCAGGTCAGGCCGTACGCTCAGGCGGTGGTTGACGAGATAAGGAAAACCGATACCAAGAATATCATATTGATAGGAAGCGCGGACTACAGCAAGCGCGTGGATTTGGCGACGGTGAATCCGGTCAGCGGTTCCAATTTGGCGTACACCGTGCATTACTATACGGCGGAACCCGGCACGAACCATCAGAGCGAGTTGCGCGCTTGGTGCAATACGGCTCTAACCAGAGGGTACGCGCTTTTGGTTACGGAGTTCGGGCTCTCCGAGGCCGACGGCGGCAATCAAACCAACAAAAAGTGCCCCAATTGGATCACAATCCCCGAATGCGCCGCCAACCCTAACGGCAACTACAACAACACGAACAAAATAGACACAACGGAAGCTAACCTGTGGTTTAATTATCTTGATCAGAATTATGTCGGGTGGGTCAATTGGTCGATTGTAGATAAGAACGAAGCCGCGTCCGCGCTCGCCGGCGGAGCCGGTTCGGGCGGAAATTGGAGCGACAATAATTTGCGGCCCTCCGGCAGGTTCATCCGCAACAAACTGAGGCTGTACGCCGAGAACCGTACTATAACCATCGACAAAAAAGGCCAGGGCGCGGTTACGGTCAGCGTCGGCTCTACCGCCGGAAATGTCACCACGGTCAGGTACGGCACGCCCGTCACCCTTACCGCCGTCCCCTCAAGCGGCTGGATGTTTGAAGGGTGGACCGGCAGCAAGAGCGGTATGGCGGCGACGCTCTCTCTCTCTCCGGTCTACTCAAATCTGTCCATTACGGCCAATTTCGCCGAGGGCAGCATGATTAAGAACGGCACCTTTACGAACGACATAACCGAATGGACGGCCAACGGCGCTAAACTAAGCCGCGAACCGGCCGACGGCGGCTCGCTCAAGGCGGAGGTCCAAGCCAACGGCGGCTCGACCTTTAGGGTTCAGACGTCCGGCTACGGGATAAAGATCGAGGCCGGAAAAAAATATACGCTGTCGTTCAGGGCGAAAACCTCAAGCGGCACGAAAAGCATCACTCCGAGAATTACCAACAGCAACCGCAACCTAAACTACATGGACACTGCGGCGGTAACCATCACATCGACGTGGAAAACCGAGGAAAAGACGTTTACCGCGTCCGCCTCGGACGAAAGCGCCGTATTGCTGTTCGCCTGCGGCGGCTACTCTGACGCTTGGGATTGGTGGTTGGACGATGTAAAATTGAACCTTGTCGGCGGCACACCCGTCATGTTCAATCCGGCGGCGGCGGCCCCGGCACGTACGTCGTGGTCGATCTCCAAGACCGGCGGCGTGTTGCAGCTGCGCGGCCCGGTAGAGGCCGGCGCGCGCGTATCGCTCTACGACACGCGCGGCAAAATCGTAAAGAGCATGGCCGCCAAAGACGGCCTGACCCTAAACGCAACCGGCGTCCCGGCCGGCAGCTACATAGCGGTAGTGAAAAACCGCAACGGCGCGGACGTTTACAGGTCAAGGGTGTCGTTTGTGAAGTAAAGCATTGGGGAACGGATAAAGTACGTAACGCAAAGGCGAACAAAAAATGTTCGCCTTTTTTAATACCGGATTATCCGTATTTTTTCAAAATATCGTGTCTGCCGACATCTTCCACGATTATTATATCTCTATCTCTGCTAAATCTCCAAATTAAACGAATACTCATGCTAACGCTGCTTTCATACCAGTTTTTATACGTTCCTCTCAATTTTTGCGTTCGCAATGAATTATGATTAGGGTTATTCTGTAAAATTTCGAGTTTACTATAAATTAAATTTCGCTCGCTTTCGGAAAATCGAGCGAGACGGTCGAAAAATAAATCTTCTAAATACATTCCGTATTTCATAATTAGTCTGCTTTAAATCCATGTTCGGCAAACTGTTCTCTAATAGACTTGATTTTTATCTCGCCGGTTTCTAACTTTAATTCGAGGAGTTCGGAATTCCGATCCCACAAGTCAATAAGTTCCTGCGGATATTCCGTATCGCTATACGGCACGTCAAGAACTGTCTCTCTTTTTGTTTCCGTAAGCATAATAGCCTCCTAAAGAATTCAATTATTTTTTATCTTTTTAATCCTATAATCCTAATCCACGAACGGCGACAGCCCCCTCAGCTTCTCCACGATCCCCGGCATGACCGCGATCACCCTGTCAACGTCCTCGTCCGTATTGTACACGCTGAACGAGAACCGGATCGAGCTGTGGGCGTAGTTGTAGGGTATGCCCATAGCCGTCATCACGTGGGAGGGTTCCAGAGACCCCGTCGTGCAGGCCGAGCCGGAGCTGGCGGCTATGCCGGCTTCGTCCAAATACAGGAGTATCGCCTCGCCCTCTATGTTTTCGAAGCTGATGTTGGCCGTGTTCGGCAGGCGTTCGGTCGGGTGCCCGTTCAGCTTCGCCCCGGCGCATTTTTCCAAAAGCGCCTTTTCTAACCTGTCGCGCAGGGCGCGGACGCGGTTGTTTTCTTCGGCCATGCGCTCCGCCGCCAGTTCGCAGGCGCGGCCGAGACCCACTATGTACGGGACGTTCTCGGTTCCGGCGCGGACCCCGCCCTCCTGGTGGCCGCCGTGCAGGAGGGCCCTCGCCGGCGTCCCCGCCCTGAAGTAGGCCGCCCCCACGCCTTTGGGCGCGTGCAGCTTGTGGCCGGAGAAAGCGAGCATGTCTACGGGGACTTTTTTGACGTCCACGGCGGCCTTCCCCGCCGCCTGAACCGCGTCGGTGTGGAAGACGCCCCCCCGCGCCTTGACCGCCTCGGCGAGCCCGCCGATCGGGAAGACCACGCCCGTCTCGTTGTTCGCCCACATGATCGAGACGATTGTGTCCGGATTGATCTCTACGGAGTCGAGCGCGTTTCCGGCCAGCGTCCCGTAACCGTCCACGGGGAGTTCCGTGACCTTCGCCCCGCGCCCCCCCAGAAAGCGGGCCGTATTGCGCACCGCCGGGTGTTCCACGGTTGTCGTGACTATGCGGGCGCGATCCCCGTGTTCCTGAAAGAAGCCTTTGAGCGCCATATTGTCGCTCTCCGACCCGCAGGAGGTGAAGACGATCTCCTCCGGCGAGGCCCCTATGAGCGCGGCGGCCTGCTCCCGCGCCCGCTCCACCTGCCGCCGCACCTCCCCGCCGAAGCGGTATATGCTCGAAGGGTTGCCGTAGCGCCCGCAGAAGAACGGCGTCATGGCCTCCAGCACCTCAGGGGCCACGCGGGTGGTGGCGTTGTTGTCCAAATAAGCTATATTCGCGTCAAATTCGGCCATAAGTTCCTCACCAGCTCCGCGCGTCGGAGCCGTCGCCGCCGATGTGCCGCATAAAAAGCAGTATGTTGGCGACCGCCAAAACGATCATAGCGGCCGTCTTCCCGAACCCGACCGCCCCGCTGACCGCCCGCGCCGCCCCCCCCATATTCCGGGTGTACCACCGCCGGATCAAAGAAGAAACCCCCTCCAAAAGCACCAAAACCACCCACAAAACGGTCAGGGCCGCAAGCGTTTTCTTAGGTTTCACGACACGCTCCTTTTTTAGGATATTGATTAATATAAATGATTGCGGGGGCCGAAGTCAAATAATAATGCTTTGCGGATGCGGGGCGGCTCGAAAATATTTTTTACGTCAATATTGACTTTCGACGGAGGATCAATTATATTATTCTAAAACCATAAAAAAGGGAGACGCAATGACAGACACGGTTTTAGACCTTCAAACATTGCCGAAAGCGATTTTTTCCAAGTTTTCTGCCGAAAAAGTTAATTTTCGTGAAGAAAACGGTTCAATAATATTAACTCCTGTTGTTGAGACCGAACAAAATTTTGATGTCTTGTTCGGTATGTTTTCCGACGGAAGAGTATCAAGTTATGAGTATATGCGAGAGAAACAATTTGAAAAGGAATTGGAAAATTGAATCTATAATATATTATTTATTTTATAAGGAGGAGATGGCTTAAATGAAACAATTAATGGGCTTTATCAACTACAAAAACGGCTATTACAACTTCATCCCCCACTGCGTCTTCGACGCCGCCGACGCGGACGGCAACGTTTTCAAACCGGTCGATCGCTACAGGGAGTATCCCTCTTTCGGAATGATCGAGTTAGGTTCCGACGGGCAGAACAAGCACCCCGACGCCGACGTGCTGTACCTGCACAGCCTATGCGTCCACTCGAAGGGCAACCCGATCTGCTGCTTCATATTCGACGAAGAGACGGAGCTGCAAAAGATCCCCACCGCCAGCGGCAAGGAAAAGAACGTTCTCAATATTATGGAGCTGCGCAAAAAGAGGATTACGCTCCAGAGCCGCGTTCGAAAAATATCTGACGTGAACGCCTACAAGGTGGTTACGGTTCTTTATGAGGATCGCGAGAGCTTGAATAAAAAATTGGCCAGCCCGAACCAAGAGCGGATTTACGTGAACGAGTGCTGCATGGAGGGCGAGTGGGTCATGCTCAAAGAAGACGGCAGATATTTGGGCCCCTACGAGTTTATGGTGAGGGAGGTGACCCCCGAATGGTACGTTCAATCGGGGAAAAACGAATTGTGCATAGTCAAATACCGCAAAGACGATTCCATAAGAGAGCATAGGTTCGTAGACGTCAAAGACGTTATGTATCAGGACAACAAGATAGCCAAACGCGACACGGTCTCCATAGACGTTGTTTTTATACCCGATTCATGCAAACCGCAGTATATGGACATAATCACCAACGAGAAGTTATTGGAGAAGATGGTCAAGGGATGCAAATCGCACGATATTATAAACGAGTATAAAAACTCCCCCATAGTCTCCGACGAGGTTCCGGGCGACATACGCCAAAAAAGATGGGACAGGATCACCGCCATCTGCAACAACATAGAGGAAGACAGGGAGAAGAAAAAGAAGCTCCTCAACGCGATCATAAACACGTCGAACGACGAGGACAGGGCGTGGGTGTCCGAGATTATCGTGAAGAGCGAAGAGTACAAGAGCCTCGAAAAAAAGTTAGACGACGCCTCTAAGGGTTTGACGGTATCGGGCGACGACGACGGCGGGTACGGCGACGCTAAGAGGCCGGCCGCGCCGCAGGAAGACCTGGGAGGTTTGGACGAGCGCGCCGACTCTATAAAAAAAGAGCTGAAGGAGCTTGAAGAGAGGCTCGGGAAGTACGAAAAGCTGGAGCAGATAAACGAGGCCATCAAAAGCAAAGAGGGCGAGTTCGGACAAATAGAGAAGAAGAACGAAAAGCTGCGGGATCAGTTGGAAAAGAACATGGGGAGATTGCAGGACGACATCAAAAACACCATAAACAGCGTCTCCCCCGCCCGCGTGGCGCTCGAACCCATCGTCACCAACGAGATATTGAAATCGGCCGACCTGTATAGGCAGGAGGACGAGGCCGTGTCATATCAAAGGAGATGCGAGCATATCCGCAATCTCTGCAAAACCGTTAAGTCCAAGCCCCCGGCCGATTTGGTCGATTACTTGGTCAAAAGGGTTCAGCTGGAGAGGCCGGCGTATACGCACAACGAGATAGTCAACATATACACCTGCGTGGTTCAAGGTTTTTTGACTATATTTTCGGGGAAACCCGGCACGGGAAAGACCTCGATATGCAACATAATAGCGGACAGTTTGGGATTAGCCGCCAACTCTGCCGTAATCGACGGCTCCCGCTACGTCCCGATCTCCGTGGAGCGGGGATGGTCGTCGAAGAGAGACCTGATAGGCTACTATAACCCGCTTACGAGGCGGTACGACAAGAGCAATATGGGAATTTACGACGCGCTTGTAACGCTGAACACCGAACGCGAAAACTCGCCGCTGCCTTTCGTGATTCTGCTCGACGAGGCGAATTTGAGCCCCATAGAATATTATTGGTCCAACTTTATGGCGGCGACGGAGATAGACAAATCCCACAACAAACCCGTGTGGATAGACATAGGCACCGAAGAGCGCATATACATCCCCGAAACCCTCAAGTTCATAGCGACCATCAACAACGACGAGACCACCGAAAACCTCTCGCCGAGGCTGATAGACAGGGCGTGGGTCATCAAGCTGCCCGTGACTAAAAAATACGAAAACAAAGCCGCCGCCGCCGGAACCGCCGCCGACACGATACTGTGGCGCGACCTTAAAGCGGCGTTCTCGATCGCCGGCAAGCAAAACGAGAGCGACAGCGCGAAGAAGCAGAAGGAGAATCTGACCGAGATATATGAAAAGTTCGACGCCCACAGGATGGAGATAAGCCCGCGCATAATAAACGTCATAGACAACTACATCTCGGCCGCCAACGGCCTGATGGAGAAGGACAGAAAGAACGACCCGCTGAACCAAGAGCCGGAACAGGCCGCATTGGACTTTGTGGTCGTGCAAAAGCTTCTGCCCAAAATCAACGACCGCTACGACGTTTACGAAAAACTCTTCAACGAGCTTTTGGAGATATGCGACGACAACAATTTGGTCAGGACGAAGAAGTCCATCAACGAGATGATAGACAATAAGGAGAGGAACATGGGGTACTGCCAATTCTTGGTTTGAGGCGGGAATCGGTTTGCGGATGTCGGAATTAATCGCGGAATCTATAACGATAGGCATATCGAATACTGTTTGAGGCGTTATGTTATGGATAATATCGAACTGAATTTCTGTCAAGAGGGCAAGCCGCCTGTCGCCGTCTCCTTGGCGCGTCCGGCGGAGGGGGGCGTCGCCGCCTTTGTTGACGAAGAGATAGACGAGAACAGCTTGTTCAACGACGCGGTCTACGGTATATTCGCGGACGCGGACGGCTGCGCCGCCGTTTGTTCGGCGGAAATCGTCGTGAACAAAAAAATAATACCTGCGGAACTTAAGCGGGAAAACGGACGGTTGGAATTCGTTCCGGCGGTCAGAGACAAACGGATATTCCTCAACTGCGTGGGCGGGGTGAAAATCAAATGCTCGCTTTGGGACGCGTCGGGCGGCAAAAGGGAGTACGTGTCCAAGAGCATACGCGTTATGAGATACAACGACGCGGCCAACCGGGGCGTGGTCGGCATGCTCGACTTTATCTACAAACACGGTGAGCGGTACCTGCACGAAAAGCGCAAATATCTGCGGGCGAACACCGCCGCCAAACACGGACGCCAGAATTCCATCGAAGTGAAGTTGGACATCCTGAAGCGGACGCTCGAAACATACAAACAGTGCTACGGCTATTTCACCAAATCGCCCAAAAAAAAGCTGATCAACAGCGACATCGTAGGATCGTTCGAAAAATTGGGAACCGTTACCGTCAAAACGTTGCGCTACATAGCCTCGCACCCCGAAGATGGTGAGGGTCAACCACAGCACGGGAATCAACATACACAAACAGTACTTCCAGCCGAGGAACACGCTCGTATCCACAACGGTCTTTTCCGACGACGTCTATGAGAACCAAGTGACGGTGGGTTTTCTGAAAACGGTCAACATGGAGCTGAAAAAGTTAGACAGGCAGATCAACGGCCTGCTGTCGCCGCTGCGGGCGGACAGGCCTGACGCGGAATATATAGACTCTATGGCCTGCATATACGAGAGCCGCAGGGACACGCTCAAAACGTACCTTGACGGCGTGAAAAATTTGCGCGCCGAATTCGAGACCATGTACTTCCGCTACTCCCGCGTGCTCACCGTGTCCAAATTCGACGTGACCGCCCTGCCCAAATACACAAGGGTGTTCCAGTCCGTAAGAGATTACAATCTGATCTACAACCAGATATTGGAATGGTTCAGCTATGGAAACTACAGCGTGGAAAAATATGATTTAGTCTTCATGCCGAGCACCACCGACGAACTGTACGAATACTTCTGCTTGGTGAAGATCAACAACTGTTTGGAAAAATACCTCGACTACAGATTGGATCGCGGATATCCGTTCAAGTATCAGGAGAGCGCGTATTATACCAACACTCCGCACAACAACACATTCAAATTCATAAACCGGAACGATCCCGCCGAGACGGTCACGGTCTACTTTCAGCCTACGGTTTTGGGGGAAGGCGCGGGGGAGAACGGCCTTCTGCTCTTCAGAAACACGCGCCACAGCATAGCTAAAATCGACGTGGAAGGCGTTGACGACGACGAACAGGGCCGCCGGGGAGGATTCTACACCCCCGACTTCGTCTTAAAAGCGGTACGGGGCGATACGGTGAAATACTTCATCATGGACGCCAAGTTCAGCACCGCCGACACCGTGTTCAAGTACCGTCTGCCTGGGCTGGTCTTCAAATACTGGTTCTCTATCGCCCCGATAAACGCGGCGGACGCGGTGGCCGGAATATGCTTCATGTGCGGCAAAGCGGAGGACGCTGAGAAGGGCGACAGCATAGAGGACATCTACAACACCCCCAACGCGCCGAGAACAGACATAACCCCGTCCGCGAAAGTCATCACCGTAACCGGCGCGGACGTGGACGACTATCGGCAGATCAAGACGCTGCTCGGCGAGTACGTTTCGGGGCGGCCCCGTTAACGCTGGCCCGCCGCCCTGCCGTAGATCTGCGTAAGCTCGGACAACGCCGCCAGCTTCTCGTAGATCGGCATCTTCTGCGTCATCCGCCACTGCCAGTTCCCGAACATCGTCCCCGGCGTGTTCATCCTGTGTCTGCCGCCCAAAGCCAGCACGTCCTGCATGGGGATCAGGCACAGACGCGAGGGCGAGGCGAGGGCGCAGCGGACGAACGCGTCCAAAAAGTTGTTCTCCGTGCAGCCCAAATAGCCGCAAACCCGCTTCTTGCCCTCTGGAGGGAGCATGGAGAACCAGCCGAGCGACGTGTCGTTGTCGTGCGTGCCGGTGTAGGTCACGCTGTCCTTAGGTATGTTGTAGGGCAGGTACGGGTTGTCGAAGTTGGCGTCGAAAGCGAACTGGAGTATCTTCATCCCCGGCGCGCCTATGGTCTCGCGCAGCTTCGTGACGCCCTCCGTGATGTCGCCCAAATCCTCCGCTATGAACGGCAGGTCGCCGAGCGACTCTTTCACCGCGTCGAAGAAGCGCAGGCCGGGGCCCTCCCGCCACTCGCCC
>JGI20171J14444_1000344_pt1 | contig 13543 bp, 14 predicted proteins | sample TergutNc150P4_FD_14444 | JGI IMG/M metagenome (IMG submission 14444) | reverse complement strand
TTGAGGATTTTTATTGAAGAAATCGCAAACCAGTGAGTAGGTTTCGATTAATTTAAGTTGCATTTCGTTTGACATAATAGTATTTTTTGATTTTTAGACCTCTAAATTACTAAAAATCAACGATATATGCAACTTTTTTTTTAAGATTTTTAACCATAAAATTAAATAAAAAAACGGGCTTTTTCAACCCGTGATTCGCATAAATTTTCATATCAGCATACTTTTTAAAAACACACACCAAACTCTAAAACTGAAAATCATACCATTAAATTTTTTTTGTATCTTTGCAAAAAAATAAATTTTTGATTTTTTTATAATAAAATTTATGGATATTTCGGTAGTTATTTCTTTATATAATGAAAAAGAATCGCTTGAGAAACTTTATTTGTGGATTGAGCGTGTGATGAAAGCAAATGGCTTTTCGTATGAAGTGATTTTTGTAGATGACGGCAGCACAGACGGCTCGTGGCAAATAATTGAAAAATTGAAATCGGCGAATGCAGATGTTGTGCGCGGAATTAAATTTCGCAATAATTATGGAAAATCGCCTGCGTTGTATTGCGGTTTTCAGGCAGCCAAAGGCGAAGTTGTTATTACCCTTGATGCCGATTTGCAGGATAGCCCCGACGAAATTCCCGAACTTTACCGTATGATTACCGAAGACGGTTACGACCTCGTTTCAGGCTGGAAACGCAAACGTTATGATGCAAAATTGACTAAAAACTTGCCATCGCGCCTGTATAACGCCACAGCACGCCAAGTTACAGGCTTAAAACTGCACGATATGAACAGCGGAATTAAGGCGTACCGCAATGAAGTTGTGAAAAATATTGAGGTTTATGGTGAAATGCACCGTTACATTCCTTATCTTGCCAAAAATGCAGGTTTTACAAAAATTGGCGAAAAGGTTGTTGAACATCGCAAGCGTGAGTTTGGGCAAACAAAATTCGGACTCAACCGCTTTGTAAATGGTTATTTAGACCTGATTACGCTTTGGTTTTTGAATAAATTCGGCAAAAAACCGATGCATTTTTTTGGGCTTTGGGGCAGTTTGATGTTTTTGCTGGGCTTTATTGCGCTTGTTGTGCTTATTGTTTGGAAGTTGATAGAACTTAATCGCGGAAATTACGGTTCGCTTATTGCCGAAAATCCGTATTTTTACCTTGCAATGTTTGGAATGATTATCGGCTCAATGTTTTTCCTCGCGGGCTTTTTGGGTGAAATGATTTCGCGCAACTCGCCCGAAAGGAATAATTATTTAATAGAAAAGGAATTATAACATTTTTAAAGCAAGTTTGATAACTTGTTCCACAGCGGCGTTCGGCGTTTGTTGCATAACTTTTTCTACCGCTTTTTGCGATGCCGCCGCTGAAAATCCAAGCATTGTCAGAGCGGAAACCGCCTCGTTCTTCGTAGCATTTACTTGCCCGACAAACTGCTGATTTTCAACTTCAACGCCCGAAAGTTTAACAATTTTATCTCTCAAATCAACGATAATCCGCTGCGCTGTTTTCGCGCCGATACCTTTTATCGAATTAAGCGCCGAAACATTGCCTGCGGCAATCATTTGCTGAATTTCGTCAGCCGAATAAGAAGACAAAATCATTCTCGCGGTATTTGCTCCAATACCCGAAACCGAAATCAACAACAGAAACAATTGACGCTCTTTCTGCGTTTTAAATCCGAAAAGTACGTGCGCATCTTCGCGAATTGCCTCATATATAAACAGTTTATCTGCTTTCGCATCTGATAAAGCCGTATAAGTAGGCAACGAAATTTGCACTGCGTAACCTATTCCGCCTGTTTCCAACACCGCGTAAGTCGGCGTAAGTTCCGTAATTTCTCCTTTAATGTAATCAATCATTTTATTAAAATATTTTAGAAAAAATATAATAAATATTAGAAACTGTTTAAATTTTTGTTTTGCATAATTTTTAAGAAATTCCCATTCGCCACATTACAAATACAGCGTGTGAGAAGTTTTTTCCTTTTTTTAATTCATTTACAAATCTTGGAATTATTCTTTTTAATGAATTTTTACATTTTTTTTCTTTAATATTTTAACAATCTCTTATATTCGCCTTTTTTCTGCAAAATCTCTACTGCTTTTTGCAAGGAATCGTTTGTGCTGTCCATTATTTGATAAAATTCATTTGTTGTCCATAAATCGCCTGCTATCAGGGCTTTAAGTTGTGTTTTCAAAAGCGGCAACGATTGTTCGTATTCCTTTTGGTTAAATTCAATTTTCAATTCATTTGCGCGGGCAAGCATTGATTCGAGCATACTTTGCGGAACTTCAAAATTATTTTTAAACGACTGAAAATCAGGATACAACTCTTTGAGATACTCGCGGTTTTCTTGCAAATAAGTTATATAAGCGCGATTTACAATTCCCCGACCTGCAAGCGAGCGGTAATACGGCGTGTAAGCAATTGTGTCGAGCGGAACAAAAACATCAGGCATAATTCCACCGCCGCCATAAACGGTACGTTTATTTACAAGAGTTGTAAATTTCAAAGAATCAGCAAAATGAATGCTGTCTGCGTGTTGCATTTCTCCATGTTCAAATCGGGCGAGCAAATCTTTTTCATAATTAACGCTGCCTTTATACGGTTTCTGAATGCAACGCCCCACAGGCGTATAATATCGCGCAACTGTAAGACGAATCATTGAAGCATCAACCAACGATAATTCTCTCTGTACAAGTCCTTTACCAAAAGTCCGCCGTCCTACAATCAGCCCTCTGTCCCAATCCTGCACCGCACCCGAAACAATTTCGCTTGCCGAAGCCGAAAATTCATCAACTAAAATCACAAGTTCGTTTTTCTCAAAATTACCTTTTTCTGTAGCAAAAGCATCGCGGCGCGGCTGGCGTAGCCCTTCGGTATAAACAACAAGACGTTTATTTCCAAGAAATTGGTCGGCAAGTTCAATAGCCGCGTCCAAATAACCGCCGCCATTTCCCTGCAAACTCAAAATAAGCGAAGTCATTCCCTGCTTTTTAAGCGTATCAACAGCCGCTTTGTATTCCGAAATCGTTTTTGAGCCAAAACTGTTTATTTTAATGTAACCAATTTCGGGAGTAACCATATATTTTGCATCAACGCTATAAAGAGGAATTTTATCGCGCGTGATATTAAAAGTCAATAAATCCCGCTCGCCTGCACGTTTCACTTTTACCATAACTTCCGTTCCACGCGGTCCGCGCAGCAGTTTCATAATATCGGTACTTTGCTTTTTCACGCCTGCAATCAATTCATTTTCAACGTAGATAATGCGGTCGTCGGGCGATATTCCTACTTTTGCTGCCGGACAGCCTGCAATAGTTTGCACCACAAGCAGCGTGTCTTCAAACATCTGAAATTGAATTCCAATACCGTCGAAACTGCCTTCGAGCGGCTCATGAACGCGTTCAATTTCTTTTTTAGGAACATATACAGAATGCGGGTCAAGGTCTTTTAATATTGCAACTATCGCTGTTTCAACGAGTTGCTTGCCGTTAATCGTATCAACATAATACCTTGAAACCGCATCCATTAAATTTGAAATCTTTATCTCGTCGTTTATTGTAAATCCCTTATTGTTAATTTGTGAAAAAATTGATGCACTGCCGACAAACAGGCAGGCAAAGAAGCAGAAAAATACTTTTTTCATTTAATATTAATTTAAAATTTATGTTTAGAATCGGGCGCAAAATTATCGTTTTTTTATCAAACGGCAAAAATTCAAATAAAAAATTCGGAATTAATTGTTTAACATATTGGCGAATTTGTGTGTTCGCTATTATAATAGTCGTTTCCCTTTTATGCAACAATGTGGTTATTGGATGGAAAAAACTGATATTCTTTGTAGTGTGTGCAGGGATATTGAAGAAAATGATTATCATGAAATTGTGTTAAATGAAGCACGAAATTTAAGAGGGTTGTGTTTAATTAATTTTAAATAATAAAAGGAATTTTATTTGTATCTGACTCCTTGCAAGATTTTTTTTAATTTTGTAATAATGAAAACAATATTGCCATTTTCAAAATGAAATTTTTTGAAAACAACTTTCGTGTTTTTTAACAAATTGATAATCAGCATATTTGATATAATAAGTTTTATTTTCTTTAAGAAAAAGACGATAAAATCATATTTTTTGTGTATTTTTATTTAATTTTGCAGTCGAAATTTAAACAGATTTTTTATATTTATTTTATGTCTTTATTAAGATTTAAGGTTGTAGAAGATGCTTTCAAAAAGAAGGCAGTGGCGGTTGAAGCGCCGGCAAAAGCGGTTTCGGATTATTTTGGAAAATACGTTTTTAACCGCGAAAAGATGGCAAAATATTTGTCGGTAGAAACAATGAAAATTATTCTCAATGCCATTGACAAAGGCGAAGTTCTTGACCGCGACATTGCCGACCACGTTGCCGCTGGAATGAAAATGTGGGCAATGGAAATGGGAGTAACGCACTATACGCATTGGTTTCACCCGCTTACAGACGGAACAGCAGAAAAGCACGATGCCTTTATTGAATACGAAAACGGCTCTAACGGACGTGTGATTGAGGAATTTACAGGAAAATTGCTTGCCCAGCAAGAACCTGACGCTTCAAGTTTTCCTTCTGGTGGCATTCGTAATACTTTTGAAGCGCGCGGATATACCGCTTGGGATCCTTCTTCTCCTGCATTTATTGTAGATGATACGCTTTGCATTCCTACAGTTTTTATTTCTTACACAGGCGAGGCTCTGGATTATAAAACGCCTCTTTTGAAGTCGCTTTCAGCGGTTGACAAGGCAGCAACTGCTGTTGCGCAGATTTTTGACAGTAAAGTAAAAAAAGTTATTTCCTATTTGGGTTGGGAACAGGAATTTTTTCTTGTTGACGACGGACTTTATGCCGCCCGTCCTGACCTTGTACTGACAGGACGCACGCTTATTGGACACGAAAGCGCGAAAAATCAGCAGTTGGAAGACCATTATTTTGGCGCAATCCCCACTCGCGTACATTCGTTTATGAAAGACCTTGAATATGAGGCATATAAATATGGTATTCCTGTAAAAACACGGCACAATGAAGTTGCGCCTAACCAGTTTGAATTTGCGCCGATTTATGGCGAAACAAACCTTGCCAACGACCAAAATTTGCTTTTGATGGCGATAATGAAACGCGTTGCACGCAGGCACAGTTTCCGCGTTCTGCTGCACGAAAAACCCTTTGCGGGCATCAACGGAAGCGGAAAACACAATAACTGGTCGCTGGGAACAGACACAGGAGTCGGGCTGCTCACACCGGGAAAAACGCCTGAAGAAAACCTGCAATTTATTACTTTTTTGGTAAATACTTTGGTTGCCGTTTATAAAAATAATGCTTTGCTCAAAGCGTCAATTATGAGCGCAAACAATGCACACCGCTTGGGCTCAAACGAAGCGCCGCCCGCAATTATTTCAGTATTTTTGGGTTCGCAAATTTCGGCTGTTTTGGATAAATTGGAAAAATCAACTTCCGAAGAAGCGATAGTTGTCGATGCCAAAAAGAAAATGAAACTCGGCATTACACATATCCCTGAGGTTCTTTTGGACAATACCGACCGCAACCGCACTTCACCTTTTGCTTTTACAGGAAACAGATTTGAATTTCGCGCCGTTGGCTCTTCGGCAAACAGCGCATCTGCAATGACCGCCCTAAACACTGCTGTAGCATATCAATTAGCAGAGTTCAAACAGGAATATGATGCAAAAATCACTTCTGGCGTATCGAAAGAAAAAGCAATTTTTGATTTATTAAAAAAATATATTAAAGAATCAAAACCGATTTGTTTTGATGGAAACGGTTATTCTGATGAATGGAAAACAGAGGCAGAAAAGCGCGGATTGGATTGCGAAAACAGCGTTCCGCGTATTTTTGAAGCATATACATCGCCCGAAAGCATAAAACTATTTCGGACAATGGGCGTACTCAACGAAAAAGAACTTCACGCACGCAACGAGGTAAAATGGGAAACCTATACTAAAAAAGTTCAAATTGAAGCGCGTGTTTTGTCCGACCTTGCCCTTAATCATATCGTTCCTGTGGCATCGAAATATCAATCTTTGCTTTTGGATAATATTACAAAGGTAAAAGCAGTTTTTCCAGAAGATAAAGCAAATAAAATCAATGCAATAGATATGCAACTCGTTGAAGATATTGCCGAGCGAATCAGTATAATTCAAACCAAGGTTGCGCAAATGATTCAGAAACAGAAAAATGCGAATATTATTGAAAATGAACAGGAAAAAGCAAATTCTTATCACGATAATGTAGAGCCGTTTTTTGAAAAAATTCGTTTTCAGGTTGATAAACTTGAAGAAGTAGTTGATAACGAAATGTGGACTTTGCCAAAATACAGAGAATTACTGTTTATAAGATAATTTTATTCTGTTGTTTATAAATAAAAATATTTTTGTATTTTTGCAAAAAAATAATCTTAAATCACTAAATATATTTATGCAGAAGAAGGGAAATAAATATGGAACTCACCGTGTAATTGAGCCAAAAGGCGTTTTGCCGCAGCCGGCTAACAAGCTCAACAACGACATGTCGGAAATTTACGACAATGAAATTCTTATTGACGTAAAAACTTTGAATATCGACAGTGCGTCATTTACCGATATTTCGGCTCGTGCAGGCGGTGATGAAGAAAAAATTAAAGAGATTATGTTCTCTTTGGTTGAAGAACAGGGAAAACACCGCAACAAATGGACAGGTTCGGGCGGAATGTTGCTCGGAGTGGTAGAAAAAATCGGCGATGCGCTCAAAGGAAAAATCAACCTCAAAGAAGGCGACAAAATCGCAACGCTCGTTTCGCTGAGTCTAACGCCATTGAGAATTGACAAAATCAAAGAAATCCGCAAGGATGTTGACCAGGTTGATATTGATGGAAAAGCGATTTTGTTTGAAAGCGGCATTTATGCAAAAATTCCTGCCGATATGCCTGAAAAATTGGCTTTGTCGGCTCTTGATGTGGCAGGCGCACCTGCACAAACTGCAAAACTCGTAAAACCCGGCGATACTGTTCTTATTATCGGCGCTGGTGGAAAATCGGGTATGCTTTGCTGCTACGAAGCAAAAAAACGCGCAGGAGTTACAGGTAAAGTTATCGGACTTTGCCACAGCCAAAAATCAACAGAAAGATTGCAAAAATTAGGTTTTTGTGATTATGTATTTTCTGCTGACGCAACGCAACCTGTACCTATCTTGGAAAAAATAGAAGAAATAACAAAAGGCGAAATGTGCGATATTACGATTAACAATGTAAATATCCCCGACACCGAAATGACCTCAATCCTGTGCACAAAAGATACGGGAATTGTCTATTTCTTCTCAATGGCAACAAGTTTCACAAAAGCGGCTCTCGGTGCAGAGGGCGTTGGCTCTGATGTAACAATGCTTGTGGGCAACGGCTACACCAAAGGACACGCCGAAATAACGCTGCAAGAACTGCGCGAAAGCCCTGAATTAAGAAAGATTTTTGAAGAATTATATGCTTAAAAAATAGGCTATCTCAAAAACGAGGTAGCCTGTTTTTTTATTGAATTATTTTACAATCTCAATTTCATTCCTGCAAATATCGTATCGGGTTTGAGCGACATTACGGCGTTCATTTCGCCCGACATACAAAATCCGCAGCGTTCGCAAATATACGCAGGAACACCGCAATCGACTGTTTTTCTGCCGTCAATATGCACAAAATTTGAAATCCAACAGTATTTTTTGAACCGCAAATCTTTCATATTTTTCAATCCCGAAACGGAATTCATAATCGGATAAGACTTTCTTTTATAGGCAATTACCTTGTCGATAATTTCAATTCGTTTATTCCAATCAAGCATCAAATATTCCGTACCTTCGTAGGGCGTGTGAAAATTTATGGAAATTTTTTCAATATTCGGATTATTTTTTGCAAATTCAATGGTTTCATCTACACTGCTGTAATTCAAAGAATTAACCACCATATTGACACTCAAATGCGAATGTGCGGCTTTTTCGATATTTTTGACAAGTTTTTCAAAACTGCCCTCGCCGCGAATTTCATCGTGGAATTTGCCGAAACCGTCCAAACTCACCCAAATACTGTCGGCTTTGCAGTCGGAAAAATCCCTTTGCGCATTGGTGGTAACGGTGGTTGAATAAAAGCCGATTTTTTTTGCTAAATCAAGCAAATCGTTGAGATTTTTATCGCCGTCGTGCCACAAAGTCGGCTCGCCGCCCTCAAAATCCACAAAACGCGCACCTTGCTTGTAGCAATATTTCAAATCGTCTTCGATTTGCACGTAACTCTTTGTAATTGAGTTGTTTTTAGCATAAACGCAACAATGTTTGCATTTCAAATTACACTTATCGGTAATGAAAATCACCGAAACCAACGGAATTTTTTTGCCCAAAATTCGCGTTTTGAAAAACCACAAAGGAAGATAAATGAATTTCATATTAATTAACTATTATTAACAATCCAACTTCCGCTCTTGGTATTGGCAGTACGCGAAAGTTTTCCCTCTTGTTTTAGTTGTCTGATATTTTTTTCAACGCCCGAAATACTCAATCCAATTATTTCGACAATTTCAGGAACAGAAATTTTTTCATTATTTTTTATCAATTCTAAAATTTTTCCCCTACTTTTTTCTTTTATTTCCCTACTTATTCCCCTACTTATTCCCTTACTTTTTCCCATTGCCTTATCACTTACTTCTTCTTCAAGCAGCCAATCCACCACGTTTAGTTTGCGAATACCCCCATAAACAGGGTTAAAATCCAAATCTGTCGTCAGCAAATATTTGGGGTTTGAGTCTTTGATTGCATTTAGCGGAGCGAGTTCACGCTCAAGCGTTTCGACGTTCATTGTACTCCAAGCCACCTGATAATAAGAGGTGTAGCCCTCGTGGTCTGTAACCACAAAGTCCACTTCTTTATTGTCGATTTTGCCAACGTAAACATCTCTGTTTTTGCGCAATAATTCAAAATAAACGATATTTTCAAGCCAATGCGAAATATCTTTTTTCATATCGCGTTTCAACCGTACTTTACGAAAACAAGGGTCAACCAAGTAATATTTGTTCAAAGTTTTCAAAAGTTCCTTGCCTTTAATTTCGTAGCGCGGCACTTTGTAAAGCAAAAACGCATCGCACATCGCATCTAAATATTTTGTAACTGTCTTATTATCAACGATTGTGCCGTGTGTGCGAAGGGTATTAGCGATTGAACGAGGCGAAACGTACGAGCCGACCGAATCAAATACAAAATCAATAATCTTATTGAAATCGTGCTTATCTTTGATGTTTAGCCGTTGAAAAATATCTTTCTCAACAATGGTATTGAGCACGCTTTTCATAAAATTATCTGCCTGCTCCTGACTAATACTTTTTTGGTTAAAGTATTCAGGCACAGCGCCTTCAGTGGTGTAATTCCTCAAACTTTCCATTTTTGACAAGTTTGAGGAATTGAGCAACATAAAGTCGTAATATTCAGCGAATTGCAACGGCAAAATAGATGTTTCGATATACCTGCCTGTAAGCAATGTAGCCAACTCGCCCGAAAGCAGATAAGCATTTGAACCTGTGATATATACATCGCAATTCTTTTTGATAAACAAACTGTCCACAAGCCGCTGAAATTCCTTCACATTTTGAATTTCGTCAAGAAAAATATAATTCATCTTGTCGGCAACGAGTTTGTTTTTGATATGGGTATGAATTTGAAAAATATCGCCAAGAGCCAGCGTATCCAAATCTTCAAAGTTATAAAATTGAATTTGCTCCTGTACGATGCCGTTTTGCAGCAGTTCGTCAACAAACATCTGCAAGAGCGTCGATTTCCCGCAACGCCGCACACCTGTAATGACCTTGATTATATTTTGGTCTTTCAGGTTACGAAGTATCCGCATATATTGCTTGCGTTCAATCAGTTGTTTCATTTTATGTCTAAATTCTAAAATACAAAAGTACTATATTTTTCACGGATTGCAATTCACAAACTGCAAAACAATAATTACCAAACAAAAAAACGAAATCAAATTTCGCGCCGTAAGCCAGCGTATCATAAACCACTCAATTTTGTATTCTTTAATTTTTTCCCATTGATTGAACGGTCCGAGCCAAAATTTCGGCGTAAATTGCTTGTCGGGCTTTTTTACAAAATCAACCATCATTTTAAATAGCGTAATCGCCATTGGTAAAAGCAAAAACACAAACAGATATTTTATTCCGCAAATTTTAAAAAATATTCCTATTAAAATTGACAAAAACGGAACAAAAATCACAAAAAACAACAAAACCAACATCGTTTTTTGATTGTTCAAAAGCACAGCCAATGTGCGTTTACCAACGGTTTTATCTGGTATAAAATCGAGGATAGAGTGAATATAAACTATATTCATTACTAATAATCCTACCGGCAACGAAAGCAAAAAAAGTTCCTTTGAAAATTCGCCGCAAGCCGCAAAACCCACACCAATCATATTGAGGCAGCCAAACACAATGCAAATGACCACTTCGCCCAAACCGTGATAACTCAACCGCAACGGCGGCGCAGAATATTGAATGCCGATGACGGCGGTAATAGCGGCGATGTAGAAAATATTTATTCCACGAAACCAAAGAATTATCCCACCAATAAACATTGCAATTCCGCAAAAAACGCAGCACGCCGCAAGCAATTGATTTTCGGTTGCTGCACCTGATGTCAGGTAAGGGGTTTTGCCGATTCTTGCTCTCATTCCTGTATGAACAAGTTCCTCACGGTAGGTTTGTTTTTTCTTTTTTGTGTCGAAAAAATCGTCAAAAAGATTGATGCCGAGATGCGCAAAAGCCACACCAAGCACAGCCAAAATGGCAAGCCGCCAATCAAAACCTTTGGAGTGAATTGACAAAAACACAGCCGTCAAAGCAGGTAAAATGCTTTGCGGTAATGCCGTTGGGCGAGAATTGTCGAGCCAAAAAGTTATTTTATTTTTCATTAAATTAATAAAATGTTTACGAAATGCAAAGGTATAAAAAAAATATTTTATCTTTGCAGCATAATTTAAAATATTGGATTTTGCTGTAAAGCCGTAAGATTTTTTGCTTATAAAAAATGAACTCTCTAAATATCAAAGCATTAACGCTTTTGCAATCGGAACTTGAAACTTGGGATACCGCACGTGAAAATTTCGAGAATTTAAAAAACATTGAAATCAAATCGCTTGATTTTGAAGGTTTTAGCATCGAAGTGCATTTTAATCAATCACGAGTGCGGTCGGCGGCGGCAAAACTTGATGAAAAAAGTATTTCTGCGCGTCAGTGTTTTCTTTGTTCTGAAAATCGCCCGTCTGTGCAACGCAGCATCAATTGCGGGCATTTTGAACTTTTAGTAAACCCCTACCCTATTTTTCCGCAGCATTTTACTGTGGCTTCAAAGCAGCACGAATTGCAGGCAATTGACGGTTATTTTTCCGATTTTATGCATTTTACAAAAGAACTTTCGGACTTTGTAGTATTTTTCAATGCCGCAGGTTGCGGGGCATCTGCACCCGATCATTTGCACTTTCAAGCAGGAACAAAAAATTTTTTGCCTTTAATTAAAGATTATAAAAATTTAAAACAAAAAAACGCCGAATTGATTTTTCATAAAAATAATTTTGAAATATTTTTACTTAAAAATTATTTGCGGAAAGTATTTTGCATTGAAACGCCAAATATCGAAAGTGCAGAGCAAGCATTTGATTTTCTGACAAATAACTACCCGATTGATAAAAATAAAATCAATCTTGTTGCATCCTTTGAAAGCGAGAAATTCTTTGTTTTTGTTTTTCCGCGCCGCACATTTCGTCCCAAACAGTTTTTTGCCGAAAACGAAGCTGATCGGCTGCTTATCAGCCCAGGAAGCGTTGAAATGAGCGGAATACTGATTACTCCAATTAAAGAGCATTTTGATAAAATTACAAAAAACGATATTATAAGTATTTATGAGCAAGTCAGCGCTTAATGTTTTTCACTAATTTGCACATTAATAAATCATTTCGCCTATTGCTATTTTTAATTTAAGAAGATTTAAAGTATAATCAATCTGCGATTTGTAAAGCGATAATTGACTGTTGCACCTTTTTCTGTGCAATTTTCAATTCAATTCTATTGTAATATGCCGTTTGTATAAGGTTATCAATCGAATTTACAGGACACTCTGCGTTTATTTCTGCTTTTACGGATAAATTTTTCGCTTTGCTGGCGACCCAAAAACGAATTTAATCGGCTTTTTTGCGCTGCCAACGATATTTCAATATCAGTTTTTTGATTTTCGACATTGGAAATGCGCACCTGCGTAGTCAATATGGCATATTCGGTAACCGTTCCTGCTGCAAGTTTCTTTCTGATAAAATCCAAATGTTCATTAAGCGAGGCAAGTTCTTCATTTTTTATTTTCAATGCCTTTTGCAAAAAAGCGATGTTGTAAAATGTTTCTGTCACTGCAAGCGAAATTTGCTGTTTGGTTTGTTCAAGAGATAATTCATCATTTTTTTTACTGTTTTGTTGAATATTTTTGTTCTTCGCCATGCGTCCAAAGTTATAAATCAACTGATTGACATTCAACGAAAGAGCATAATTGTCGGCAACCGACATTTGCCTGACTCCCACGCCCAAAGCCGAAAGGTCAAAGGTTGTTACAGGCGCAATGTGCGCATATTGTCCGCTGATATTTACGTCAGGATAATGGCGGTTTTTGCTAAATTGACGTTTGCCTGAGCGGCATCAACATCTTTTTGCGCCTTAATTATTGCAGGATAATTATTAATAACCTGCTTGGCAACCGCTGAAAACGACAAAGAATCGCCAGAAAAATTTGTATTTTGCGCCCTGCCAAAAGCGGCAGTAAAAAGAATCAATGCTAATTTAAATACATAAAGATTTTCCCTGCCATAATGGCAAAAACCAAATTCTTTTTTTATTGAAATTGTGTATGTTTTTTTCCTGCTATAAACCCATATAATTTGCAATTTTTCTGTTTATTATTTGGATAAAAAATCGTATTTTTGCACTATAAATTAATTCATTTTACAGAAATTTTTTCTAATACAATGATAAATCCAAAACTTCTTAATCCTCAATCAATCGCAGTAATTGGATCTTCAAATGATGTTACAAAACCGGGCGGAAAGGTTTTGAAAAATCTTTTGAATTCCAATTTTAAAGGAAAAATTTATGCGGTAAATCCAAAAGAAACCGAAGTTCAAGGCATTAAATGCTTTGCAAAAGTTGATGATTTGCCGCCAACCGATTGCGCTATTCTTGCTGTGGCGGCAAAATATTGCCCCGAAACAGTCGAAATTCTTGCAAATAATAAATCAACAGGCGGTTTTATTATTCTTTCGGCGGGTTTTTCGGAAGAAAGCCCACAAGGTGCAGAATTGGAACAACGCATTGTGCGCACTATTGATGCTGTTGGCGGAAGTTTGATTGGCGCTAATTGTACGGGATTTCTCAACACAAATTATTGCGGCGCATTTGACGAGCCGATTCCGCCATTAAATCCGCGCGGAGTAGAATTTATTAC
>JGI20171J14444_1000343_pt1 | contig 13567 bp, 16 predicted proteins | sample TergutNc150P4_FD_14444 | JGI IMG/M metagenome (IMG submission 14444) | reverse complement strand
AACATTCTTCTCCAAAACACTAGACTTAATCATACCAACACCCCTCAACCCCACCCAATCAACCTTCCGTGACAACCAATCAATATCTGTCTCCAAAAATACTCCCAACACTCAACACGTCCATGACCACTCTCTTTTACGACAACACATTGCTGTTCCACTACCAAATTTTCAAAATACACCGCTACCTCTTCATACAAACTTTTTTGGTTCCCCTTCAACACCAAACAATAATCCACATCTTTTTCCACAATCTTTCTTGCAACATCTACCTGACAACCCATCGCATCAAGTAACAGTTGCACCCGACACATCAACCAAATCAAGCAACTTTGGAACCGCAGTAACTTCATTACTCTTCTCATCAACAGCATTTTCGCCAAGAGTAATCTGATTCTCACTCACCCAAGCAGACACAATATAATATGCTTTATACACCATATTTTTGCTCCCACAGATGGTTTTTCCATCAATATTGACAGTTTTTCCTTTATTGAAACCATATTTTGAGTAACGGTATCATACCCGAATAGCTGGTGCGATCGCCGGGATTTGAACCCGAGTATTCAGCTTGGGAAGCTGATGTCCTACCAGGCTAGACTACGACCGCAAGTGTTTGGCTTTAAACTGTAAATTAAGCCAAATATAACAGTTTGTATTTTGTGTGTAATCATTGATTGGCAGGTTTTCTACTTTTTCTTATAGATAGCCTCTGTTTTGTCTAAGTAGTGTTTAGACGAAACTGTTAAATTTTAGTTTCTCCTTTTAACGGTATCTCTAAGAGAGGCTGGGTAATGATTCGAATCTATACGCAAGCTGTTAATGGTATATGGCTAGCGGTAGCATGTAATAATCGAATTGTTGCTTCTTCTTTTGCTGATACTGAGCAAAAAGTTCTAAGCGATCTGCTTGATAAATTACCCTTTAATATGCCCTTCCAAATTTTATCTCAATCATCTGCTGACGTTTATGCAGAAAAAGTTTTCAGTCTAATGGCAGATATTCTTGAGGGAAAAGAGGTTATATGTACTTTCAGTTTTGATATGGATAAACTGCCAAAATATACAGTTATTGTTCTTAATGCGGTTATGCAGATTCCTATAGGTTATGTTTCTACTTATGGTGCGGTTGCTAAAGCTGTTGGTGGTGGTTCACGAGCTGTTGGAAATATTATGGCAGGTAACCTCTTTGTGCCTATTGTTCCCTGTCATCGTGTGGTTAGGGCGGATCTTTCTTTAGGTGGTTATGGCGGCGGTTTGAGAACTAAGTATCAAATGCTTATGAAAGAGAGGCGGGGTTATCTTGAGCCTAAAAGTTTTTTGCTTAAAAATGATAGTGGTGCTTTGCAGATTTATCCTATTGAGATAACCTTAGATAAGGCTTCAAAAATTTTTGACCAATTATAAAGTGTATGTTTATTTGTGGGAAATTGGTTTACGTTATGGTTAAATTTTTGGTAGTTTGTTGTTTTCCCATGAAAACATTTTTGGGTTTTCGTGGTTCTTCCAGCATCGGTCCAGCGGCCGATGGTGCAGTCTTCTATGTTTATATTTTAGTAAAGACTTCTTGACTAACTGTGGTCAATGTTTCTTTACGAAAATGCTTTTTACACTTGTGCTGGCTGATATTTTTGGTGAGTTTGATGAGAAAAGTGTGTGTCTTACTTTCCGTCTCAGTTTCTCTCTCAACAGGTTTTAGCATAGCAAAGAGTACGGTTTTTTGTGATGCTAAAAATTCGGTAAACCCTTGGAGGTGCGCTTATGGTTATTAGTGTATTATCAGCAAAGCCGCAGGATAGTCAGGAGGGGTTTGTGAATTTTAAAAGCCTTGAAAACATGTGTAAGACTTGTATGCCAATTACACCTATTCAATGCATTAGCCTCTGCCGTCTATATCGGCTGAAAAACGAGTTAAGAAGCCTTCAGAGTATTCTAAATAATCCTAATTATATGACAGACTTTTTTAATGTTCTAAAAAATCCGACAAGACTTCATGTTTTTCAGATGATTATTAGCAGTCGATGTACACTTGCTAAAATTCAACAGGAACTTAGGAGCATTAATGTAAAGCAAAGTGTGAATTCAATAACTGAGGAATATATTCAGCCATTAATAACTATTGGTTTGATAACTGAGTTAACCGGCAAATATACTGCTACACTATTTGGCAGCTGCATACATGATAATCTTTATAGTTTTGGTGATTTTATCCAAAATTTGCCTCAGCAATCTGAATGTCATGAGGAGACCCTTATACAGTTGCTTCTCTTAGAGCCAAAAACTTGTGAAGAAATCAGACAAGTCCTCTCTCCAACAATAGCTTCTCGAACAATTAACCGCTTAGCCGCAGCAGGCTTAATTAATACTCCTGAAAACCGAAACTATGTCTTTTTCCATAGATCAAAGCGTGATCCTGCACTTGAAAAATTAACCGAGTCAGAAATGAAAGTTTACCTATCAATACCCTATGAAGGAATAGCTGCTGATAAACTCTCAAAACTTGCCGGGCTCTCACAACGCAGAATATACGCGCACCTAAGGCACTTAAGAGGCAAAAAACTGGTTTTCACAAAAAAAATCCCCCTAACATACAGCCTAACAAGTAGCGGACAAAAATTAGCTATCGTACTGCAAAATTTGACACAAAAAGTAGAAGAAACCTGGGCTTTCACGGATTGCATAGAACAGCCACAAGCAACTATGACATATCTAACAACTCCTCCTATTATAACTACATAAGGGAGTATACTGTTGGAAGACGTTAACAATTTAGTCTTCGATTTACTTACTCATGTTGAAAAAAATAGACAGAAAGAACTCGCTGAAGCTCTAAAAAAGATAGGTACAATAAGTGAGGGACAGAAAAAAAATTGTGAGCGACTTAACTAGCAAACTTGTAGGCAAACTCTTTCAGCCAGTTATCGAAAATATCCAATATGCCGCCTCAAATAGGGAAGAGAAAACTCTTGAAGCCGCAGCAAAACTATTCATGCTAAACAATACTTAACCCTCTTCTTTTTCGATTCCTTTTTAATAAACCCCCAACATCAATGTAATGATGAAGCAAGAAAATCAACAGAACATAGTTATAATAGGTGCAGGACCTGCAGGCTCTTATACAGCACGACGCTTAGCTATGCTAGGCATTAAAACAGACGTCTACGAAGAACACAAAGAAATAGGCATGCCCTCACACTGCGCAGGACACATAAGCATTCATAGCTTAAAAAAACTAGGCTACTACCCACTCCCTAACGGCATAATAGAAAACACATTTAACGCCGCCAACTTTTACTCACCCTCAGGCGTAAAATTTTCAATACACCTAAAAAAACCCATAACCTGCGCTCTAAATAGAACAAAATTTGACCAATACATAACAGACCAAGCAAAACAAGCCGGAGCCACATTCCACGTAGACTCTACTGTTAAGTCACTACAAATTGAAAATAACTATGTTAAAGGCGTAAATCTTCAAGACAACACAGCTGTGCCTTCAAAAATAACCATAGACGCTGAAGGTATAAGTTCAAGACTTCTCCGACAAGCCAAACTTGGCGGACTTGACAAAAACGGTCTAGTTTATGCTGTTGAAACCGAAATCGACCAAGTACATGATGTTGAACCACACGCTGTTGAAGTATACATGGGCAGTAGCGCACCCGGATTCTACGCTTGGCTTATCCCCCGTCCAGATGGAACAGCAAAACTTGGTCTAGCAACAAATAAGGGCAATCCACAAAACTATTTAAAAAATCTTATGACCAAACATCCCATAGCTAAAAAACAAGTCAAAAGCGCAAAAATAATTACAACCAATTATCACGCTATACCACTATCTGGTCCAATAAACAAAGCATATACCAATGGTTTCTTAGCTGTAGGCGATGTAGCCTCACAAGTCAAACCCACAACAGGAGGAGGCGTCATCTTCGGTTTAACCTGCGGCGACATAGCAGCAGACGTAGCTAAAACCGCTCTTACCCTAGATGACGTATCAGCTAAAACCCTTAGTACCTACCAAAAACGCTGCGATACAGCCCTAAATTTTGACGTCACCTTCATGCTACGCCTTAGACACTTTCTAAACTCACTTTCTGATGAACGCTGGAATTCAGTTTTACATTTCTGCAACCGCTTCGGCGTGGGCAAAGCCTTAAGTGAAGTAGAAGAGATTGACTATCAGGGCAGAATGATAATGCATGTTGCAACTAAACCTGCAATGATTACCGCACTTGGATACTTTGGTTTACTCTATCTATTTGCAAACCCTTAAACACTGGAGCACACATCATTAGCAAAGGCGAAACGTCAATGGGCGAATTTGAATATAAACAAGTCATAGTTTTCCGTAGCGATTTACAGATGAGCAAAGGCAAAATCGCCGCGCAGGCAGGACACGCAGCAGTCTCAGCCGCCCAAGAAGCATATAGCCGTCATAAAAAATGGTGGGAATCATGGCTATATGAAGGACAAAAAAAAGTTGCACTAAAAGTCCTAAGCGAAAAAGAATTAGGCGAACTAGAAAAAGCCGCAGATGACCTTGGACTCCCCCATGCTCTAATTATAGACAGAGGCTTAACAGAAATTCCCGAAGGTTCAGTAACATGTCTTGGCATAGGCCCCGCACCTGCCGCTATGATTGATCGCTTAACGGGCAAACTCAAACTCTTATAGGTGAACTATATTGCAGGTTGCATCAGAAATTGACCAATTACTTGGTATAGAAACTTTTGCAACCAAAACCAGCGGGATAGGCGGTAGAATCCGTGAAACAGCAGAGGATTTTCAGGTTGAAGAGATTTTAGCAGACGGCTCAAAAGCACATTTTACTCCGCCAGAAAAGGAGTTTCAAGCGTTAGGAGCATCATTAGAGCAATCTCAGCGGTATTTGCTTTGTGTTTTAGCTAAGCAGAACTGGGATGCTTTCGTGGCAATAAAAAATGTTGCTATTCAGCTTGGTATAGACCAGAATAGCATTCAAATTGCCGGTATAAAAGATGCTAAAGCAGTTACTGCTCAATATGCTACAATTGAAAACTTGAGAATAGATGATGTACATAGGGTAAATGTAGCTGGTGTTCAGCTTCGTCCTGTAGGGTATCTGCGTTATCCTCTGTCAGTTTTTTACCTTTTAGGAAACAGTTTTAAAATAAAAATTACCAACATAGCACATGACCAAGATGTAGTTATCACACAAATTAGTCAGAGTATCCAAGAAATAACCGAACTAGGGGGTATCCCTAATTATTACGGTCACCAACGCTTCGGTACAGCTCGCCCCATAACACATTATGTTGGTAAGGCTATAATTGAAGGCAATTTTGAAAAAGCCGCCCTGCTCTTTCTTGCAAAACCCAGTCCAAATGAGCATCCTGAGTCAAGAAAAGCACGCACAGAACTCCAACAGACCCATGATTTCAAAGCTGCATTAGACTATTACCCAAAGCAGCTCCGTTATGAACGTTTAATGCTAAAACACTTAAATGAACACCCAAACGAATACCATAACGCGTTTAATGTTTTACCCTTAAAACTGCAAGCCCTATTTGTACAAGCATATCAGTCATACCTGTTTAACCGCTTCTTAAGTGAACGCATCAAAGCTGGTTTACCTCTAAATAAAGTTGAGATAGGCGATTTTGCCGTAGGAGTTGAACGCACCGGATTACCTATGGTAAATATGCCTCAAATAGTAACCACCCAAAACCAAACAAAAATCAACGAAGCCCTAACAATAGGCAAAATGAGACTCGCTCTCCCTATAGTCGGATTTAAACAAAAACTTTCAGGCGGACTCATGGGCGAACTAGAACAACGAGTCTTGCAGCAAGAGGAAGTAAACCTGCAGAGTTTTCATGTTACCCTTAACCCCCGACTGGGAAATAGAGGCAGTCTACGAACCGCATTAACACCTGTCAAAAACTTTGAATACCTTGAAAACGCAAACAACGCTAATGGACTAACAGTTTCTATAACATTTACCCTACTGCGAGGATGCTACGCAACTGTATTACTACGCGAAATAATCAAACCCCATGACCTCATTACCGCCGGATTCTAATAATACTGCTCCGTTACACAGGAATTGAAACAGCTTCTCCCCTCTATCCGCAACCCTTTTGGAATACTATTTCTATCCATTTCCTCTTACAGATTACCATTTAAAATTTTAAAAAACTCAGATTTTGTCTGTGCGTGCTAAGTCTCTAAGTCTATTTACGCCATCAATCTTGTTTATAAAGTCAGCCACACTTTTTGGAACAAGAGCCGCCCAGTTTTCTTCTTTAAGCATTTTTTCACGAACAAATGTTGACGCATAAGTTTGCCGATCAAAAAGACTAATGTTTTCAACAGTGTAACCTGATTCTTTAAACAAGCGACGCGTTAGCGGCTCATTTGAGTATAGTTTATCAAACTTTGGTGTGTAGCCCTCTACAGCTGAGACCCATAGCATGTGGAGGTGCATGTCAGGAACAGGGACAATCCATACTCTTCCTAAATCTACATTTGCTTCATGCAAAGAGCGCTGAATCATAACTAACCGCTCTCCAGCAGTAAACGGGTTTTCCAGATTATGACTATGCTGCGCACTGCCAATAACAATTACAATCTCATCAACTTTTGCTAAAACTTCTTTTATAGCCCCCAGATGACCCAGATGAAACGGCTGAAATCTGCCAACGTAAAGCCCACGATTAACCAAACGATATTACCACACTTACCCGTATCAACGATATAATTAACCATAAAAACTTTACCCATTTAACTTGTATAACCTCTATAATTGCTACTTCTAAATAACAGCTACAATATGCCGATTTGATAAGGGAATGTCTAAATATTTTCTTCTCATATTCAAAAGTGATCTCATAAGGCAAGGAGAACTAGACATGGTAAATTTAAATTTGCCACAAGAAACTCTTGACAAATTAAAATGGATGATAAACAATCCTGAAAACACTTTTTGTTTTTTAGGCTTTACTCTGAATTTGATCACTGGCGATTTACAAGACGTTCTTCAGCAAAACGTCGCTTCCCCACAGGTTAAAGATGGAACTATGTATCAACTGATTACTGAATTACTAATAAAATATGCTTCTACAAGTAAACCTGTTAAAGTCGGTAAATTGGTTAATTTCAAAGACTTCTCTGGCGGTTATGCATATGAAAACGCGTTTCATCGCCGTGTAGTTGAACCAATTGTAAAAATTTTTGGAAAAAACCCTCAAAACCTGATTAAAACTGCCAAATTAATAGGTGGAAAACAAATTGAATATGGTGACTGTTCCATTGAAATTGAAACTTTTCCAGAGATATCCATGACAATTATCCTCTGGACTGATGAAGAGCTACCGCCTACAGCAAATGTACTCTTTGATGAATCATCTGGGAAAACTTTTAACGCTGAAGACATAGCATGGCTTTCAGATCTAACCCTCTGGCGCTTATCCCTAGCTCAAACCCTGATGTCATAACACGTTTCGATGTGTAAATGCTGTGTTTGATATTTAGTTGATCGTTAAAGCGAAACATTATGTCTCTTGTAGATAGACCACAACTTGGATGTTTTTAATTGGATTTAGGGTGCTACTTAGCCTTATTTTAAATTTGAACGAATAATTATTTAATAGCGTTTGGACAATATTTTTGGTTATTGTGTATGGAAATTTGGGATGTAATTATTATTGGTGCTGGTTCTGCGGGTTTAGCTGCTAGTATATATACTGTAAGAAGTGGGTTGAGGACGCTTGTGTTTGATGAGAAGCTAGCTGGTGGGAACATTGGTGATGCTCCTAAAGTGGAAAATTATCCGGGTTTTGCTGAGATAAGTGGTCGTGAATTATCTGAAAAAATGATTTCTCAGTGTCAAAAATTTGGTGTAATTATGCGTGAGCTTGAAATGGTTGAAAAGCTGCGGCTTGATGGTAAAATAAAGACTGTAATTACGCCTGATGCTGTGTATCAGGCTAATGCTGTGCTTTTTACTACGGGGGCGCATCATAAGGTTCTTGGTGTTAGAGGTGAGAAAGAGTTTCAGGGTAGAGGTGTTAGTTACTGTGGTATATGTGATGGTCCTTTTTTTAAGGGCAAAAATATTGCGGTCGTTGGTGGTGGTAATTCTGCGTGTATAACTTCTCTTTATCTCTCTGGTATAGCAAAGCAGGTTACTATAATTCATAGGCGAGATGCTTTTCGTGCAGAGCATAAATTAGCTTTAGATGTTGCCTTAAAAAATAATGTTGATGTACTCTGGAATACTGAGGTTGAAGAAATTAAGGGTGATAGGCAGGTAAGGTCTGTGGCTTTACGAAATGGTGTTACTGGTGAGAAGACAGAGGTGGCTGTTGATGCTGTGTTTGTGCAGGTTGGGGAAGTGCCTAATAGTGCAGTGGCAAAGGCTGCTGATGTGGAAGTTGATGCGGCAGGGTATATTAAAGTTAATATGAGGCAGGAAACAAATTTTTTGGGTGTTTATGCTGCTGGAGATGTGACTACTCATCCTGTTAAGCAGGTTGGTACAGCTGTGGGTCAGGGAATAACTGCTGCTCTCCAGATATATAGCTACATTCAGGGTATCTGTAAAGTAACCTGATAAGTGCCGTGCTCTTTACATGAGGTGCTTTGCACTTCAAATATTTTTTAACGGTAATTTGTGTGCTAACTTGGCGGTGCTTGTTACTTTTTTGGTGGTCTGTTTTTGGTTTTTGTTTCTGTCTGTTTAGCTGTATGGGTTTTTGCGTGGAAATATTTGCGATGCTTTTAAATATCTCTGTACTGTGGTTGTAAGTGCGTAATTAAGGTGTAACGATGCCAAAGCAAGAAAAAGGTAAATCTCATTCGACACGGCCTGTAAGTCGGAGACCTCCAAGCTGGTGTAAATATCAGCCTGAAGAAGTAGAAGCTTTTGTTATCAAATTTGCAAAAGAAGGCTACTCATTAAGTGCAATAGGTACACTTCTCAGAGACCAGTATGCAATTCCATTGGTAAAACCCATAACTGGTAAAAGCATAAGTGAAATTCTCAAAGAAGCTAATTTAACTCCAACTATGCCTGAAGACTTAAGTAACCTTATGAAGAAAGCTCAGGCTCTAGCTGTTCACATGGAGAAAAACAAAAAAGACCTGCACAACAAACGTAACATGCAGGTAATTGAAGCTCAAATCCATAAACTTTCACGATATTACAAACGTGAAGGCAGAATAGCTAAAAGCTGGAAATACGAAGCAAAAATCGCTTCAATATTCTAAAACACCCCAATTTTCACTTTTTAGTGCTAACTGATAATGGACTATATTTTAAGAATCGAATGAATCCCCTATGCACTTAATATAAAAAGACCTGTCTGCCGTAAAGTGTAATTCGTCTATTGAATAGAGCAGATTTATGTTTGTAAGGGTTAATTTTTATTGTTGATGTTTTAAAAATTTGAAAGTTGGGTTTTTAATTTTTTGTTTTGGTGCGCCAGCTTTAAATTCAATAGTATGTTTTTTATTGATAACTGAGGTAACTCTATGGCTGATCAAACTCAAATATCTCTATTCTTGTCTGCAGCTGATAAAGCCGCAAAAGTAATTCTTGAAACTGTGCAGCAGGATGGTTTTATTGACTGTTTTTCTCATTTGGACGCGGATGGGGTTGCGGCGGCGGGTATTATTTCTAAGGCGCTTTATAGGCTTGATGCTCGTTATCGTGTTCGGGTTATGCAGTGGGTGGATGATAAAATTGTTAGTGATATTCTTGCTGATAAGCCTCAGCTTGTGGTGTTGACTGATTTTGGTAGTGGTTATTTGCAGTTATTAAATGATCGGGTTCCTGATGTGAAGATAGTTGTGTTGGATCATCATCAGATTAATGCTAAGGTGGATAATGATAATTTTGTTCAGGTTAATCCTCATGAGTACGGTGTTGATGGTGCAACGGAGGTTAGTGGTTCAGGTGTGACTTATTTTGTAGCTAAAGCTTTGAATTCTAAAAATGTTGATTTATCTCCTGTCGCGTTAGTTGGTGCTTTAGGTGATATGCAGGATAAGTATGATCAACGTAGTTTTGGCGGTTTAAACGAGTTAATTCTAAAAGACGCGGTTGAGGCCGATTTAATGAAAGTAGTAAAAGATCTTATTTTCTTTGGTCGGGAGACTCGTCCTGTGCATCGTACTTTGGCAACTACTACTAACCCTTTTATACCAGGTTTAAGTGGTGAGGAAGATAAGGCTTTAGCTTTTCTAGTTTCTCTCAATATTGATATTAAGCAGGGTGAGCGTTTTAGGGCTTTAAGTGATTTAAATGAGGATGAAAAAAAACGTTTATGCTCCGCTCTCGCAGAATACCTGCTCTCAAAAGGTCTGCATGTTGAAGTCTCCAATTTAATAGGTAATAATTACGTGTTAGTTAATGAGGAACCAAATACTGCCCTCCGAGACGCCCGCGAATACTCCGTGTTGCTAAACTCTACAGGACGTATGGAACGTCCCAGCCTTGGCATAGCCATATGCATGGGTGACCGCGGATCAGCTCTTGAAGAGTCAAATAATATCCTTGAGGACTATCGTAAAAGCATAAATAAGTACTTAGGCTGGGTTGCAGAAAAACCTGAACGACTACGCGAGCTAGAAAACATTTACGTTATAAACGGTGAAGACTATATTAACGAAAAGATTATAGGCACAGTCTCCTCTATTATGGTCTCAGGATTATCTAATAATCAAAAACCTCTAATTGCATATGCAAAAGTAGACGGCGAAGACTCTGTTAAAATCTCTTCACGCACAACAGAAGCAGCACTACAGAGGGGCGTTAACCTCGGAGATATTATGAGATTAGCCTCTGAGAAACATTTAGGAAAAGGCGGTGGACATAACATCGCAGCCGGTGCCCAAGTCCCTACAAGTCAAATTGAAAATTTTATAACCACAGCAAATGAGCTAGTTGCGCGACAATTAAACGGTGAGACCCTTGCAAGCAACGATAACCCTTGAATACTCTAACACTAAAACCGCTAAGGCAATAACAAAAGCTATATCCCCCGATAATTCAAAAACACCAACAGGCCTAAAAATAAACACTACACACGGCAACTGCAAAGTTATAACAGACATAAACTATAAAGGCAAAATAGCCACATTCACAGCAACAATAGATGACCTCCTAGCCAGTGCCATAATTGCAGAAAAAACTCTACAAGCAATTAAATAATTAAACTTCCCCCTTAACTTTTTTGTTTCCTGCTTATAGCTATAGGCTTCTGCAAGGTTGAATAGTACTAAAGCGTTTATGTCTGTTGCTATAACGATCCAACGTACTCCTAAGTAGTTCACTAACAAATAACGTTCCTTTAAAACTAGACTTCTTGCATAACTGTGGAAAATGAAATTAATGTCTTGTTAGCACTATTTGTATGGTGGTGTATGAAGTTTGAAAATATTAAGGCTTGTCGTGATGAAGAGTTTCGTCGGATAACTGGAGTGAAGCGTACAACATTTGAAAAAATGTTAGAAATTCTTTCGTGTGCGTTGGTTAAGCGTCTTGCGTTGGGTGATCCAAAGCCCAAGCTAAGTCTGGCAGATATGTTACTTGCATGCCTCGGATATATTCGTGAGTATCGTACGTATGCGCATGTAGCGGCAAGTTATCCGAAATTCCCGTGTTTTTACCTCCCATGATATTGTAGTAATCAAAGATTTGCGGTCAATTTATAATTTTAACGTCAATACACAGATTTTTAAAAATACACCAACAAACATATATAATAGGTAACATACCAATGTCATCAGGCTAAAAATTTTTGGTATAGTGAGTGGTACATTCGATAAGTAGGCGCACATATTTATTGGGTATCCCACATATTGAGTGGTAATTCAATGAACCGTTTAATGGCATTTATCCACAAAATCGAAAAAATCATCACAGATGCCACTTTCATAACTAAACATAAAATCAAACCATCCTACTGCACACGATGCACAGCCAAAATGACCTTCGACAAACTCACAGCCTTTCTACTCACCCTACCACGCCAATCAGCACAAATCGCCATAAACCGATTCATAAAAAAAAGGATACAAAATCACCATGGACAAACAAAGCCTCTTTGAAGCAAGAGAAAAACTCAGCCACACAGCATTTATAGATCTAAACAACAACTATTTCCTAAAAGACTACGCCTACCCGACAGATTTTAAAACCTTTCACGGATTTCGCACTATAGCCATGGATGACTGCGTCTTTGACGTACCAGCTGGCGCAGACTATTTTGGAACCCACAAAACAAACGGCGAACCCTCACCCAAAGCACAAGGAGCCGCCTTTATAGATATTCTAAATCAATACATCCTACAAGCCCAACTAGAACCCTACGACACAGGCGAAACCAACATTGTCAACCAAATGATAACACGCTGGATCATTAACCCAAAAATCCAAGACCTCTTTTTGTTTGACCAAGGCTTTTTCTCCCGCAAACTAGTCCGATCAATCTTTGGGCGCGCAAAATTTCTTTTCCGAGTCCACAAGCATTGCCTTGTTGAGGTAAATCAGGCAAACAAGCCTGATCAGGTAGTGGTTTACCGTCAAAGTGGCGAGGCCGATTTGTGTTTGCGGGTCATAAATTATGTGTTGCCAAATGGTGAGGTTGAAAAGTTAGTTACCAACATATTTGATCCCTCTTTTAGTGTGGAAGTGTTTGGAGAGTTGTATAGGTTGCGTTGGGGGGTTGAGACTTGTTTTAGAACGCTAAAGTCGCGTTTAGAGATTGAAAATTTTTCCTCAGCTAAAGAGGAGCTTATTTTGCAGGATTTTTTTGCGTCGGTGTTTGTGTATAATTTGACGATGGCTGCATCTTATGAGGTTGAGATGGGGGTTGCCAAGTCTGAGAAACAAGAGCGCAAATATGTTTATCAGGTCAATAAGAATGTGGCTCTTGCGGAGGTTCGTGGTCTTTTGATTGAGTCGCTTTGTGAGGAAAACTGTGAGTGGCGTCAAGAGTTGTTTAGGCAGGCTATGGTGGCTATAGCAAGTAATGAGGTGCCGCTGCGTCCTGGGTGATCATTTGAACATAGTGTGAAGCATAAATCGCTCAAATATTCGTTAAACAAAAAATCTGCTCTATAACAACATATCAGCCATACTGTAGTCGCGGTTACTAAATTACCCTTTACGCTTGCTATAGTGTTAAGCGTAGTGTGTTCTCACTTTTACCAACTTTAATCCGCCCCTTTGGTATACTTACAAACCATTTCACACACTTCAGTACACAACACAGCAAAAATCCACAACAAACAGTTACCACCTAAAATTAGCCTGATGACATTGCTCAATATGTGGGATACCCAATAAATATGTGCGCCTACTTATCGAATGTACCACTCACTATACCAAAAATTTTTAGCCTAATGACATTGCTGTCTATATGGGGTGTGGCCTTTGGAGCTGGTGTATGTTAGAAATACGCCTATTTGGCAGTTCTCTATTCTGCCTGCGGTGCCGCTGTATTGGCGTTTAACGCCACAGGAGCGTTTACCCTGCTTAAAAAAGCCGGTTTCATCCACCACCAAAACGCCATCTGGCT
>JGI20171J14444_1000340_pt1 | contig 13595 bp, 17 predicted proteins | sample TergutNc150P4_FD_14444 | JGI IMG/M metagenome (IMG submission 14444) | reverse complement strand
CAATTTTTATCCTATAAAAACAAATCAAATTTGCACTTGCGGCGGTGAATTAGAATACAGATGGGCAGACAGAACTATTCCCGGAAGCGGAATTTTAAGTTGTGTCAAATGCGGCAATCAATCGTCTTTTTGCGTCAGTTACAAAGAAGCTGTGGCAGATTTTAATTGGCGTCATATTGAAAGATTTAAACCGCCTGTGAAAATGAAGTATACTCCTGATTATCCAAGAAGTGATACTGACGACGGCTTCCTTAGTTTTTTTAGAAGTCTGCCTTGTTGCATCTGGCTTTTAGTGGAAAACCGTCTCATAAATATGTCTTCCTTGGAGAGGTTTTATCATGGCTAAACTTCAAACACCTTCCAAGCCCGGATTTAATGCCGGAGACAGTTACAATGTCAAATATATTCGGATTGATAAAATTATTATTGATCCTGAAATATCAAAAATATTTAAGCCTGATGAGAAAGTCGTTAATGAAATATGCGAAAGCATAAAAAAAGACGGGTTTCATAAAGAAGAACCTCTTACTCTTTGGGCAGGACATTTAATTCTTGTAGACGGACACCAGCGTTACTACGGCGCAAAAAAAGCGGGTATTGATGAAGTTCCGTACATTGAGAAAAACTTTGAAAGCCGTGAAGCCGCATCGTTTTACACTTTTGAAAGACAGGTTGTCCGCCGGAATTTGACAGGCGCTGATATACTTTTCGTTGCGGAAAAGATTCCCGATACAAGATCAAAAAACGGCGAAGGACGTGCCGCCGTAGAATTGGCAAAACGTATCGGCGTAGGCGGAACAACCATGTATCAAGCAAAGGCTATTTTGAAAGACGCTTCGGAAGAAGATATTCAGGATATTAAAGACGGCAAAACGTCAATTAAAAAGGTTTATAATAAAACCAAAAGCAGACAGCCGAAGGAAGGGAAAATTATAACTCCCTCGGAAGAGGCTTCTTTGGTGAATGAGGAAGAAGATGAAATACCTACTAGCACATCATTTCTTAAAAAAGCTGTCATTTTACTGGTTGATAAAAACCATATACCGGCGGCTGAAATACTTATTAACCATTTCTTTGAATACAAAAATGAAAGAGATAGTTTCTATGACTTATTGCCAGAGGCTGTTTCAGAGAAGTTTAAGAACGCTACACTGGTGTAGCATTGTCCCGAAGTAGGCAAGATAAAGGGGTATATATGGTATTTGATAAGTCCCCGATGTATCGGATACTTAAACGAATATTGAACGCACTTGCCGTATATACGCCTCTTGCGTAAATAGTCGTTGTATCGGATACTTATACGCATATACCCCCGTTGTATCGGGTACTTACAATGCAAGAAAAACACAATGCTATACCGTTGGAAGAGCAAAAACAGCCTCGCTCGTCCGTGCGGTATAGCGATTATGGGGTTTAGTCGCCTAATGCTAGTCTGAAATGGCTATATGCTCGTCCGTTTTGGGCGGTATAGCGAATAAAATCGAAGCGGACGAGCATTTGTATAGCGGACGAGCATTTATTTTTATAATATTTTGGAGGAAAAAATGGATAAAATTAAAAAATTTTTAAGAATTTTTTTTACTGGAACTTTTCTTTTCGTCGTATTTGTAGAATCTTCTATTTTTGTTATTTTGTATGGGATACGGTTAATCAGCAAGAATACTTTAATGACTTGGTTTGAAAACGATTATATTATGAAAATTATAATAACAGCAACTTTATTGTTAGGGTTTCCTTTTGTACTTATAGAGATACTTTCTCCAAGAAAAACCAAAACATTAGAACAATTCTTCAACAGAATTAATACAGGAGACAGAAACACATGATAAATAAAGCCGCTTTGATAAGAGAAATAAAAAAGACTACCGACATCACTGCTTGTGAAGCGGCGGTATGTATCGACACGATTTTTGAAGCTATATCCGAAGCAGTCGCCAGAGGAGAGAGGATCGAGTTAAGGGGTTTTGGCTCGTTCTATGCCAGAAAGGTCGCAAGAAGGAAAGCCGTTTTCGCCGATATACCGGCTCATAGTAGAATAACCTTCCGACCATGCCAAAAACTCAGACAGTCAGTTTGGAACAGGGTTAAGGGATAAAATGGGGACTTCTCCCTGCTACGCCGGTGTAGCAAGTTGGAAGGTGTTTTTGACAAGATTAATATATAAAACTATGAAAAAAGAAAAAGAATTTAAAGAAATAATTCACGATATTAAAATAAATCCACTGCCATTTTTCTTCGGCTTTATTTTAGGATTATTTTTTAGCATACCTATAGCTTTAATTCAATTGACAGATTTTTCTCTTCCTGCTTGGAAAACTTTAGAAAAAGATATTGCTAATGATATGTTCACTTCAAAAAAATTACTTCAATATTCTGCGACGGATGAAGAAACAGCAATTATACAAGAATTGATCTCAAAACAAGAAGAGTTAAAAAATATAATTCCACAAGGTAAAAAAGAAAGAAAAGATTTTGTTACAAAATATAAAATTGAAATGGATGTAATTTTGTCTCAATATAAAAAATATTTATTTGAAAATGATAGATGGTGATTATATTTACAAGAACAAAAAATGATAAACCAATTTTAAGTCCGAATGGAAGCCGGGAGCCGGGCAAGTGGAAACGCTTAAACAACTGGTACACGTTCTTTCGGAATATAAAGCGTAAAAGAGAGCGTGCGTCACCAAGATGCTCTCTATAAAAAAAGTCGGTGATGGCAGTCCGGAAAGACGGACTTTTAACAATTTAAATAATGCGTCATTTTCTATTTGAAGACAAACCATACCGCATAAGCCCTTATTTCAAGCGGCGCAAGAAAGAACAGGATTCTGCCGTCGCGCTTGCCAAATTGATTAAAAGGCTTACGCCTCGCTCATCGCATGGCGGATCGGGCGGGAGCAAAAGCTCGGGTTTTTCAGGCGGAAGGTTTACAAAACGAAGCGTTGATACTCGGCAGAAATGTACTGTTAAAGTGCATAACTCCTACAGTATCGAAGCACATCGTTATCAATTAAAAGAATATTTAGTCAAAGAGGGAAAGGGCATTGACGGCGGTAAGCCGGAATTGTATGGAACCGATCTTGAAGAATATAAAAACAACATGGTTGACAAAAATTTCCGTATCATTTTAAGTCCATTGTCAGACAAAATTGATCTCAAAGATATGACGGAGAAATTTGTAAAAACACTTGAACAGCAAACTGGATATTCTTTTTATTGGCAAGCGGCAAACCATTTTGACACAGCCCATCATCATACACATCTTTTAATTAACGGTAAGGATAAAAACGGAAAAGAGATAACAAAATTCCCTCCCGATTTTGTTAAAACATTTATGCGTGAATATGCAAGAAATATTTGCACGGCGCAAATCGGACACAGAACCGCAAGCGAAATTGCGATTGAAAAAGAAAAAGAGCTTGAAGCTCCTCGTTTTACAAGGCTTGATGATAAACTCAAAGAAATGAGCGGAGAAACTTTCAAAATAATTCCAAACCATATTTATTCCGACCGGCAAAGAGTTCTTACACGGCTTGAGAATCTCCGCAAATTGGGAATGTGTACTTACGAGAACGGCGCTTATAATCTATCTCCGCAATGGGAAGATAATCTCAGAGCCAACGCCCGATATAACACTTTCCTTAAAGCGCGGGCAGAGCTGAAGCAGACCGATCCGTCAAAGCTGAAAGTTTATACCGGCGAACACGGAACCATTACCGGAAAAGTAACAAAAATATTCTCTCCGGAAGATGATTTTAGCAACAACCACGCCGTTATCGTTGAATGTCCGGACGGCAAAGCGTATTTTGTTCCATTGTTCAAAAAGCCTGAATTTAACGGAAGCAAAGTTGCGAATGGAAATAAATCGAAAATTATGATGGGAATTATGGAAGGTGATTCTGTCAGCATAGAAACTTTCAAAACAGCGAAAGGCAGATTAACGCCGGTATTCAGGAAAACTGCCAGAGCTGCGTTTAGCAGACCGGCTTAAAGAAATTATATGCATGATGTAAATGTTTGTCCAAATTGCACCGAATTTGAAGTTACTCCTAGAATTATAAAACATTCAAACAAAAAAGGTTATGTAAAATATAAATGCCCTAAATGCGAAATTGAATTTGAATATAGAGTAACAAAAGAACCTAATTATAAAAATTGGGAGAAAGATATAAATCAAGTTGATTGAAATTATTTTTTAATGCCAAGCAAAAAAGAACGGGGGCGTAGTTGAACACCCCCTTTCCCTTTTTTTGCTATTAAAGAGAACATGAACTATTACGCAATACAGGTAAGAACACTGTCGGAAAGTAAATACTTAAAACTTTTTAGAAGCCGTTATCCTGAAATTAATTTGCCTTTATATTTTCCGCAAAGAGAATTAAATATAAGCAAAACAGGCAAAATTAAAAAATCTTTATATTCAATCTTTCCGGGATATATTTTTATAGAAGCGGAATATAAAGAAGACGTTTTATCAAACCAATATTGTTTCAAAAACATTGAAGGCTTTTTTCGTTTCTTAAAATCAAATCAGGATATAACCCCGCTTTCGGGTCATAGTCTTGATATTGTTCTTCATTTTATAAAAAAGACCGGTCAAATTGCAGGCAGTTCAAAAGTTTATTTTGACAATAATTCACGCATTGTTGTTTTAGAAGGTCCCTTAAAAGGGCTTGAGGGGAAAATAATAAAAATTGACAAACGGAAAGGCAGAGCAAAAATAAGCCTTGATTTATATAGCGATTCATTTTCTATCGATCTTGCTTTTGAAGTGATTGAGCCGGTTAAGTAATTAGAAATATATGGTAGAAGAAGAAACATTATTTATTCCGTCTTCTGATATTGAGAGGAGATACAAAGAACAAGTTAAAAACTTGTTGGAATATAACGGTTCAAAATCAGAAATAATTGATATGGGTCGTTTGCCTGAAGTTTATACAGCATTGGGAATAAATGATAAAGAATTAAAAACTAACGGCAAAACAATATTAAAGGCACTAGGTTTTGAAGGTCATAATAAACATAATGTTTCAAAAGAAACTATTGAAAACCTACTTTCCCTTACTTATGATCCGGAAGCATTATTTAAATCGTTATCGGTATCCGATAACCCCGATGCATATATATCGGTTCTTAACGCCAAAACTGAAAAACAAGAACAAATTATAGCCATTCTTTCCCCATCTCATGATGGTCAAGGCTTTACCTTTATTCCTTCGGTTTACGAAAAATATAATTTTGAACGGTTTTTTGAAAAGGTTAATGACGAACAAAAGATACTTTACATAAAAGATAAAGGTTCCCAGTTATGGGGTAAGCTCCAATCGCTTCCTCGCCATAACCAAGAACCTTCTACTAAAAATATACTTACAAAAAACGATATTGTCAAGTATTTTAAGGAGAAAAATATGGCTATGGACGGTGAAACAGTACTTGAAAATATGTCAAGTAGAGCGTTTATGATTGAAAAATTAACTTCTCGTTTAGGAAAAGATCATCAACTTGATTGGAAGACAGCTCTTAGTTGCATTAATTTATATAAATCAACCTTTGGCGATGAAGGTCTTGCTGCTATAGATAAAGAAATTGATTTCTTGAGTGAATATATATTTGAAAAACCAGACACAGATGGTCTTATGCAAATTAAAACTCTTGGACACAGACTCTACACCTTGAAAGAGCATGAATTTCATAATTTTGAAGATAAAAAAGCCTACGAGTTATTTGTTAAAAATGAAAAAGAAAATAATGCTCGTTATTTAAATAATACTTCATTTGAAAATACACAAACTAAAGTTGAAACACCAATATACCACATAGAAAAATTACCACACATACCAATGAAACATAAAAACGGTGGAATTCAAGCCGGACTTCTTCAAATAAAAGAAGAAATGATAAAAAACGGAGAAACACCGGCTCTTGAGAGTCGGAATTTAAATAGCAAGGGGAAAATTATGTCAGACGAAAGACAAGAAGATCCAGCGTATGATGATTGTATGTCATCACTGGATACATCAGTGGAACTGAAAGGAACTCCGTCATTATCAGACGAGGAGAAGAAACAACTCTCACCAAAAGAGTTAGCGTTTATGAACGCACGCCATCAACGAAAACTCATCGCCGATGCAATCAAGAGCGGAGAGTGCGTATGTTTGCCGGGAAAAGACGGTTATGCCGATACTGCACCGGCAAAAAACATCTTGAATCCTGATAAATTCTATCACGGTTCAACTCTGTTGTACTTAAAAGAAGTCCAGAGACAAAACGGTTTTCCCACAGGGGAATATATTACTTATCAGAAAATTGAGGAAGCGAAAAAAGAAGACAAGCTCGACGTTTTTATCGAAAAAGGACAGAAAGGTATCTCTCTTCATATCAACGAAAAAAATAAAACAACAGGCGAATATGAAGATAAACATATCAGACTGTTTAATATCGCTCAATTAAGCAAACCGTGGGAAATTAAAAAATGGGCTGAAAAACAGCTTGAAAAGGAGGAACAAGAAAGAATTGAGTATATGAAAACTCAAAAAGGCGCAAGCTGGGAGCCGGAGCCGAAGAAACCTAAAGAACCGGGTCCGGAAATTGTTTGTTCTTCTACAGAACCTGAAAAATATCTTGGTCAATATTTTGCCGCCGTTTCTATGGGAAGCAAGTTCAAAGTAAGTCCTGAACAAGCCGCCGAATTTTCCGAAAAAATGATAAGCGCCTTATATGCGCCGATAGAGCCAAAGGTAAACAAAGAAACAGGTGAGATAAAACCGCCGCCAGTAAGTAAAACTACAGGAGAGATCGTCACTAATCCCTTTAGTTTAGATAAAATCTCCATAAAAGCGAACGAAGAATGTGTAAATTTTATGAGGGATTTACGCATTCAAACACAGAAACAAAACCAGCCTGAACAAAAACAGGAACAAACGCAGTCCATCGGACGGGGTATGTAAAAAACAAAAACAAGCCGCCAAGAGTTTAACTCTTGAGCGGCTGTGTTTACAAGGAGACAATTTATGGATTCAAATCAAAATTTAACCAAAGACTCTGAAAAAACAAATATATCACAACAGGAAAAACAAAAAAAAGAAGTAGAGGTAGTTTTGTTAGGAAACAAACATTTTATCATCGCTGAAACACAAAACGGCTTAACTTTTTATGATCCAAGTAAAAAAAATGAAAAACTAAATATATACGGCAATATGGATTTAGCCGTTTTAAAGAAAGGATTAACGGAACATTTTGAAAATTATTACATAACGCCTAGCCTTATAGACATTAAAACAGATTTAGAAAAGAAAACAGGTATTCAGAGTAATATTGAGCATTATTACGGTTCAGAAAAAAACATAAACAATTTTTTGCCGCAAAGTATTCAACAAAAAATGGAAGATGTAAAGAAACAAGGATATTTGACTGAAAGCCATAACTCTGCGTTTGACCGCCAAATAGAAACCGCCAGAAAAACCGGTTATGTACAAGGTGTTTGCGAATGCGTCGCGGCTATCGGCGATGATCACACTTTGGGTAAGAAACTTTTAACTGAAATGAAGGTTGATAAAGATATGGCGAAAAAATTCGCGAATCCGGAAACATACAAAGCTCTTGAAAAGGGTATTTTCGCTCAAAAACAGGATCAAAAAATTGAACAAACCCAAGAACAAAGCTTTAAAAGATAATTATTATGGAAACAGAAAACGAACAAAATAAACAAATCAGAGACGAATTCTTAAAGAGCCGTAACGGCGCAATTGTACGTTGCGCCTCGATTATGATTGAATCAAACAGAAAAGACCTTGCAAAACAAATTCTTTCAACAACAAAAATTGACAAAAACAAATTTAATCAAATAAAAACGCAAAATACTTAAATGGCTAATATCTCAGAGAAACCGAATCATGACTTATATTTATTACGCAGAGCAACCAGTAATATGTCTGGTATTCTTAAATCTAATAAATCCGGCGTTGTAACACATAAGAAATTTGGAGAAATAACAATTGATTCGGGAAAAGCAAAAAGACGTTCATTCGGACTTAAACATATTATTAATCAACGCCATTTTGATAATAAATCAAATAAAGAAATTACAGCTATACTCGTCTTACTTGATAGAACTTTGGAAAGCGGGAAAAAAACCCAAGATATTAAATTATTAAATAAACCTAACCATTTAGGGAGAATGAAATTAGAGTCAAGCGGTATTATCGCTATTGTGAGTAAACAAAGATACCAAGGAGATAACGAACAATGGGTATTAACTGGATTCGACAAGAAAGAAAACAAGGAAGCCGCCGATACCATACAGAAGGTTATCTCCCGATACGGTTACACGCCTGAATTTCTTGACTTGGAAAAACAGGTGGGAGCGGTGGTCTCCTCTATACAATTATCGCAACAAACAAACGAAAAGTCAAGAGAAATTGAAACTGCCCGAAAAGCCGGTTTTGTTCAGGGTGTTTGCGAATGTATCGCGGCTATCGGCGATGACCATACTCTTGGCAAAAAACTGCTTACCGAAATGAAATTAACAAAAGACATGGCAAAAAAATTCGCAAACCCTGAAACATTCAAAGTACTTGAACAAGGCATATTTGCGCCAAAAAAAGAGCAGATACAAGAACAAACTCAAAATATTAAAAGATAGGAGTAATGAAAATGAGATTAAGCAATATACAGGTTAGAAAAGATATAAATATAAAACATATAAAAAAATTACTCGATGAAGAAAATATTGAAAATATTTTAAAATACCTTAATAAAAAAAAATACAGCCGTAATGTAATACCAGAAATAAAAGCGGGGTTATATAACAAATATAACATAATTCTAAACGATAGATTAACAGAAATAGAAAACAATAACAAACAAAGGAGAAAATCATCATGATTCACGAAGGCATAAAAATCGATTACAACAGGAAAAAAGGAAAAACCGCCGCTAAGAAACAAAAAACACAAATAGATACTAAAAATAAGAAATATAGGGTTGGTATAGGCTTAAAAGAGTGGACTTATTTTTATGTAAATGCTTCCTCAAATGAAAAAGCATTAAAAAAAGCAAGAAAATTATATGAAGATGGTAAAAACTATATGGGCGAACAAACCGCTGAACGTGATGAAGAGTTGGATACGGTTGAAGAAAACTAAAAATAAAAAGGAGACAAATATGCAAATAGTTATAAGCACTCAAGCCGAATACGATCAACTTGTTAAAACAAGAAAGCACACAGGCAATGAAGTTGTTATTCAAAACAACAAAGATAAAAACCACATAACAGTTTGTACCGATGTTACTGTTGGTAAAAACGGTAAAGTTAAAACAGATGACAGATACACTGTTACAATTACCGCAAAAGAAAATGGCATGGTTAACGCCGAAGGGAAATCAACTATTATAGGACATGATAACGCAAATGTTTTTGCAAAGGGAAATTGTAAAGTTACTTTACATGATTCTGCTTTCGGCAATGCTTATGACCATTGCCAAATAACGCTTAAAGGCGCTTCCAGAGTCGCCGCCGATGGGAATTGTACCGTCCACGCCCATGATGAAGCGGCAGTATCCGCGTCCGGAAGCAGTAAAGTTTATACCTACCAGAAAGCAACCGCCAGAGGAACTGACATAACCGCTCTTTCCGGAAAAGGCGAATCTACCCTTATCGGTAATAAAAATTGTTCTATCATGGCGAAGGATAATTGCATTGTCTATGCCAGTGAAAATTGTACTGTTCAAGCCGCCGATAACTGCCTTGTTGTCGCTGACAGTTTTGCAAAAATTAAATCGCAGGATAATTGCTTGATCATGTCGAAAGGTAAACCGGAAGTTTCAATAATTGATAAGTGCGAACACCTTAATCTTGACAATGTAAATGACAAAAATATAATGAGCGCTCTTAAACAAATGGCGCAGTCAAAAGCGGTTGTTGAGCGCCCATACGTCGCTATACAGATACTTAAAGACAATATCCCACCACAGCGGAAAGACGCCGTTGACAGACGGCTTAACACAATGGGATTAAAAGACCAGACAGCGGCAAAAAATTATTTATACAGCCTGATTGAAGCCGAACCCGCCCAAAAGAACCAAACATCTATCCCGGAACGGCAGCTTGTAGAAGTGATTGCAAACGCGCGTAAAGCCGGATATGTGCAGGGTGTCTGTGAATGTGTTGCGGCTGTCGGTAACGAACAAAACATGGGCAAGAAATTGTTATCTGAAATGAATGTTGACAAAAACATGGCGAAGAAATATGCCACCCCTGAAACTTATAAAACTCTCGAAAAAGGCATTTTCGCGCAAAAACAGGATCAAAAGATTGAACAAACGCAGGGAGTAAAGAGGTAAATCATGAAAACAAGGGAAGAAGTAGAAAAATTAAAAAGAGAATGGGGAAAAGACCCTTGTTGGGATATTTACGATACAGAAGGATTTGAAGAATATAAAGACGAATTAATTGCTTATCAGAAAAGCATTAATGATAAATATGAAGCACAACGGCAAAAAGAACGTGAGATTGAAAATTCTGAAGCCGATAAATTGGGCGTACATGGTTTATACCGAATTATTAAAGACTTACATACAAAAATTGAAAATCAACAAGAAGCTATAGGATATTTAATTAATGGAGAAACACGCACAGCAAAAGGATTTTTACGAAACGATCCCGAATATGTTGATCCCAAAAATATCAATATAAATAATTATATCGATAAACAACCAAACAACCAACAACAAATTGATTCCGTAATTAACCGTCAACTTGAAATTGCAACTAAAACAGCATACGTTCAAGGCGTATGTGAATGTGTCGCTATCCTCGGCGATGATCATACACTTGGCAAAATACTTTTATCTGAAATGAAAGTAACAAAAGAAATGGCAAAGAAATTCGCAAGCCCAGAAACTTATAAAACACTTGAAAACGGTATTTTTGCACAGACGCAAGAACAAAAGATTGAACAGACGCAGGGAGTAAAGAGGTAAAAAATGAAAATAGAAATTCGTGATGAATATGCAAAACCGCTTGCTTTGTATATGAAAAGAATAACTTATGAAGACGCTTACCGTAGAACTGACAGCGGGTATACCGAAGAAAATAGAAAGGCACAGGCTTACGATTTTTTGGAAGGTGTCACTGATGTTGAAAATTCTATAATTAAAGAAATAAGACTGAAAAGAGAACAAGAAGAAAAACTTGAACAGACGCAGGGAGTAAAGAGGTAAAAATATAATGAATTTTTCTCTTGAAATAGAAACACTAACAGATAAATATTTAGCTATAATAAAAAAATCAAATATTTTTAACAATGATGAATATAATAAATTTACCGAACTATTTTATAAAATTTACAATTTTCGAGATTATTATCTTCAAAACGTTTTAAATTATTTTAACGATGCTAAAACTGACTGCAAAAATAAAATATATAAATGTAATAATTGTCCTGTTGCAAAACTCACTCCATGGAGAGCTGACTGGAATATGAGATGTCCTACAGGGAACCCTTTAGTTTATTAATTTTATTAAAACCTTAAATAAACCATGAGTACCAACTTCATACTAACAGAAGAACAATCCTCAAAAACCGTTGATCAACTATCATTTGATTTCCAGTCCATTGCGGAAATGAATATGAAGAAAAATAACGCCGTAAAACTCAACATACCCAACAGCGATCCCCAAAGAATTAAAATTCCGTTCCTTAACACGCCGGATAATTTTTTAAAGAATTTTGCGGAGATTTCAACAGCTTTTGAAAGTGATACAGTCGAAGCGGCAAGGTATCTTTTGCGAACTATGACAAAACCATCGCGAGATTTAACACTTTCTAATATGCAGAAAGCCGGTTGTTCCGACAGGGAAAGTTATCATCAATACTTAATGAATTATTTACAGAAAGAAAGAGAAACACCGAAGATTAACGGCATTGATGATAAAAAAGTAACTGAAATTGTTAAAGAATTCAGAGCCGGAGATATTGACGAAAACACCGCAAAAGTACGGTTGAGAACTGAAGCGAATTATCCGGAATGGGTAGGAAGCGATCAACTCCTTCAGACAAAATCATATCTTGAATGGCAGTCAAAACTGGAAATACACAACAAAAGAAAATATGATTTTATTGAAACTTTATCTCAGCAAGAACAAATCACAGCCAGAGAATGGTTAAGTGATAAAAAATATGTTTTTAATGGCGAAAGCAAAAGTATCGGTAATTATCTTAATGAACAAATGGACGCCGGAACGCTTGTTTTAACCGATAACGGCGTTAACGGATATAATGTCGGCAAATACGGCAATTTATTCGCAGAACATTTAATTAACAGTCTTAAAATGACAAATAACAAACGGGAAAAACTTATTGAAGAACCCACACAAGAACAATCCTCTGATATAGGACTTAATTCTTTACGGCAAGAAATTGAACAACAACGCAAAGAAAGGAATTCAGTATTATCAACCGTTTCAAAAGGTGTTTTAACAGACTTAGAAAAAATTACGGATATTAAAGAATTAGAAAATTGGCTTGAAAGTGCTGAAAATTCTTTAAGAACCGCAAAAAATACAAGCCTTAAAGAAATAAAACGTCAATATGACTACGATGGCAACGTTTCAATCGGCGATAATATTCTGAAATCTGCCGATATACCAGACAGAGTTTCACCTCAAGATATAAAACAAATATTAATTTATAACGCCCAACAAATAGTCGATGCTATAAATAAAAAGATAAATATTCTTGATTATAAATCAGAATTAATTAATAACTCTCAAACAGAACAAGCCTACAACGAATCTATTAATATATTAGAAAACGCTCAAAAAGAACTTGATACTCTTAAAGAACAATTAAAATCGGATACAATTCAAGAACAGAAAAAAGATAATTTCCCGTCTCATCTATATGAAGAAAATCTTAAAGAATGGTTTATTCCTGTTGAAGGCGGACACGAAGGAGAAAAGAAAAAAGAAGAAGAACTTAAAAAAACAGGGAAATATAAATCCATAATGTACGCAATGGGATATGGCTTATTTGCTGTCCCTGAAAAAGATATAGAGCGATGGAAACAGGCACTTCACATTAATTATTTACAAAATGCTAAATTCNGNCCCTTCGGCGCTTGGACTGATTTTAATTCACGTCTTTCATTACAGGAAAGAGAACGTCTCAATAACGAAGCGATTGCGATACTGGAAAAAGCCGAGAAAGGTAACAAAGAAAAAATCCTTATTAATAATGGAGAAATAGATAATAAGAAAGCAACCATTTCCCAAGAAGAAGCGATACTTGAGAATATGCGTCCTGAAATAGAAGCGGCAATGAAATATGAACTCGAATCGGGAAACAAAGATTATCCTTTATCAGGAGCAATTATAAGAGACGGAAAAGAAAGAGAAGACTACATCAACAAGCTAAAAACAGAAGTTAATAAACTTCAAAGAGAAAATCATCTGTTATCAAAAAACACATTAAGCAATACCGATAAATCAATTCTTCGCCGTTACAGCGGTTTCGGCGGTATTTCCGCATCCGATGAGCGTGGCGTACTATACGATTACTACACGTCACCGCCGGTCGCGCATCTTGTTTGGC
>JGI20171J14444_1000337_pt1 | contig 13789 bp, 10 predicted proteins | sample TergutNc150P4_FD_14444 | JGI IMG/M metagenome (IMG submission 14444) | reverse complement strand
CCGCTGTTATGGAGCGCGGCCATGGGAAAAATCCGTAATATGCGATAGCTTCGTCGTTTACGTCAAGAAAGACTACGTTGTCTATACGCTTGCGATCCGCCCTAAAGTGAAGGAAGAAATCATAAAGATTATTTTCCAGCGAAGTTAACGCGCCGATCAAATAAAGAACGGAGAGTAATACGGCGGCGGCTAAACCTATAAGGGCGTTTTTCCAATTTTTCATGTTCAGCTTAATAGTTTAATGGGAATCTGGAGTATAATCAACAGAAACCTCTAAATCGCCTTCGTTTGATTGGGATTTCATTTGAAATTTTACTGTTTCGCCGTCTAATCCGACGGGTTGTTGTACCTGAATTGATTGTTCCGCGTTAACTACCGGATTGGAAACGGTTCCGTCAATATTTACAGAGCTTGAGTTTCCGCCCGTCACAAGAACAGCGGCTCCGGAAGTTCCGGTTAACAGAATTTTGCCTTCAATTCCGTTTAGATTTTTTGTATCCATCTCGAAGGTTGTTCCGCGAACGGAAGCCGTCACGCTGGGACTTTGTACGTTAAAATTAGTTCTTGTACCCGCGGGCGGTTTTACTTCGACTCTTACCCTCCCCGTCTGCAATTTAACATTGACGTTTTCGGTATTTTCCGCAGACTGTATATCCGCGAGAGTAAGCCGCGTAAGCGGACGCACTGTAATAACAGAGTTACCAACCGAGATGATGGCGGTGCTTCTAAAACCTGTTGAAACAATCGTGTTAGTAGAAACAGAATCTCCCGCGGCGGCCGGAACAAAAACGGACGACCCGGCTTTTTTCAGTTCAACCTCTCCGGTCAATTCCCGGATAATTCCATTTTGGCAAAACGCTCCAGCGGCTAACGTAATAAAAAACGCCGTAAAAATAATTCTTTTCATTTTTTTTCTCCTTTAAAAAAACAATTATAAAATTAACAAAATAAGCGTTAAATCAACGCGCCATAATAATTTTTCATTCGATCCCGCGTTGCCGAGAGACGGGAAAAACGCTCCGCCGCCCAAGTTAAATTGCAAGTCCGACGCAGGACCCCATGTTATCTGCGCCGATACTTCCGGTCCCAGGAAATATCCTTCGCTGTCAGCGGCTATTGGATAGCCTGAGAATGTTCCCAAATCGTTACGCACAAAGTACGACGCTGTAAGCGAGCCGCTGAATGAATTGCTGAACTTGGACGAATAATCCATCGAAAGAATTGAAAGCCCCGATAGTTTCGTTTTTAAAACATACCCGTATTCTCTCGCGGTGATTGGGATAAACGCGCCGATGGAATCGTTTACCCTGCCGCCTGAGATTGTTCCTTTAAACAAAAGCCGACTGTTGAACTCGGACGGAAACAGCAAGAATAAACCGATGTCTCCGGCAAACGCCATATTAAATTTACTTTCATCCGTAAGGGTTTGCGAAAATTCAACGCTGCCGCCGAATTCCATAAGAAGATTATTAACCGGTATACCGGTCTTAATGATTAAATATTGACTATGATATTTAGTATCGGCGTCGTTTAAGTCCGTCTGTCCGATATAAGTTGTATTCAACTGCAGAAATTCGCCTATTGAGGGATGCTCCCATCCAACCGCGGAAACCACGCGTTTGGAAGCAAAGTATGTTTTAAAAAAATCGTTATATTCAAACGTTTTATAAAACGCGCTCTTGTCGTTTTCTGTCATTATAATGTTGGCTCTTTCTTTGTACAGAAGTCCGGTATAAAACATACCGGCGTAAAAATTTCCCGTACTCGTATTATAATTATAACGGACGCCGTCAAAAAGACCGCTTGCGACAAGAGACAATGGATCGGAAAAATTGATACGTCCCGCTCTGATACCTGAATTACCGAACCTGATACTGAATTCAGTTCGTAAAAGCTGCGGTATATAGAAAGATTCATCTTCCTTACCCATGGAAAATCCGGCGGATAAAATAAATTCGCCGTTGTCGCCTATCAAAGTTGAAAAACGCGGTAAAATATTCGCTCCATAAGTTAAGGTATTATCTTCCTCAAAACCATTTTTGTATCCGCCGCTTGCGTTTAACACAAGACCAAAGTCAGCGGCGGACAGGGAAACGGGAAGTATTAAAAGTAAAAATATTAGATAAGCTTTTTTCATTTCCCGCCCTCTTCATCGACAATAATAATTTCCACGCGTCTGTTAGCCGCCATTCCCGTTACGGTAGTGTTGTCCGCTAACGGTCTTTCCGCGCCGTAGCCTATGGGCGTTATCGCGATATCTTTACAATTTTCTAAAGAACCAAGATAGTTTGCAACCGCAACAGCGCGATCGTGGGAAAGTTTACGCCGTCCCTCTTCGGAACCGGCAAGCGCCGAATGTCCGGCGACGATTATCTTTTTGGCGGAAATGGCTTTTAAGATTGCCGCAACTTCGCGGAGTTTTCTTTTTTCGGATTCCGGCAACGTAGCCGAGTCAGCCGGGAATTGAATATTGGAAAGGTTGATTATTATTCCTTCTTCCGTTACCAAGGCTTTAGTATCTTCTACTTTTTGTTCTTCCAGCGCCGCGTTAATGGCGGCGGCAATATCTTCTCTGCGGCTGACTTCCGCGGCTTTTTGCTTTTTAGATACTTTTGGTTTTGCGGCGATATTTCCCTTATCCTGTGAAGACAGCAGTCTTCCGATCATAAAAAGCAGTTGATCGCCGGATACTTTCATGCCGGGATCGGCTCTGCCCTGAATAATTTCTTTGTAGACAAGTTCCCGATACGCGTAGTGCGGATTTTTGGAAATTGTATAATGTATGCCGCCTTTTACCTTGAAAGACTTCATTAAAATAAGAGAGATATTTTCCAATGTAACCGCCGCGTCCGGAGCGGCTTTTTTGGGAAGCAGGTTTTGTTCTTTCGCGTACTGAAACGCTTCGCCGGGGTCTGCGATTGCGGCGAGGTCTGCCGCTTCAAGGACAAAACGCACTGCTTGCGAATAAGTGACGGCGTTTGTGTTTAATAGAGTTTCTATTTCATCGGCGGTTTGGGCGGGTAGTTTTGTGGAGAGAGAGAGTAGGAAGAAGAGGTTTACCACGAACCACACGAACTTTTTGTACATATATTTGCTTGCTCCGTTAGTAACTTATATTAAACCAGAGTTTTAGGAACGGAGAATTAGCGGTATATCCTGGAACATTCCATATCCAAGGAGTAGTTTCACTTGCCTCTGGAGTACCACTACCATTTGATATAGCCCATGGAGAACTCCAATAAGAATCATACCACCTGATAACATTTTTGTAATCATTAGAATTAACCGTTCCGCCATCATTTTGTATGTCAGTACTAGTCTCAAAACCACTTACATCCGCATAGTTGTTCATCAGGGTAGGGGAGCTAATTACCTCCCCTACAATGCGCCCTTTAACTTTATCACTAGATATGTTACTATTCACCGCTACACAGTTTTTGATAGAACCAGCGCTAATACTCCCGGCAATGCCCCCAGCACAACTATTAGCATATATTGCACCGGAAGCCCAACAGTTACTTATTTCTCCTTCTCCATCTAAGCCACCAATTGAACCAACAATACCGCCGCCATAAGAAATTTTACTATTATAATAGTCGCCAATTTGTGCTATACTTGCACAATTTCTGATAACCGAACTCGAATCAATCCACCCTGCTATACCACCGGCATAGATAACAATAGTACCATTACCAGTATTTATATATACACTGGATACAACATTTTCAATAATTCCTTCATGGAGTTGCCCAGCCACCGCACCAATATTAGAAGAAGATACTTCATAGTTTTTTACTGTTATTAAACCGTCTAGAGCAATATTCTTTACAGTACCCTTGTAGATAAAAGCAAAAAGTCCCGCACATTCTATTTTCACTGAACTTGCGACGCCAGAAATTTGTGTGTTTCCGTTAGCGGAACCAGTCCCAATGACAGTAGGTGTTTCGATATCAAAAATTTGTTCTTTCATAATTCCGCTAAAAGTAATTTTATGTCCCATACCGTTAAAAGTTCCGGCAAAGGGGGCATCACTAGTACCAATTGGCGTCCAATCATTTAGTGTCAAGTCAGTCATAAGAGCGTAGTGTTTTAACATATCCATACTTTTCAAACCACCTTCACCCTTTCCATCGTGCGTAATGTTTTTGGGTGCAGCAGCGCTGCCATCGCCGTCAAAGACTGCAATAAGGCGGAGCGTTCCTGTCTCGCCTGCTATATCACTAACTTTTATAGCATGTTCAGTACTTTTTGCGAGACTTCCATTTATCTTTAAAGCTTCATCATTGATTACTGTCCATGTTTGATCTAGTCCTTCATTACCTACTCTAACCCATTTTAAAAATTCGAAGTTACCCGCTCCTTTATTTGGCTTAGCTTTGATTGTAACAGTATCGCTTCCTTTCACTTCAAATAACTCAGATCTCTTATTTAGGTTTGAAGACAAAAAACTATCATATTTATAAATTTCAACTTCATCGCGATTGCAAATTAATTCAACATACCCATAATTTAGATTACCTTTTGCATTATAATTTGCCAACCAGCCGTTCTGTCCTGTGATAACTTCTACAGAGATTAAGTATGTTCTGTCCTTATTTTCTTCGGTATCAATAGGCTTACGCATTCTAATTTCTTTAGTGTTGTTTCCCGCTTTCACATTAACGTCATCGGAACCTTCGGCAACCAGAGGAAGCTCATTATCAGTTATTTCAATATTAATATCTATATCAGGATGGTCTGATAAATCATACGCCTTTACATCAATGTGCCAGCGTCCTGTTGCTACGGTAAATGAAGCTGATTTTGAACCCATAAATCTTGCTTCCTGCTTCTGCCCAGGTCCGGTTATCGTTATAATATGTAAAAAATAATCGGTATTCAGATTTTCCAAAAAGGACTGTCCCGTCGACCTTGCCTGTCCGCCCCCGATACTAATGTTTAAAGTACCTTGTTCTCCACCCGCCCATGGACTGAAACAGCCGGAAAAAATCATAGCTATACATAATATTAAAAAAACAATTACTTTATTTCTCATAACCTCACCTTATTATTTCAATATAACATAAAAATTTTTATTTGTCTAAAGATCAAAGAAAAAAACGACACTATTCCCAAATTTTTATTTCCCTTTTAGCCGTCCCCATTGCCCTTTTTGACATTTTTTTGATTTTTGTCCCTGCAAAGAGAGGATGATTTCTCACACAGAACAAAGAGAAAGAATTCAAATTATTCCGATTTTCCCTTTTTTACCAAAAACGTCCGCGGCTTTTGCAAGAACAGCTAATCGTATAATTGTTCTTTGTTGTTTTTTATGTTATATTTATTTTATGATTGCAATTTACAACAAAACATCAAAGGAAAAAATATAAATGAAAAAACTGTATTTAATACTTGTTTTTTTTGTTTTTTGCAGTATTTCGAGTTTCGGCGAAAATGACACGCATGAAGAAGTAGAGTTCTTGCTGTTTTTGCCAAACAGCAGTAATCACTTTGTAAATGAAGAACAATCCTTTATTCAGCTTGATAATCTGGCGCGATATTTATCTAATAAAAATCTTACTCCCGGTCAAATTATTGTTTATGGGTATGCCGCATTCTCCCCAATTGATATTGAGCCTATTGATCTGTCAAGGGAAAGGGCTTTTTTTGTAATAAACGAACTGCAAAAACGCGGGATTTCAAAAGAGCTGTTTTCAGATCCGGTGGGACACGGATCGGTGTATCTCTGGGGTAACAATACCGATGAAAATGACAGGAAATTCAATAGGCGCGTTAGAATTTTATTAGGCGGCGAATCTCCCATACAAATTACTCAGGAAATTATTAACGATGAAACAGAAACTGCAATTCCCGGCACCGTCCAAGAAGCGCTGGTTACGCAGAAAGATACGCCGGAAAAATCAAGTTTTAAATTCCCGTGGCGGCTTTTGCTTCTGCTGCTTATTTTGCTTCTTCTGCTTCTCACTCTTAAAAAAAGGTCTAAAAAAACAATACATAAAAATGTAACCGAAAATACACAACCGCAGATTACAAAAACAGATACAGCGCCTAAACCGGCGCCCTCTCCCGCTCATACTCCGAAACCTGTTCCTCCTCCTGTAGCCGCTCCCGCTCCTATAACTGCTCCTGTATCAGAAACTAAACCTGAAGCGGCAGCGCCTTCTTCCGCAATGAAAACAACTACGGTGAATCTGGATGAAGAAATTCGCTTTTGCGCTTATGAATATTTTCTGCGGCGTAACGGAGAGGGTGATTATCAGGATCAGGACTGGTATGACGCTTTACGTGAAGTATCCGCAAGATATACGCCGAGTGGCTATTCCGTTTTTTTTAACAACGGGTACTGGTGGGCATCCCGGTAAAATGCTATACTACCAACATGAAAACAAACCCTATCGCGGACTATCTTGCCGCTGTTTCGCCCGAAAAAGTCGATCCCAGCATGCTGGCTTATATTTGCAATTTAACGGAAGTTGCAAAGGTTACGCCTGAAATCGCGTCTTCTATCGTTTTGGAAATTGAAAACCAGAGGAAACGCGTAAAATTGATCGCAAGCGAAAATTACTGCTCCATGCCTGTTCAGCTTGCTATGGGTAACCTCTTAACCGACAAATACGCCGAGGGCGTGCCTTTCCACCGTTTTTACGCCGGGAACGAAAATGTCGACGCTATCGAATCTTTAGCGGCTCAAGAGGCTTGCAAGCTTTTCGGCGCGCAGTACGCAAATGTGCAGGCTCACTGCGGCGCGGATGCTAACCTGCTCGCTTACTGGGCAATTCTCAGCACGCGGATAGAAAATCCGGCGCTGGAAAAATTCGGCGAGACTAATCTTTACAAATTAACCGATTCACAATGGAATGAGTTAAGAGCCGCTCTTGGAAACCAGCGCCTCTTGGGTTTGGATTACTATTCCGGCGGACATTTAACTCATGGTTACAGAAATAATCTTTCAGGGCGTATGTTTGAAATTTACGGGTATTCCGTATCCGCCGAAAACGGAATGTTAGATTACGACGATATCGAAAAACAGGCGATGGAAGTGCGCCCGTTAATTTTATTGGCGGGCTATTCCGCCTATCCGCGGAAAATAAATTTTAAGCGCATGAGGGAAATCGCTGATAAAGTCGGCGCGGTGTTCATGGTAGATATGGCGCACTTTGCCGGTCTTGTAGCGGGCAAGGTTTTTACGGGCGAATATGATCCTGTGCCCTGGTCGCATGTTGTAACAAGCACTACACATAAAACTCTGCGAGGTCCCCGCTCCGGAGTCGTACTCTCCACAAGCGAATTCGCGGAAGCTCTGGACAAGGGCTGTCCGCTTACGATGGGCGGTCCTCTCCCCCACGTTATCGCGGCAAAGGCGGTCGCTTTCCGCGAAGCCGCAGCCCCGGAATTCAGGCAGTACGCGCAGAAAATCGTCGATAACTGCAAGGCGCTTGCGGCTAGCTGCATGAAAAACGGTCTTGATGTTTTAACGGGCGGCACGGATAACCACCTTTTACTGGTAAATGTAAACAACGCGGGTATCACGGGCAGACAGGCGGAAAGCGCTCTGCATGAATGTCTCATAACGCTTAACCGCAACAGTCTTCCCCGCGACCCTAACGGTCCGTGGTATACGTCGGGGATCAGAATCGGAACCGCGGCTACTACGTCTCTCGGTATGGGAGAGGCGGAAATGACAGAGCTTGGCGAATTAATTGCGAAGGTTGTCAAAGGGACAACGCAGGCGCAGGACGCGAAAGATCCGTCTAAAAAGAGCAAAGCAAAGTACGCTGTAAACGACGCTGTAAAGAGCGAAGTTCACACGCGGGTAAAATCGCTGTTGGAGCGGTTTCCTGTGTATCCTCAGCTTAACCTTGATTTGTTAAAGAAATATTTTGTTCAAAGTTAAAGGGTTCCTATTTCTTTTGCTTTTCATTAATAAACATGTCAAAAATATCAAAAAGAATCGGGTCTATCTTAAGACGTTTGACAATGAATTCCTCGCGCATCATATTTATGGCTTCTTTGCTAGTTAATGGTTTGCGATAAGCGCGGTGAGGGTCTGTAACGCTGTCAAATACGTCGATTATTTCCAGCACTTTTGCCGGAAAATACGCCAGCGTGCGATAATCCAAAATCGGCTCTAATTCGTAAGAAATACAATAATCCGGTCTTGCGCCGGGATTTTCTTTTCTGTAATTCGCGAGATACGCGCGGAAAAATCCGTAACCGTCGGGATCGCCGTAATACTCATGATGATAACCTATAATCAGGCTTGCTTCTTTTGGGTAGTTGGTCTTATTGGTAGTGTATTTAAATCCCTGTTTAACGTGATCGATTACTATGTTGCGATCGTATGAAGATTCGCCCTCATGGTATTCAACAGCGGGCGCTTTGCCAATATCATGAATAAGAAAACCTACCGCCCATTTCATATAATCTTCTGGCGTAATGGCTCTCATACCTCCGTAAAAAACGCGTTCCAGGTTAATGTCGTCAATATCGATATGAGGAAGCAGAGTATGATAATATTTGCGGTAATCGTTAACAAAATTTATACGCATTTTCTGGATGGCGCTGGAACCGGAAACAAGTTTGTTGTAATAAGAAAGAAAAGCTATCCCGTTAAGATATACGCGCGTCATATGCTGAATAACAGTACCGTTGGATTTTTCCACCATGGTATTCATCAATTCGTTTTTAAAAATATCCTCGGAAATTAACTGCGCGGACGACTTTACCATTTCGTAAGTTGAGTCAACAAGGTCTTGCGTAAGCTTTTTTGCCACATCGTCGGCGTGATAAATGGCGTTTTCCAAAGCCGAATGATTAATTAACGCTGCGGATTTGGTTGTGTCTACAAGGGCTTCGGTAACTACTTCCTGCTTAACATCCTTCTTGCTAAGAAGTTCGTCCAGGCGGGACTTGTTTTCGTTAATGCGCTCAACCTTTTGTTTGTCGGTCATTTTCTGAATGGCTTTGTAATCATTGCCAAAACCTTGTTCAATTTCCGTATTGGTTGCCGCGTCTAATTCTTCCAGCTTTTCTCCTTTGTGTTTTTTTTCTTTAGCGGGCTTTTGCGCCGCCGGTATTTCTTTATCCCATGCGCCTTGTTTTAAAACGGCTTTTTCTTTTAGTTTTTCATAATCTTCCTGAGATAAGTAATATGCCCATGTACCGTCGGGAACCTGCCAAAAATTTTCTTTATTATCATATAAGGTTTTAAAGGGCATAAGACGTTTTTTCTGCGTGCCGCTGTTTTTACAAACGATGGGGATATCTTCTTCTTGTATAATTTCAATATACTTTTTATTTACATCTTTGCCGTCTACAGATAATAAAACCTTAGACAGAGGCACAAGATTTTCTTTTGCCGCCATATAAATAATATATCAATTTTTTTATATATAGACAAGTTAAAAAATTGTAATTTGAGGTACTAAAATAAAAAATAATAATATAAAAGTTTTATTTTTGCTTAATTTTCTTTATTATTTCGTCAATAGTTTTATCAGCGTCATTGTAAGCGACCTGGCAAGTTCCAACCTGTTTATGACCGCCGCCGCCGTAATAAAGCAGCATAGAGCCTACATCGGTTTTTGAGGTGCGATTTGTGATGCTATGACCGACTGTAATGGCTACATTGGACTTATTACGACCGTCAACAATCCAGATAGAAATATTCTGCTCGGGATAAAGAGTATAGATAATAAACCGGTTGCCGGCATAGATTGTTTCTACGTCCCTTAAATCGACCTTTATTATATTATCTATTACTTTGGCGTGTTTTTTTACCATGTCAATAAAAAGTTCTTTTTGCTGATAATAAAAATCAAGGCGTTCTTTAACATCGGACATTTCCAATATTTCGTAAATTGTTTTTTCAGCGCAGGCTTTCGCGAGAGTTGTCATTAAATCGTAATTGCTAATCGTAAAATTTCTGAAGCGTCCAAGCCCCGTCCGCGGGTCCATAATAAAGCCTAATAGTATCCAGCCTTTCGGGTCTTGAATCTCATCTTTGGTAAGATCGCCTGAATCTACTTTATCAACATAGTGTATCATTTCGGCAAATTTGCCCAATTTTGCGTCGCCGCCGTAATATTCATAAACAACACGGGCGCAGCTTGGAGCGTGTCTTGATACGCCCTCAAAATAAGCGCCTTTGCCTAAACGCTCGGATTCGCTGGAATGGTGGTCAAACCAAAGCTTACAGCCTTTAATGTAGGGGATATTTGCCAAAATATCGTTATCTGTGGCTTCAACAAGACCGTCTTGAATATCCTTTGGATGGACAAATTTCCACTCTTCAATAAGCCCTAAATATGACAAAAGAGCTCCGCAAGCCAAGCCGTCAAAGTCTGATCTGGTAAATAATCTCATATAAAATCGCCCCCAAAATTGATTCCATGCATTACATTTAATTTCGGCAATTATAAGTATTTTATATAGTAAATATAAGGAAAAGTAAATAAAAAAACCAGAAAAAACGCCGTGATACCATGTAATATTACAAATTATTGTTTATTCTTTCAGAAAACCAATGTATAACAGCCTTTGCCCTATTACTGAAAGACGCGCTGATTTTTTCGGATAACCCCGATACGGAGGCGGCTTTTGCCATAGAAGCGGCGTAAATCAAAATTGAGTCGCCGCAGTCAATAACCGCCATTACCGAACGCAGGTTGCCCTTTCCTATTACGGGAACAATTCCATAGTTAATAGACGTTATATTTTCCTGAGTAAAAAAGACAGCGGACGCGCTATTAACATAATCGTAGCGGTAAATATTATCGCCGAAAGTGAGGTCTTTTTGCCTGGCAAAAAGAGTCAGCGCGGCGGGCGGCTGCGTAAAAACAGGATCGGGTAGCAATTTTTTGGTTTCAGGATCTATAACGCTTGAATATTCATAAAAAGTACGCATTGCCCCACGGCTTGAAGAATAGTACTGTATCCCTGTCAGTGTGCTGATTGCGATTAATTGATTAAAAACATTGATTTTTTGTTTTTCATCCCAACCGGCGGAGTCTGTTTTTTTATTAGCCTGTTTATCGTACAAGTACAGAGCTTCCACCAGTATATTTGGATTAATCGTATTAATGAGCCCCGCAACGCTTTGGCGTATGCCGCTGTGATTGGGTATTAATCCCGGCACCGTATCATTTAAATGCATATCGATTAACCCTCCCTGATTTTTGTCGCGCAGCATCGCCGCATGCCTGGGAGGAACAATATTTTCAAGCGGTACGGAAAAAACACATACGGCTGACGAGAAAATAAACATTAAGCCAAAAATGCTTTTCATCAATTTTTATAGTTCCTTATTTAAGTCCGCGGTAAAACACGCGCACCTGCTTATATAAACCATCTCCCTCGCTTTTGGTTTCAACATCGCCGATGTCATTCAAGGTGGTATGAATAAGCCATCTGTCGAAAGGGTTCATCGGTTCAAGCAGGATTGAACCTTTGCTTTCGCGGACTTTTTCCGCGACATTGTAGGCAAGGCGCACAAGGGATTCTTCCCTGCGGATACGATAATTTTCCGTGTCTAAAATTACGCGGACATCTTCTTTTCCAAGACGACCTGCGTAGATGTTCAAGAGCAGTTGGAGCGCGTCCAGATTCTTGCCTTTTTTACCGATTAATATTGACGAATGCGATGAATCGATTTTTACTCCAAGTTTATTTTTTTCACGGAAAAGAACGGAGACCGTTCCCGGATAACCCATGCGTTCAATAAGCCCGCTTGTAAACTCAACCATTTTTGTTTCAAATTCATTCTGCGGAGCGGGTTCTCCAAAAACCGCCTTGCTTACCGAGTTGCCGATCCTGTCCCTCTCCATATCGTTGTTTTCCGGAGAAGGGCGCGATGGTTTTGGTTTGGTATTTACTCCGAAATTTCCAACATGCACCCTGATACGCACTAAACCTTTCTTGAATAACCCGCTTTTTTGAGTCTCAAGAATCTCTACGTCAAAATCGTCTTTTTCAAGACCAAGTTCTCCAGCCGCCCTGTCAATCGCTTCTTTTTCGGTGCGACCCTCAAATTCAAACTCCATTTATGTCTCCTTAATTTAAAATTTCTTTTTTTTCTTTTTACCGGGGGCGATTTTCGGCTCCGGCTCAGCCTGCGGCTGATTGGCTTTCTGCGCCATAATATATCTGTTAATTATCAACTGCTGAGCCAGCGTAAGAAGGTTAGAGAATATCCAGTATATCAACAACCCTGACGGCAAATTGTAAAGCACAAAGAAAAATATTATCGGCATGGCATACATCATCATCTTCGCCTGACTGTTCGACTGCTGTCCCGGCATCTGCGTAACTTTTCCGTAGATTAACTGAGAGCCGACGTAGATAAACGGCAATGCGCGTAACGCTGTCCATCCTAAAATCGGCATTTTAAAACCGTCGGGGAATTTTATAATATATTCGGGAAGCGAAAGATCGGGAATCCAGCCGGGAATAAATCCCGCTCCGCGCATATCAAAATGATTGTTAAATAGCTGATACATGGCGAAAAGTATCGGCATTTGAAGCAGCATGGGAAGACAGCCTGAAAGCGGGTTGTATCCTTCTTTTTTGTAAAGATTCCCAAGCTCCGTATTTAATTTTTGCGGATTGTTTTTGTATTTTTCCTGTATTTCCTTTATCCTGGGCGCAAACGCCTGCATTCGCATTGTCGCTTCCGAACTTTTTTTGGTTAACGGGAAGAAAAGAATTTTTATGAACAATGTAAGCAAGAGCATAGCGGCTCCGAAATTTGGAACAATTTTATAAAAGATAAGAAGAAGCCATTTTAACAATTTTTCAATCGGCGCTAAAATTCCGCCCGAATTTGCCACATCCATAATGTTGGCGTCTTTTATACCGTAAGTATTTTTACCCGTATTGTAAATTGAAAGCGCGTCATGCGTTTTAGGTCCCAAATAAAAACGGTAATTATCTTCTACTTTGGAAACGCTTACCGCAGGGCGGATGATATTCAAACGGGAAGCCGACACAAGCCCGGGTTCCGCTTTCTCCGAAAAATTGAGCGTATACTGCGCGAGGTAGGGAATGGCGATGAAAGTAAAATATTTGCCTGAAATCGAAGCCCACGAGGGGCGGGTATCGATAAGATCGTTAACTTTCGCGTTTTTGCGTTTGCCGTTGACAAATGTAAAGTACTGCCGGTAATCGTAATTGCGATCAAGTTTTTCAAATGGGGGACCCACTTGCGGTCCGAATGACAAAGTATAGGCGTTGCCTGAAAAATTAAAATTCTGTACGGAATAGCCTCCGTCCAATGTTACTTTTAACTCAAACAAATATTCATCCGGTTTAAAGTCGTAGCGTTTTGTCAGACGGAATCTGCCGTATCCGCCCGAAGCCGCGGGAGCCGAAAAATCGCGGTAAAATTCCACGGAATAATTTGATATACGATTTATATGAAAATTATTCGTAACTGCGGGAGCGTCAAGATCNCCGAACGCCAGTGAAAAAGCGTGCGCTTCTTTGTTTCCNGAAAGNATCAAATCGACATCGTTTTTNTTTCTTGCGTCCTTCCATTTAAAGGAAACCATATCGCCGCCNGAATTAGTCAGNACTGCCGTAAATAACTCCGTATCAACTGTTACCAGTTCCAAAGGAATTTGCAACTCCATCGGCGCGGATTCTTTTTGCTCTACAGCGGGTTTTTCTTCGCTGACAACAGGCGGCGCAATTACAGATTGATCGCCCTGCGCCGGAGCTTGTTGATTCAATGCAGTCTGCGCGGGCTCTGTTTCTACCGCCGTTACCAGCGGCTGCTGCGATTGAACTACGG
>JGI20171J14444_1000334_pt1 | contig 13904 bp, 10 predicted proteins | sample TergutNc150P4_FD_14444 | JGI IMG/M metagenome (IMG submission 14444) | reverse complement strand
CCGCCTGTGCCGTCCTTTATGGGAATTATGCTCGTCTCAAAATAATACTCAACGCCGCTCAAGGCGGTCACTAAGCTGCCGAACCGCTTGCTTACGCCGGCGGCGAGCACGTCCCGCAAATCTTTAGTAAGCGCCGCCACCCACTCCACGGGCATGATCCGCAAAAACACCGCCGACACGTCCTGCCCCGTGAGCGAGTCTGTGTTTATCCCCAGCGAGCGCATGGAGTTCTTGGTGCCCATCACGTACATCAGATTGGCGTCGAGCACGAGAATCACGTTGGGGGTGTTGCCGAAAATCAAACGCAGATAGGTGTCCTGCTCGCTCTTCTGCTTCTTTATGGATTCGTAGACGCTCTTTTGAAAGACGGTGTACTGTTCGTACGACGAGACGAGATATTCGGTCTCTTTGAGCTTGCGGGCGAGAACCCTATTCTCTTTTTGCAGCGCGGCGACGTCGGGCTGTTTGGGCTGCATGGCGTCGTTGCTCATATTGTCGGACATATTCGTAATCTCCTACAGCACGCACGCCACGATAGTTTGGCTGTGATCTTGATTGAACGCCTTCGCCTCCGTGACCCTCGTGGGGCACATCTCCCCGGTCCCGTATGCGGCGGTGTAGACGAAATCGTTTCCCAAACGGTCTATTATCGTAGACAGCTCGGCCATAGGTTCGCCCAAAAGACCGAACCGCCTGCCTATGCAGGTGTACATGATAGCCGTTCCGCCTGAGCTGTCGCGTTTTATCCGCTCGCACAGGCGCGACGCGGTCTCCACCACGCCGTCGCGGGTGTTGAAGGCTATCGACACCGCCGCGCCCTCGACGAGCGGCCCGGCGCAGTAGACGGCCTCGGAGTCCACCATGAACGGGATGCGCGTGATGTCGGCGGAGCCGCCGCAACCGTCGTCTATGTGCAAAACGAAGAGGCTCGACAGCAGCCCCGCCCCGCCGTCGCGCCAGCCGCCCGACTCCGCGCCCAAAAAGCCCACCTGCGTGAAAAATTCGGGGGCGCTCACGTTGTTCACCTTGAGCAGCTTGATCCCGTCGGCCTTCGTTATCACCCCGACCCGAGGCATGATTATCGCGTCCTCCGTGACGGAGGCTATGTAGAACTTCGGCGACACTTCGCCCGACGCCAGCAACAGGGCCGGCCTGTCGTCGTAAAGCCCGCCGTCGGCCAGAACCCGCGCGTTCGTGCTCGGCCTCACGTTCTGCTTGTCGTCGTTCGCCACCGCGCCGAATATCGGAAGACGCGGAACCGTCTCGGAAATAGCGGCGGTGAACTGGTATTGGCGCGGGGCGAGGAAGAATTGGGAGTAGAGCAGCGCCAATTTGGGTTCGGAGGGCAGCCGCCCGCTAAGCTCCCTGTAACACTTGCGCACGGCCTCCTTAGCCTCCTCAACGCCGCAGTCTTCAGGTATAGGGTCGCTCGCGCCGCAGGCAAAGGCGCAGTCATCGCTCGTCAGAACCAGAACCGACAGCATGTAGGTGTCGGCCTCGGAGCAGGCGCAGTGGGCGATGGTGGTCATCCCCACGCTCGGAAAGGGCAGGGCCCGCGCCACGTCGCGGAAGACGCCGGAGGGCACGCACTCCGGGTGGGCGGTTATGATACCGACCGTGTTTTTAAGCAGCGGCATGGCCGCGACGGCGTCCGCAACCTGCCTGACCGCCGCCGCGCCGTCGTCTATCTCCTTTACCGCCGCGATATAGGACTTGATCATAAAGTCAGCCCGGCCTTTCCGCCCAATTTCATCGAAATCAGCCTGAACTCGTGCTCGCGCGACAAAAACACCTTGACGAGGCGCGGATCGAAGTGCGACCCGCTGCCGTCGGTTATGATCTTCACGGCCTCCTCGTGCGTGAACGCCTTCTTGTAGGGGCGCTCCGAGATCAGCGCGTCGTAGACGTCGGCTATGGCCATCAGCCGCCCTTGCAGCGGAATGGCCTCCCCGGCGAGCCCGCGCGGATACCCCGACCCGTCCCACTTCTCGTGGTGCGTGCTCGCGAATATCTTGGCGTATTCGAGGAAAGTCGCCTCCGTGGTGTTCTCCTGTATCTTCTCTATGACCTTTATGCCGAAAGTGGTGTGCGACTTCATCTCCTCGAACTCCTCCGGGGTGAGCTTGGCCGGCTTCTGGAGGATGCTGTCCTTGATGGCGATCTTGCCCACGTCGTGCAGCTGCGAAGACTGCAACAGGAAGTCTATGTTCCAAGAGGAGACCTCGTCCCTGTACATCTCGTCCGTCCAGAGGGCGTCCACGAGTATCTGGAGGTAGCTCTGGGTGCGCTCTATGTGGCCGCCGGTAGTGTCGTCGCGGCACTCCACGAGCTCCGCCACCGTCCGCAGTATGGCGTTTTGGAGGTCGAGCACCGTCTTGGTCTTCTCCTCGACCATGCCCTGAAGGTTGTGGCTGTAGTTCTCCAGCTCCCGCCTCTGCTCCTCCACGAGCATGTGCACCTCTATGCGTTTGAGGAGCAGCGGCGGGGAGAAGGGCTTTGAGATGTAGTCTATGGCCCCCAGCGACAGCCCCTCCAGCTCCGACCCGCTGTCGCTGCGGGCGGTGAGGAAGATCACAGGTATATGGCAGGTGGCCTCGTTAGCCTTCAGCTGCCTTATGATGTCGTACCCGTTCATGTCCGGCATCTCGATGTCGAGCAGGATCATGTCCGGCACGGTCTTTTCGAGCATCTCGAAGAGCTTTTTGCCCGACGGTATGGTGAACACCCTGTACGCCCCCAGCAGGGCGTTTTTGCCCACGGTCAGGTTGGTAAGGTTGTCGTCCACCATAAAAATAGTCTTGCGCCTGACGTCTTCAGCCATAAAACGCCCCTCCGTCCGAAATCCCCGTAATTATCCGTGCTATCGGTATTTCGCCCGTATTAATGATAATATATACAAATCGCGCGTTATTTTCAGGTAAAAAGAACTTTTTTACGCCTACCATACGTCTATGCCCTATATTATAACATATCGGACAAGGAAAAACAATAGGGTCTTTAAAATTGTATGATTTAAGGCCTTATCTCCTTGAAAATCAAGGGATTAGGGACATTGGCGTAAATCTGTATTGCAAAATTGGTACATAAAAGTGCGATGTCAACAACAAAACTGATACATAAAAATGTATTGAATATAGCAAAATAAGCACATAACAGCGCGTACTCATCTGCAAAATAGGTACATAATAGTGTATACATCTCTGCAAAACTACTACATAAAAGTGCATACCATATTGCAAAGTTAGCACAAAAAAATGTGATTTATCTTGCAAAATTCGTACCAAGAATGTATTTTATAATATGACGCGCAAAATCATGCGCCTGACAATTTAGATACGGAGGTCCGTTTTGGAACGAAAAGCTATGCAGGAATTGATAGATTGGAAGAAAAAGGACGGCAAAAAGCCCCTTATCATCCAGGGCGCGCGCCAAATCGGCAAGACTTGGCTCATGAAAGAGTTCGGGCGGCTGCATTACGAACGTACGATTTACATTAATTTTGACGAAAACGCAACGATGCGCGACTATTTCAAAATAGACCTTGACGTAAAGCGGCTTCTTACCGGGCTTGACCTTGAAGCGGGTTTCAAAATCGAGTCCCGCAGCACGCTAATCATTTTTGACGAAATCCAGGAGTGCCCGCAAGCCCTGACTTCGCTCAAATATTTCAATGAAAACGCGCCGCAGTACGACATAGTCGCCGCCGGCAGCATGCTGGGCGTAGCGCATCACAGCGGCACAGGGTTTCCGGTGGGCAAAGTCGAGTTCTTGAACCTATACCCGCTGAGCTTCGAAGAGTTCGCTCAAGCGCTCGGACAAGAGCGTTTCATAGAATCGGCGCGGCGAAAAGAGTTCGGCGTTATCTCCGGCTTTAAAGAAAAATACCTTGACCTCCTCCGCAAATACTGCTACGTGGGCGGCATGCCGGAAGTCGTTCAGCATTTCGCCGACAACAGCGATTTTAACGCCGTACGAGAGATACAAAAACAGATTATCGAGTCATTCGAATTGGATTTCTCCAAACACATCCCGGCAAACACCGTAACAAAGGTCAGCTTGATTTGGAAATCAATATCGACTCAATTATCCAAAGAAAATAAAAAATTCATCTACGGCATAGTCAAACATGGGGCAAGAGCCAAAGAATACGAAACCGCGTTATCGTGGCTGTCCGATTGCGGATTGATTTATAAAGTTCACAAGATAAAAAAACCCGCCCTGCCGATAGCCGCGTATGAGGACTTTGACGCCTTTAAAGTATTTATCGTTGACATCGGGCTGTTAGGCGCTTTGACAAATTTAGACGCGGCAACGATTCTAAAAGGAAACAGCTTCTTTGATGAATACAAGGGCGCGATCGCCGAACAATATGTTCTGCAGCAACTTAAAACATTAAAAAATCTACCCGTCTTCTACTGGAGCAAGAGCAACGGTACGGAGATAGACTTCATTATCCAACTCGGCTCAAACATCGTCCCGGTCGAAGTTAAATCATCAATAAACCTAAGAGCGAAGAGTTTAAGTTTCTACCGAGAAGAATTCAACCCCAAGATCTCCATACGGACGTCCACCGCCGACTACAAACAAACCGAAGATCTTTACGACATCCCGCTGTACATGATAGAGGAGCTTAGGGCGCTTGTAGAAACATAGACGGGCTGGCTGGTGGATAATCAAAAAAAAATTTGTATTTTGCAATGCCAATAATATATTTTATATATTGTCGGCCGATAGGATAGCCGACCGTACCCTTTTCAAATGCGGCCGAACATCTCTAAAGAGGGGCGGCAGCAAACCCGAATCACCTGATGGGTCGGCCTTGGGCCGAGAAAGGATGGTTGCCGTGGCGGCGATAAACTCGTTAGATAAAACAGTCGATGAAGACATCGTCAAGATACTGGATGAAATCAGCGACAAATCGGCTAATGAATACAAAATGTACTGTGATGACGGCGGGCTTAGCATTGTCAAAACGGTTCTTGAACTCATTAAAAGAACTACCGGTAAGACGGCCAAAGATTTAATTATCGACATGGTCGGCCCTGCCGAAGAATTTTACACGGGGTTGGCGAGGCTGGTTCCCAAAAATGGCATACTTCAACATAGAATAGGGTTAGACTACACAACCAAAATCCCGACGACGCTCACGGTTATATCCAAAGAATACGAAAGTAAGTTGCCGGAAATTATGGATATGGCCGCCGATTTGGAAATCAGCATATTTCGAAAGACAGATAATTATTGCAGCTTTTGGGTTATTACCGACCATAGCCTCGACCAGTATTCTATAAACCATGACTTTCCATGCTATAAGGTAAACATATAATGCCCACGCAAGACCGACATGTAGCGCAAGCAGCACATAACAATGAGATGCTGATATTTATTGATACTTATGACAGTAGCGACAGTTTTCGAGATTGGTATACCACAGTCTCGTACTATACAGCTTTGCATCATTTCGAGGCCATTTTGCCGATTGTTGTGCCAGAAATAAATAAGCATAGAACGAAATCTTTGCTTGAAACGCACTACTACGGCCACGAGGAAAGGTTGAAAGCTATGGCGGATTATGAATTTGTTGATATATATAGACCATACTCTAGCTTGCATAAATTCAGTAAGGCTGCCAGATATAACAATTTTGACACCACTAGGTTTACCAAGACATTGGTAAAAAAATACCTTACAGACGTTGAAATCGCGTGTAAAAAAGTTAAAGGGAAATATCTATAAAGACTCCTCAAAGACTCTAACCCGGTCATTCGCTCTCTCACGGCGCTTGTAAAAACTTAGGTATTAAGGAATAATTCATGAAGACATTTATTTTTCAAAGGAATACATTGTCCAATTTTCTTTTTTAAAGATATTTTCCTTGACCTTCATCCATTCGTTATCTTTGAAATCATAAGAGTATTCACCGTGGGCTCGCATTGGTTTCCAATAGGTAGTTGTAATGACAACACCGCTGTCCTTATCGGTATAAAACGGTTCCGAGGTAAACGGATTTTGGGGATTATCAACAATATCTTTTGCCGCTATAGCCGGAATATCTGCGCTTGTCATAAATGAATCGTCGAAGGATAATTCTTTTGACGCTCCAAAATCTTTAATCATCAGCAAATTGTTAAATCTTTGCAAAGCATAGCCGTCTGGCAGCGTAATATTGACCGGAAGCTGAATAGCCGGCGAATAGAACCCGTGATCCGACACAACAATGATCTTGCTGTTATCCCAAACGCCGTTTTCCCTCAGGTAGTCAAACCACTTTGAAATCAATAAAAAGCCGAGCATGGTCACATGGTATTGCGGATCTTTTGAGAATACTCCGTTTCCTACGTTTGTCACCGCCTCCGCCGGTTGGTAAGTGGGATACTGCAATATACATGGGGCATGCCCGATTTCATTAACGGCTATAACGCAGTTATTTTTACCGTCATCGGTAATTTTGGTCATTTGCGGATAAAATAAGAGCGAGAGATAGTTTTTTAACATATCCATACCAAGATTGATCGCGGAATGTTTATTTGGTATGTCAACATTCATATAACCGCCGTTGTTATATACACTTGCGCGTATGATGTACGGCGAACATTTTACTAGCGAAAACTGAAATAAATTTTTCTTCACTATAGGGTTATAATCTTTGATTTTAAAGGGAAGGTGTCCTTTAATGTAACTGTCACGATATTTATTAATAATATCCGTCACCTCTATATTTTCAGCATCAGAAAAAATTTGTTTGGCAAACGCCTCTGATTCATCGATAAACGGCAAATTTGCTACGGACACATCTATGTCGTTTCGCGCCATCATTCTCGGAATAACCTGCAAACTTTCATTATATTTATCTTTGAGCGGTTGCTTAACGCGCCTTTGTATTTTGTCAGGGTTATAATAGTATCCGCCGAACAGCGCCGGTGCCGCGTAAAACGTGTGCGCTCCGGGCGATACCGTATTGGGATAGTATGCAAACCCTCGAAATGAATCCTTCAACTCAGGTTTTTCCTTGAATATAAACGGTATATGCGGCGATTGCAGCCTATCCATCATTAAGATAATGACATTTTTCCCGTTTCTTGAAAGTTTAAAGGCCTTTTTTATCGCGTCGGTTTGACCGTCGCCCACAAGGTTACCGCTACCGATTCTCTGCTTTTTTATATTCGCGATAGCGGTGTTTGTCTTCGCTATATCGATTATTCCGAAAACGGCAAATGAAATAACTGTTATAGCTAAGATGGATATCATTATCTGCTTCCGCTTGATATTCATTAAAAAGTACGCGACAACGGATAGCGCGATTATCACGGCGATCGCGGTATATTGTTCCATAGTTCGCGCTTCTTTGTAATTGCTCAAAACAAGCTCTTTGGTAAGAAATCCATAGTTCCCCCAATAAACAAACGTATCCATTACCGACATGATCAAAAGCGAGACCGCCGCGATTGTAAAAATCGCCCTTGTTTTTCCTTGAAATATAAAGTACAAAGATATACCCCAAAGAAAAAATCCTCCCGCCTGTAGTAAGGTGTGAACGATAAACCGGAACGGCGAGGCAAACACGCCGGTCGTTGAATACGAAAACTCATTGAGTCCCGATAAAACAACACCGGACGGTATCACAAGCCCGGTCAAAAGCGCAAGCGCGAGCAATGATAGTATAAACGTACGCCGATCGTTAAGAGCGTTGTCCTTTATTTCTATTTGTTCCTTCTGTTTTTCGCTTTTTTTGTTTTTGAAGTTGTTTATGATAATATTCTTCACAAGGTTATAAATATTATTGCTCGTCCAATACAGCACAAGTCCGGCAGGCGAGTCATAAAGCAACACCAAAAAAACAGCGGACATCAGATACAACTGAATTTTATCTTTCTCCGCTAAACCCTTTGCATATATCATCACCGAAACAACATTTATTAACGTCATGGCTATGGGCAGTATATTAAAACCAAAGAGCAAACCGTCAGGCATTCCAAGATCGGCGATAAACAAAAAACTCGCGCCGTTTAACACATCCAAATCATACAGAAAGTGATATGCGGCAATAAAAAACGGAACCTGTATCAGCAAATCAAAACTGTTGCGGAGCGCGAATATCGGGTGATAGTTGTTTTGACGGTAATAAGTCGAGAGAAGCATAAACCGCTCGTCGCCCTTAAACACGCTCTTTATAAGATCAACTCCGTCTTTCAGCTTTTTTTCCATTTCACGCTGACGCAGTTGCTGCTTCTCAGCCATCAGGTAGAGGGGTAACACAAATGTAGAGACAGCCGCGCTAACTCCGATAATAGCGATCCCTAAGCTACCGAAGCATGCTTTGCAGTAAAAAAAGCATATTTCAATAACTTGCTCGATAGGGAAGATTATCAACATATAGAGTATATTTATCATTTTGTCTCCTGCTTTCCGCAAAAAACCAAACCGTCTCATCTTCATTTAGATATATGCGAAAATATATAAAATTGCCTGCTCGCGTAGTTAAATATAAACGCAACCCCGGTTCCGGCTATTTTGGATATCATATTGGAAAGTCCCAAAACCGTCACGCAAAACGCCGTCGCCGACAAGTCTATGGCCAAACCTATCAACGCGCAAATGATCACCATTACAAATTCCGTACCCCTCGTTCGGTTTTCTTTAGACTTGAAAACGACGCAGCTCAAAACAAAATTCACAAGCGCGCCGACAGACCAAGAAATCGCGGCCGCAAAAAGATAGTACACTTTCAATTTATTGTCCAAAACGTAAAATACGCTCCAGTTTACAAAGGCGCAAAACAAACCGACAAAAAAATACTGAACGAATTTAGGTAATAATTGTTTCACAATATCCATGTTCAACATAAATGACCGCCTTTCAAAAACGCTCTATGATTCCAAGCGAGTATTCAAGATAACGGTATAACGCCGGGTCGTAGTAATGCATATCTATATGATCCACTCCGGTTACAAATAGGAATAATCCTACAAATATGCTCGCGGCAAGCAACACGTAAACAATTTTCAAACGAACGGCGCCCTGACGCAACTCCGCGCGCAGTTCGTCTCCGCACCAATAGAAGGCGCAAAATAACGACGGCAACGCGAAGAAAATCGCGCAATCCAGCAGGTACCTGCCGTGAAATATGCCCACTTTTGAATACAAAACTATCGTGGCGGCCGCAACTATTAAAAATATAAACGACAAACGTAAACCGTCCGGCTTATCCTTGTTAAAAAGATTTTTAAACAAATAAGCCAAACAAAAGAGTATCGGAAAGTTTATCAGCCCGCCGCCGCTGTTGTAGCCCCATAAAAAACCAAGAGCCGGCGTAACAAGGCCTTTCGGCGGAACGAGTTCGACAAACGGAAAATGCAGCGAATAGACGTACGGACGGAAGAGGTAATGCATGAATGTTATGAACATTCTATGCAGCGTTCCCAAAGGATTCAATAAGTGGGCCGCCGTTCCGTTGATAAGGGCGGTGCAGTATTTTTGCCCGAATTCAAAGACAGAGTCGAAGCGGGCGTAATTATAGAGGCACATCGGCGCCGCGACCATAATGTAAGGGATCGAGACAAACAACGCCAACTTCCACGACCTGCGCTTCCACAAAACGGCGGGAACGAGAACGGAGACCAAAACCATATCGGCGCGGCAACCGACGGAGAGCGCGAAACATAGACACGCGAAGAATAATCGCGGGTAATTGATCCTCTCTTTATCCGCAGATTTGAGCAGCAGATACGTTCCGGCTACGATAAACGCAAACCCGCCTACCTGCACGATAAGCCAAACCGCCGGATATCTTAAAGCGGCGGATAGGTGGCTTATGCAGAATAGAGCTAAGAACGAGAGCAGAAAAAACGCGAAACGCGCCGCCGGCATATACTTCTTAACCAAAAATCTCCAAAGCAACGCCAAAAAAACCACCGCTACGGCGGCGAACGCGAACACTCCGGTACGGTGCGACAGATAATTTCCGGTAACAAGTTTGTACGGGAGGTATAGGAGCGCAGCCGGAACAGGCCCGTAGTAGGTGTAGTACTTTCCCTTGTAATACGCTATGTCCCACGCCCAATCGACGCCTAATTCATAGCCGTTTGAAACGAGATAATAATAATCGTAGGGCCGCTGCGCGTTGAGCAGCTTTTCGGGATGTCCGAAGTCTATATTCGTCCTGCCGGCTATAAACGCGTCAACCAAATACCTGTTGTACTGACGATTCTGCGGGCTGTCCGAATTATCTTCCGTGATAGATGTATAAACGCATACGCCTGAAAACGCTATCGTCAGAACAACCAGCCCTGCGTAAACAATGTTTTGTTTTTTGTTCGCCGGATCGAATTTATACTCAAATAGATAATACCCGGTCTTTTCGCGAAGCGGCTTATACGCAAACAAAATAACCGCGAAAAAGAACAACGACACGGCCAAAAGGCGCAAAGCGCTGAAATAAAACGGTATCTGTCTATTTACGGCGATTTGCGATATTTCGTCAAAAAAAATCCGTTCGGGAAAGATTATCGTAAGTTCCGAAACTTTCCCGCTGCTCTGTACAGCCGCATAGTTTTCGTGAGGCAGAGCCTTATAAAGCGTTCTCGTCAGTTCGCGGGTGCTTTCCTCGTCCGTCCACCTGACGCGCATCTCAAAATGTTCGAGGTTCTTGAAAATCGGCTGAACGAATACAGACGTAACGCGCCGGTCAAGATTCGCGAACGTCACTCCGCAGGCGTTTACCGCGCCGCCGTTCTTATCAATAAATATCTTCGCCGTCACGCCGTCGTCAGAAGTCAAAATAACCGTCGGATCCTGCCGAGAGACCCCGGCGGTATTAAACCCCCCGCCGGCGAAATATTTTAAATAGTGCTTGTAATTGAAACACACGGCCTCCAAGCCGAACGCAAGAAGCGAGGCGACGCAAAACGCCGATAAAAACATCCTGCCGCGAAGAGAGTTCAGGCGCGAGTTTCTGCCTAAGACGGCGATGAGGCCGTAGATCGCGAAAAAGGCTAAGACCGCGGTCGACGCGATATTAAAATATCGTATAATAAGCGCGATTGTCGAACTTTCCATAATTATATATCCCTGCCAAACATTCTAGATTGCTTCGCTACGCTCGCAATGACCGTCATTGCGAGGAGCGAAGCGACGAAGCAATCTAGAATAGTTCACCTTTCTTACTATAATTTCTGTTACTTTTTTGCTTCGTGATAATCCTCTTCACTGTTTATCTTCCAGATACACGCTTTATCCGATGATCCGCTGTGAATGGCGTTCACCGCCTCCCTCGCCGTCAGCATGGAATGATCCATATTGTTATACCTGTGCATCCCGTTGCGGCCTATCAGGAACAGATTATCTATACCGTCCAACCACTCCCTAACCTCATTGAACCGATTGTATGTCCCAAAGTAGGCCGGATACGCCTTCGGAACCTTTATCACGACGCTGTCCAAAACGCCGGATTTCTTCGCGACCCCTATCTTTTCAAGCTCGCCCGCCGCCAGCCCCGCGAAAGCCTTTTCGTCCATGCTCCACAATTCGTCGCCCTCGTTCGCGAAATACTCCATGCCGAGCCACACCTTGCTTTTATCCTTGACCATGTATTCGCTCCAGTTGTTGAAAAACTGCAAACGCCCCACTTTAACGTCGCTCTCCTGCACATAAATCCAGTTGTCTTTGATATCCCCTATCTCCAATTTGTCTAAAAGCATCCCGACCGCTATGAAATCTCGATATACCAAACCGTTCGCGGCCTCTTTGACATTTTGCGGGACATCGTCCATTATATTGATCAAATCCTTAATCGGCATGGAGCTGAGAACGTAATCAGGCTCGAAGGATTTCCCGTTAGATAAAGAGATTTTCGCTATCGCCGAAGAAGGGCGGCCGCGCAGGGCCGCCCCTACGACGCGGCTGTTGTGAAGGATTTCCCCGCCCGCCTCCAAAACTTTGTCCGCCGCCTTTCGCCATAGGTCTCCCGGCCCCAATTTGGGGTACAGAAATTCGTCTATCAAACTCGTTTCCTTTGTATTCTTGAACAGCGCGTGTTTGATCGTCTTCGCTATGCTGAGCCCCTTTATCCTCTGCGCCCCCCACTCCGCGCCGATCTCCTCGCAGGGAATGCCCCAGACCTTCTCCGTATAATCCTTGAAAAACGTGAGATAAAGCGAATTCCCGAAACGGTTTAACATGAAATCCCGCAAATTTTTCTCCGGCTTAATCTGAAAGAGGCAAGACCATAAATAACTGATCCCGATCTTCGCCATCCGATACAGCCCAAGCCCCTTTATAGTATTCATGTTGAGCGATACCGGATAATCAAAGAACTTGCGCAGATACAGTATGCGGGAGAGGCGCGGCCGCTTCATCATGTCGCCGTCTATCTCCTTCCACCAATTCATCACCCAGTCGCTTTTGCTGAAAAAGCGGTGGCCGCCTATGTCCATGCGGTTGCCGTTGTGCTCGGCAGTGCGGCTGATACCGCCTACAAAGTTCTCCTGTTCTACCACAATCGGGTGGACATCACCCTTTTTCAGGAACTCTAAGGCCGCGGTTAGACCGGCTGGGCCGGCGCCTATGATTAGTGCTGTTTTTTTGTTGTTCATACGATCCCCAAAAGGATGAGGGATTGCCGCAAATAGTAATAAAGCGGCGGACTGCCGGGCATAGCCTCGTTGGTCACGGTCGTCGCGAAAAGGAATAAACCTGCAAATATGCTGAAAATAAGCAACGCATACGTGACTTCCAAACGAACTTTGGTTGGAATTTTATTTTCCGACGTTTGAACGTCGACACCGCACCAATAATAGGCGCAAAATAGCGACGGGAGAATAATGAAAACAGCGAAGTCGAACGAGTACCTGCCGGAAAATCCTGCAAGCCAAGAGTTGGCAAGCATCAAGACTGCGGCGATAGACAAAAACGCGGCGGATATGTAAAACGTCTTTGGTCTCTCAGCCTTAACTAAAACGCTCTTGAAAAAGAAAAACAAATAAAACACTATCGGAAAGTTTATCATTCCGTAGCCCCTGTCATAAAATCGCGTAATCGGCCAAAACAGACTGTCGTGCGTTTTAATGGATTCGACATACGGGAAAAATATCGAATATTTGTTTATCGTAAATAGGTAAGACAGCGCGGCGGAGGCCGTATTTAAAATTTTCCCCATCGGATTCAACGCGCTATACGCGGCCGCGTTGAGATTGGTCATATTGTAATTGAATCCAAAATCAAAAATCGAACCGAAACGGACGTAATTATATATACACATAGGAACAGCAACCGCTATATACGGAACCGCCATAAGCGGTATGCGCTTCCAAAGTTTATATTTCCATAAAATAACCGGAACTATAAGCGAGGCGAAGAGCAAAGTTGGGCGGCACCCCACCGCCAGCGCCAGACACGCGCAAGCCAAAACCAATTTAGAGCGGTCAGGCTTCTCATTCTCAACCGATTCGAAAAGCAGCAGCAAACCGGCAGCGACAAACATAAAACCCGCCGCCGACACTATGGAGTAAAATCTTGTAAATCTTAACGGGCAAAACCATCCGCTCGCGAAAAACAGCGCAAAAAACGAAAGGAGGTAAAACATAAACGTAGCGTCCGGCATATACTTTTTAACGAAAAATCTCCACAGCCCCGCCAATAAAATTATCGAAATCGCGGCAAATACCCAGATTCCGCCGTGATTCGAGAGATAATCCCCGGTAATCAAATTATACGGAACGTAAAGCATAAGCGCCGGAACCGCGCCGAAATAACAATAAAATTTACCATTGTAGTAAATCCAGTCCGACATCCAATCAACATCCCTTTTATAACCGTTATCCTGTAACCATCTCAAATTATACGGCTGTTCCGCCTTTAACATTTTTTCGGGATTTCCAGCCTCCAAATTGGTCCTTCCCGCCGCTATC